>ERZ773194.3422-NODE-3422-length-13621-cov-13.080716_pt1 | contig 13621 bp, 12 predicted proteins | sample MGYA00511240_ERZ773194 | MGnify/ENA primary metagenome ERZ773194 (study PRJEB29015, sample SAMEA2737774) | human gut metagenome | biome: human gut; feature: human-associated habitat; material: faeces | place: China | collected 2012 ... | reverse complement strand
CCATCTCATTCCTGAGGGTAGGAGGATTCGTCAGCTTAACTTACTGACATTGCCCCTCGGGGGAGCTTTTTTGTATATTTGGGAAAATGTCATAAAGGCGTTGCATTGTTGTCTGCTGCTGTGCTATAATGACAGATATATACAAGGGATATTGTGCCCTGCCGAAAGAGCGGGGGGAGAAAAGATTGGAAAATGAGAAAAGAGCACCCCGCGGGCAGCAGGTGGATTTCCTGACTCCGGAGAAGGCTCCCGCAAAAATCTATGGCGTTCTCTGGTGGGCGGCGCTGTATACGGCACTGACGGTGGGGCCGAGCTGGCTCTGGATGCCGTCTGGACGGACAGAGCGGCCCACCGGCCTGCGTGCCTGGCTCCGCGGCCGTTACGCCTGGCTCCCCGCCGCAGTGCGGTAAGAAGCGCCTAAAACCTTCCCCTCCGGGGAAGGCGGCCCGCCGCCAGGCGGGTCGGAAGAGGGGCATTATGAGCGGGAGCTGTGCGTATTTATCAACCGCTCTCGCCCAGAGCGCCCCTCCTCAGTCAGGGCGAACGCCCTGCCAGCTCCCCCGGAGGGGAAGCTTAAATAAAGAAAGGTGGAAATCTATGTTTATCCCTGAAATCAGCTATTTTTATGTGGACCGGGCCCTGTCCATTTTTGGCAAGCTCCTCACCGGCGGTGTGGCACCTCTGGTGAGCATTGCCATCTATGTGTTCACGGCGCTGTCCCTGTACACCGTCGCCAAGCGCAGAGGCATTGCGGCACCCTGGCTGGCCTGGGTGCCTGTGGCGGGACTGTGGGTGCTGGGCTCCCTATCCGACCAGTACCGCTACCTCACCCAGGGGCAGATCAGGCACAAGCGGATCAGTCTGCTGGTGTGGACGGGCGCCAGCTGGGTGCTGACCGGCGGCATCGTTGTCGGCACGATTGCAGCCATTGCCGGGGCCAGCGTGGGGGCAGTCCTCACCGTGCTGTGCCTGGCACTGGCGGTTGCCTGGGCGGCCATTGTCTATGTGGTGCTGTATTTCATGGCGCTGTACGATGTCTATGCCTCCTGCGATCCCCAGAACGCGGCGGTGTATCTGGTGCTGTCCGTTTTCTTCCGATTCCTGGTGCCCGTGTTCCTGTTCCTCTCCCGGAACCTGGAGAAGGGGATGCCCCCCAGAAAGGAAACGGCGGAGAATGCTGCCTCTGCGGAAGGTCCGGAATTCTGAATTTGCCTGCCGGTAGCGGTGCCGAAGCCGCTACCGGCATTTTGCGAAAAGGTAGCCTCCTTTCCGGTGGAAACTTTTGTTCTTGTGCCCGTTGACAAAGGCTGTCGGGTATTGTAAAATTCTAAGGTAGAGACGGAAGGTGTCTACGGGTGAAAGCCCCGGGCGGCTTTGTCTCTTTTTCGTTTTGTCCATTTATTTTTCTGCCAAAAAAGGAGAACGTTACATTATGGAAAAACTGGAGCAGCTGTACGAAGGAAAGGCAAAGAAAGTATTCAAGACCGACGATCCCGAGCTTCTGATCGTGGAATACAAGGACGATGCCACCGCATTCAACGGCCTGAAAAAGGGCACCATTGCCGGTAAGGGTGTTATCAACAATGAGATGAGCAACCGCCTGATGCAAATGCTGGAAAAGCAGGGCATTCCCACCCACTTTGTCAAGGAGCTGGATTCCCGCCAGACTCTGGTGAAGAAGGTTTCCATTGTGCCGCTGGAGGTCATTGTCCGGAATATCTCCGCCGGTTCCTTTGCCAAGCACTATGGCGTGGAAGAGGGCATTGTCTTCGAGCATCCCACCATCGAGTTCTCCTATAAAAACGACGCGCTGGGCGACCCTCTGCTGAATACCTATCATGCACTGGCCCTGAAGCTGGCCACCCCCGAGGAGATCAAGACCATTGAGGACTACTCTTTCCGGATCAACGAAGCCCTGAAGGCCTTCTGGCTGACCTGCGGCGTGACCCTGGTGGACTTCAAGCTGGAGTTTGGCCGCCTGTCCGACGGCACCATCGTCCTGGCCGACGAGATCAGCCCCGATACCTCCCGGCTGTGGGATGTGAAGACCCACGAGAAGCTGGATAAGGACCGCTTCCGCCGGGACCTGGGCGGCGTGGAGGAGGCCTACGCCGAGATCATGCGCCGTCTCGAGGAGCACCTGAAGTAAGAACAACGGAAACCCCTGGAAACTCCGGCAGGCGAAAAAGCCCACCGGAGCTTCCGTGCGTATAGAAAAGGTACCAAAAGACACAATATTTGTAATAAAATCGGAGGATCACATTATGGGAAACTGCGCAATCGTTGGCATCAACTGGGGCGACGAGGGCAAGGGCCGGATGGTAGACCTGCTGACCCAGGACTATGATATCGTCGTTCGCTATCAGGGCGGCGGCAACGCTGGTCATACGGTCATCAATGAGTACGGCAAATTTGCCCTGCATCTGCTGCCTTCCGGCATTTTCCGCAAGGGCGTTGTGAACATTCTGGGCAACGGCGTGGCGCTGGACCCCGAGAACCTGTGGAAGGAAATGGAGCAGGTCCGCGCCCAGGGCGTTGCCATTACTCCGGAGAATCTGAAGATCTCTGACCGCGCCTCTTTGCTGATGCCCTGGCACCGGCTCCAGGACGGCCTGGAGGAGGCCCGCCTGGCCGACAAGAAGTACGGCTCCACCAAGCAGGGCATTGCCCCCTTCTATGCCGACAAATACGCCAAGAAGACCGTCCTGGCCGGGGAACTGCTGTACCCCAAGCACCTGAAGGAGCACCTGGCCGATCTGCTGGAGTGGAAGAATCTGACCCTCACCGGCGTCTACGGTGCCGAGCCCGTGACCATGGAAGAGCTCATGGCCTGGGTTGACGACTACTGCGAGAAGATCAAGCCCTATATTGCCGATACCGGCGTGTTCCTGCGGGATGCTCAGGCCGAGGGCAAGAAGATCCTCTTCGAGGCCCAGCTAGGCTCTCTGCGGGACCTGGACTACGGCATCCACCCCTACACCACCTCCTCCAACCCCATTGCCGCCTATGCCCCCGTGGGCTCCGGCGCACCCAATGTGAAGATCGATTCCATCGTAGGCGTTGTGAAGGCCTATTCCAGCTGCGTTGGCGAAGGCCCCTTCACCTGCGAGTTCTTCGGCAAGGAAGCGGACGAGCTGCGCAATGCGGGCTTTGAGTTCGGCGCCAAGACCGGCCGTCCCCGCCGGGTAGGCCCCATCGACATCGTGGCCACCCGCTACGGCATCCGCTGCCAGGGCGCTACCTCCATTGCCCTGACCAAGCTGGACGTACTGAGCTATATGGACCGGGTCCCTGTCTGCGCCCACTACGAGCTGGACGGCAAGCAGATCGAGGAGTTCCCCTTCCCCGCAGTGCTGGCGGACGCCAAGCCCGTCATGGAGTATCTGCCCGGCTGGAAGTGCGATATCTCCGGCTGCCGCACCTGGGACGAGCTGCCTGAGAACGCCAAGAAGTACGTGGAGTACGTGGAAAAGAACATCGGCTGCCACATCGGCTACGTCTCCGTAGGCCCCGAGCGTGACAGCATCATCTACCGCTAAAAGGAGGCCAATATGACAGACCGCTACGAATCCCCTCTGTCTTCCCGTTATGCCTCCGAATATATGCTGCACCTGTTCTCCCAGGATGTGCGCTACCAGACCTGGCGCAAGCTCTGGGTGAGCCTTGCCAGGGCCGAGCACAAGCTGGGTCTCGGCATCACCGAGGAGCAGGTCAAGGAGCTGGAAGCGCATATCACCGACATTGACTATGCCGTGGCCGCCGAGCGGGAAAAGCTGGTGCGCCATGACGTCATGGCCCATGTGTACGCCTACGGTCAGGTGGCCCCTTCTGCCGCCGGTATCATCCACCTGGGCGCGACCTCCTGCTATGTCACGGATAATGCCGATATCGTCATCTACCGGGACGGCCTGCGCTACCTGAAAGAGGAGCTGAAAAAGGTCCTGGCCAACCTCCGGGACTTTGCCGAAACCTACAAGGCCATGCCCACCCTGGGCTACACCCACTACCAGCCCGCCCAGCTGGTCACCGTTGGCAAGCGGGCAACGCTGTGGATGCAGGACCTGGCCTCTGACCTGGAGGAGCTGGACTTCGTCATCGACAATATGCGCTTCCTGGGCTGCCGGGGCACCACCGGAACCGAGGCCAGCTTCCTGGACCTCTTCGACGGGGACACCGCCAAGATCGACGAGATGAACAGGATGATTTCCGCCGACTTTGGCTTCGACAAGTGCTTCGCTGTCTGCGGCCAGACCTATCCCCGGAAGCTGGACAGCCGGATTTTGAACGTCCTGTCCTCCATTGCCCAGAGCTGCTACCGGATGGCAAACGACATCCGCCTGCTGCAGCACGACCGGCAGGTGGAAGAGCCCTTTGAAAAGAACCAGATCGGCTCCTCTGCCATGCCCTATAAGCGCAACCCCATGCGCTGCGAGCGCATCTGCTCCCTGTCCCGGTATCTCATGGCGGATGCTCTGAACGCCCCCATGACCGCCTCCACCCAGTGGCTGGAGCGGACCCTGGACGACTCCGCCAATCGCCGCATTTCCCTCCCTGAGGGTTTCCTGTGCGCCGATGCCGTGCTCAGGCTTGCTCAGAACGTCACTGATGGCCTCCACGTGAACGAGAAGATCGTGGAGCGCACGGTTCGGGAGTATCTGCCCTTCATGACCTCTGAGAATCTGATGATGGAGGCCGTCAAGCGGGGCGGTGACCGGCAGGAGCTCCACGAGATCATCCGCTCCTGCTCCATGGAGGCCACGGCCCGGATGAAGAACGGCGAAAGCTGCAATCTGCTGGAGCTGCTCTCCGCCCGGAAGGAATTCGGCATGACCCCCCAGGAGATCGAGGCCCTGCTGGACCCCAAGCTCTATGTGGGCCGCTGCCCGGAGCAGGTGGACCGCTTCCTGAAGGAAATCGAGCCGCTCATTGGCGACGTCAAGCGGGAGACCGCGGAAATCAATCTTTGATTCTCGGGAAACTCTGAACAAATCGCCTGCGGCTGACAGCTCTTGCCGATTTATTCAGAGCCCCCCTATATTTCCCGATATAGATTCAATGTCTTAATGTTTATAATACAATACGGAGGTATCCCGATTGGAAAAAATTCTTGTGCTGGACTTCGGCGGACAGTATAACCAGCTGATCGCCCGCAGAGTCCGGGATCTCCATGTCTATGCGGAGATCGAGCAGTACGATGCCATTACCCCCGCTGAGATCAAGGCCCGGGACTACAAGGGCATCATCTTCACCGGCGGCCCCAACAGCGTCTATGATATGTCCTCCCCCCACTATGACCCTGCGGTTTTGAAACTGGGCATTCCCGTTCTCGGCATTTGCTACGGCTGCCAGCTCACCGCCTGGATGGCCGGCGGCACGGTCATCACCGCCGAGACTTCCGAATACGGCAAGATCCAGCTGAACCTGAAAAAGCAAACTTCCAAGCTTTTTGCCGATGTGCCCGAAAGCAGCATCGTGTGGATGAGCCATACGGACCGGGTCGATCAGCTGCCGGAGGGCTTCGAGGTCACTGCCTCCACCGATAACTGCCCTGTGGCTGCCATGGAGAATGAGGCGCTGAAGCTCTACGCTGTCCAGTTCCATCCCGAGGTGACCCACAGCCAGTTCGGCAATCAGATGCTCAAAAACTTCCTGTACAATGTCTGCCTCTGCACCGGCGACTGGCAGATGGATTCCTTCATTGAGGATACCGTCAAGGCCCTGCGGGAGCGCATCGGCGACAAGAAGGTCATCCTGGGCCTGTCCGGCGGCGTGGATTCCTCCGTGGCTGCGGGCCTGATCAGCCGGGCCGTGGGTGACCAGCTGACCTGCGTTTTCGTAGACCAGGGCCTCATGCGCAAGGACGAGGGCGACTTCGTAGAGAAGACCTTCACCGGCCTCTTTGACATGCATTTCGTCCGGGTCAATTGCCAGGAGCACTTCCTGGAGTGCCTGAAGGGCGTTACCGACCCGGAGCAGAAGCGGAAGATCATCGGCACCGAGTTCTATAAGGCCTTCTGGGACGAGGTCCGCCGCCAGGGCGGCCAGGACGCCTTCTTCGCCCAGGGCACCATCTACCCCGACTGCATCGAGTCCGGCAAGGGCAACGCCGATAAGATCAAGACCCACCACAACAAGGTCAAAATGCCGGAGGATGTGAAGTTCCTGGATATCATCGAGCCCCTGAGCAGCCTCTTCAAGGATGAGGTCCGCCGGGTAGGCGAGCAGCTGGGCATTCCCCATGAGCTGGTCTGGCGGCAGCCCTTCCCCGGTCCCGGCCTGGGCGTGCGCATCATCGGTGAGGTCACCGCCGAGAAGGTGAAAATCCTCCAGGAGGCTGACTGGGTTCTCCGGGATGAGATGGCCAAGAACGGCTATGAGCGCCAGATGGCCCAGTTCTTCTGCGTCCTCCCCGGCGTCAGCACCGTGGGCGTCATGGGCGACCACCGCACCTACGACCACCTCCTGGCCATCCGCGCCGTCACCACCGACGACTTCATGACCGCCGACTGGGCCCGCATCCCCTACGACATCCTGGCCACCGTCTCCAACCGCATTACCAATGAGGTAAAGCACATCAATAGAGTGGTGTACGACGTCACCAGCAAACCGCCGGCAACGGTGGAGTGGGAATGAGATAACCGAATAAAAATGCTCTGCTGAGTTTTTGGAACGAACTCGGCAGAGCTTTTTTATGAAAGAAATGGATTCTTGAAAGATGATTGCTTTAGATTCAACGGCTGGTAAGGGATATGGGTTTTAAGACAATATACTTTCCATCGCTGTTAAAGCCGTCGATTTGTCCAACAATGCGGAAATGCATACCTTGTGCAACTGTGTCAGAACCCGAGACATTCATATCATAAAAGTTAACATCTTCAAATGCAAACAATGGCCCTAAAACCCGGTCAGAATAGTTACCTCCAACCAGACAAATATCGAAACGTGTTTTCAGATTCTTATGGTGCATCATATATGCAATACATCCGTCAAATTCGATATAATCGCCCTTATGAGAATTTACGAATTCACGAATTGTTGTAACATCCGTCTGATCAGTAATCTTCATTAATGATGCAAAATCGTTGCTGTTGTCTATCGTTAGGGTTTCTATTTTTGTAGGCTCTTCTACATGATAGTATTTAATACGGACTTTTGAATTGGGGGCAAATGTTGTACCTGCAGTAAAGGAACTGCCATTGATTGCGACAGAAACAACAGAACCTTCAACATATAATGTATCTTCAGTTACAACTTTCTCAAGTTCAATTGTTGAGAAGCCCATGTCTTTGAACGCTTGTTCAACGTCAAGATAATTCAGACCCGTAAAGTCAGACGTATCTTTTTCAACTTTGATCCTTGATGGATCATCGCTATAGGGCATATGATATGCTATGATGATGTTAGAATCCGAATTAAACACATCGCCACGATTAAATGAGTTGTTTCCATCGATGGTAACACTTTCTACAGCTCCAGTATCTGTCCAGCCAAAGTAAATATCGTAAAATGCTTCAGTGGAGATATTTGAAAACCCCAGATCTTCAAGCGATTTTTTGACATCAAGGTAATTCAGATTTCCGTACGAGGAAGCTGCCTGCGGCATCATGATTTCACCCTCATGGACCTCACCCAGTTTTTCAATGTAAAGAGGTTTAACGAGGATACTATCGCTTTGACAACTGATTTGGACTGCGGCGTTGACATCGCCTTTGATGTCTAGTTCAAGGGAGCCGGTACGTGAAGTGTCGCCCTTTTTTTGAAATACGAGGGCATATGTACCGGGTTTGGCTTTCAGTGAGAATGATTTGTCCTCACCATGTGCCAATTCTCCAACCTTTTCTTCGTTAAAATAAAGGGCAATACCATATTTATCAAAGAATAGGTTTGGTATGAAATCGACATCAACATTGACTGAGAACTTTTTATATGTATGGTAACGGATTTCCACCACATCAGAGGAATTGAAACGCAGGGCTTTGGAAAAGCTATTTTTCCCTCCAACGGAAATGGATTCAACAGTATTGTTTTTGTCGGACTCCGAATAGGGAAGATCATTAATTTCTACTGTATGAACCTCTGTAAAACCGGCCGCACTAAATGCGTTCTTAACGGTGTCACAGGATTGCCCGATGCAATCGGTGGCGGTGCATGGAGGGAAAATAGTGGACTCAGTATTTTCAGCTGCAACGGTTGTACTTATGGACGCTTTAGGAGTGTTCTCTTTCTTTGAAGAATAGCTGATGATATTTAAGATGGAAAATAAAAGCGCAACTGCCAGTACGGCATACTTCAACCATACTTTGGGACAGTTGAGTATCTCCTTGTGCCATAGAATTGATAAAACCAGAGCTGTGATTTGGAGCAGAGAGATAAAGACCGCGGTCCCGTTGCGAGAGGTCCAGGCAATCAACAGCAGTACTAATATGACAGCCGATGAAATTGTGAACACTTTGCAAAAAGAGTCGAGTTCGGCCCAAAACGCCATTAATTTCGCTTGAATCTCCTTCAAGAAGGATGTGATTTTACTACGCATATCTGTATGGACGTCTGGACCGGTTGAAGGCGTTGGTGTGTCTCCTTTAATTTTATCGTCTGCAGCACCTCTCGATTCGCTTGGTGCTTCATTTTCAAGTTCTTCAGGCGTTGGTGTTGCAGTTAAATCAGCCCCGCAATAGGAACAAAAACATGCATTCGACGGAACTTCTTTTCCACACTCACGGCAAAACCTTTTCTGCGGATTCACCATTGCACCACATTCACCGCAGAATAGGACACCATCGTCCAAATCTGCACCACAATATCTACATTTCATAATGCTTACCTCATTTTCCGTGGTAGGTTATTGTAATAGGAACATCCGGATAATAAACCTTGCCACCGGATGTAATTTCTTTTCCGTCGACAGAAACGGTTTCAACCTGGTCAGTCTTTGTGAAAATCCCCAGTATTATATCATGTTTATTGACACATTCGACGTTTTGGAAGCCAGCGGAAACTAGTACACTGCGCATATGCTGAAAATTCTGTTCACTAAAAGGTTCCAATTTCTTAGGAAAACGAACTCCACCCTGGATGATGAGCCTTTTTTGTGCTGCTTTTTCTGGAAGAACCCTGAAAACAAAGACACCTCCCACTATAGCTACGGGTGCGCCGACAAAGAAAAAGAATAGAAAGGCGTAAACCCAGCCGAGAGAACCGTCCTCATCCCGAATAAGGAGCAGTCCAATACAAATGCAAAACAAAATAATAACAACAACTATCCAGAATTTTGTCAGTACAGTTTGAATTTTGCTTGTACGTTCGGCATCTTTTATTTCTTGATCAAGGCGGCGCCTTTCTAGGTCAAGCTGCTCGAGCTTTATCATTCTGTCTGTTTCAGCCCGTTTTATCTTCGCTTCATCAACATGGCGAATAATTTTTTCGTTTTCGTTCGTCATTATAACAGGTGTCCCACAATAGGAACAAAAAATACGTTTACGGCCTTCTTCAATTGGAAGATTGGCACCACATTCCGGGCATTTTACAGAAGTGAATTTTACAGCCATGATTCAACACCACTTTTTCTATGAAAAACTTAGCAAACAGCGCATTGCTCCACATAATTATATATTATAGTTATCCAACAGTCAACAGCAATTGGATAGAATATCATAAAACTGTGGAGAGGATGTTCTACAACTGTGAACTTTGGATGTAAGCTGAAAGAATTACGCACAGGGCAAAAAATGACGCAGCAGCAATTGGCGGACCGTATTGGCGTTGCAAAGTCGGTGGTAAGCTACTACGAATCCGGCGATAGGTACCCTAGCTATGATGTGCTGATTCGAATTGCGCACGTTTTCCACACAAGCACAGATTATTTGCTTGACTTTGAAAAAGAAAGTGTAATTGACGTTACAGGATTATCAAAAGAGGATATAGCTGTTGTTCGTACTGTTGCGGAAGCGCTGAGGCGGAAGAGAGACGAATGATTAAAATCGACACGCATTTTGATAAAATTGCGTGCCGATTTTGAAAAGCATCTTGCTATTGAAGGAATAGCAGGATATAATGCAACTATAGCCTGCGAGACAGTAACTTTGAATCGCTATATTGGCAGATACAGCTCTGGTCAAACAAGTTGTGGAAAGCGAGGGTGCCAATGAAAACGCTGAATGAATACCTGCGGCTTCCTTACCGCATGGAGATTGTAGAAGATCATGAGGAGGGCGGCTTTGTGGTGTCCTACCCGGACCTGCCTGGGTGTATCACCTGTGGGGAAACGGTGGAATCTGCGGTAGTCAACGCCCAGGATGCCAAGAGGGCCTGGCTGGAGGCTGCTTTGGAGGACGGTATCCCCATCCGGGAGCCGGATGACCTGGAAAACTACTCCGGTCAGTTCAAGCTGCGGATTCCCAGAAGCCTGCACAAGTCGCTGACCGAACACGCCAAGCGGGAGGGCATCAGTATGAACCAATACTGCGTGTATCTGCTCTCTAAAAACGATGCGGCAGCGGCAAGATAAGCCTCGCCTGTGGCAACGCTATGGCAACAAAAAATCAGATAGCCCATATTTTCTGAATAATGGAAAGATATAGGATAATCTGTGTAAAATCACACGAGCAAAACTGTTTAAGAAAGAAAATACAGTGAGTGGGAATAAAATAGCTGAATAAAAATGCTCTGCTGAGTTTTGAAAGGAACTCGGCAGAGTATTTTTCTTAATCCGATTGACATGTAACGCCAAATGCGTTACAATATGTGCGAGGAGGCGAACGCTATGGAAAAGACTACAACCATGAATCTCCGTGTAAACCCTGTTGTAAAGCAGGAGGCGGAGGACGTGCTCAAGCAGCTGGGGGTGCCTATGGCAACGGCTGTGGATATGTTTTTGCGCCAAATTGCCCTGACCGGGAGCATTCCTTTTGCCATTGCGCTTCCAAAAGCGCCGGACAGTGTAAGCGCAGACAAAATGACCGCCCAACAGCTCCGTAGTGCCATTCAGGCCGGGTTGGAGGATGCGGAGGCCGGGAACATTCAGGATGCCAGTGCTGCGTTTGCGCAGTTTAGAAAGCAGCACGCATGAAGAAGTACAGAGTAAAGATTTCAAGTCTGGCACTTCGGGATATGGAGGAGATTTACGGCTATATCTCGGAGAAGCTGGGTTCACCGGCAACGGCTATAAAACAGTACGAGCGAATTGCAGAAGCAATCGAGTCCCTGAATGTTTTTCCGGAACGATTTCAAATCATGGATATTATTCCAAAACTGTCAAAAGATGTCCGGCAGGTGATTGTTGACCATTATTCTGCCATTTACACAATTGAGGCAGATACGGTAACAGTGCTTCGTGTGCTCTACTGTGCGTCCGATTTATCTGCAAAGCTGCAGGGGCGGCTGTCCTGACAAAAAAATACTTACGTGATTCACAACAGCTTGGAATAATATGTATACGAGAACGAAAACATTCTCAGCAATCGTCGTAGCACTTTATCACCCCTGATAAGATTTTGATAAGCATCCATCGTATAGCCAAGATAATATGGAGAATCAAAATTCTCAGAAGAACAGAAGCAAATATTATCTAAGCAAAATCCGTTAAGATATGTGTTCTTGCATTGAGTGGGAATGAGATAATCCAAATAAAATGCTCTGCTGAGTTTTTGGAACGAACTCGGCAGAGCATTTTTTTGTCTTAAAGAATGTCTTTGAATTTGAAAACCAGGGAATCACTCAGTTCCTGGGAGGGGCCAACCTTTTTGAATTTTCCAGAGGTGTCGTATTTTGGATATCCCCGTCGTGGAAAACAGATTCTATGGACGAAACGCTGCAAGGAATTTGAGATTGAAAAGGGACGCTTCTCTTTCCGGCTGACCGCCCCATACAGAGAGGAACGCCGTAGGGCGGCAAGGGAAGCGGCGAAAAACGAATAAAAGGGTTTTAGGGCTTCGTTGATTGTTGCGTTGGCAACCCAACCGCAATGGTAGTGCCCTTCTCCGAACTTTTCTCTACCCAAACGGAGCCGCCGTGGAGGTCGGTGATCTCCCATACCAGTGAGAGCCCCAGTCCTGCGCCACCGTATTCCCGGCTGCGAGACTTGTCCACCCGGAAGAAGGGCTGGAAGATACTGCGCTGATACACCTCCGGGATGCCGCAGCCGGTGTCGGAGACGCGGATCAGGAGCTTTTCCAACTCCTGAGTGACAGAAACCCGTACCGAGCCGCCCGGCCGGTTGTACTTGACAGCATTCTCCGTCAGGTTGAAGATCAGCCGGTAGATCAGTGCATCGCTGCCGGTCATAATGCCGTCGCCCTCCGCCGTCAGCGTGACGCCGAGCTTATCTGAGAGCGGCGCAAGATCTGTGAAGATCTCCTCGATCATGGGAGCGAGCTGGATCCGCTCGTTCCGCGCCACCTGCCGCAGATTGCTCATCTCCAGCAGTGTCCTGGTCATCTGTATCAGCCGTTCCGTCTGCTCACGCAAAAGCGTGAGGAACTCCGCCGTCTCCGGTCGCACATCAGGATGCTCCGCGGAAAACAGCTCCAACTGCGCCTGCATTAGTGCCAGTGGCGTGCGCAGCTCGTGGGCGGCGTTGCCGGTGAACTGCCGCTGGGCGGAAAAGGCGGTATTCAGCCGCTCCAGCATCTGGTTGAAGGAGCGGCTGAACTGCCGGAACTCCGGCAGCACGTCCTCGTCGATCTTCATATCCGCGAGATTGTTCAGCTGCACCTTCTCCACCTGCGAGGCAAAGCTGCGCAGAGGCTTGAGCGCGCGGCCGCTGACGAAATACGCCAAAACGCCGCTCAGCACCGTCACCGCCGCCGTGATATACCAGTTCGTTGTGCAGAAGGACGTCTTCGCGCCGTGTATGACAATGGTCACATCCTCGTTCATTCCGGCAAGCTCCGGATCGAAAAACGCCGGATCGCCTTCCACGGCGGCGCTGCCGTAATCCTGAATGAAGCTGCCAATGGAGTCCATATAGTGCAGCCCGGAGGCGCAGAGCAGCAGCTTCATGGAAACGCAGGCCGCGCCGATGAGCAGCACGGTCAGCAGCGTGATGCGCCACTGCAAAGAAAGCCGCTTCATGCGTCCTCTCCTCCCATCAGATACCCCTCGCCGATGCGGTTGCGGATGGGGTCGCAGCCCAGCGCGGCGCGCAGCTTTTTGCGCAGAGCGGAGATATGCACCCGGATGGAGTTGCTGAAATTGTCCACGCTGTTGTCCCAGACGTGATCCATCAGCTCCTCCTGACTCACCGGCCGCCCCTGATGCACCATCAGATATTCCAAAATCCCCGTCTCCTTGCGGGTGAGCGTCAAGGTCTGCCCGTTGACGGCGGCGGTGCGCGAGCGCGTATCAAAGGTCAGCGCCCCGCAGGTCAATATCACATCCCGCTGCGTAAACTGCCGCAGCGTAAGACTGCGGATGCGCGCCTCCAGCTCCGCGAGATGAAAGGGCTTTGCCAGATAGTCGTTGGCCCCCGCGTCCAGCCCCTCGACCTTATCCTCCACCTCTCCGCGGGCGGAGAGGATCAGCACCTTCGTCTCCCGGTCTGTCTGCCGCAGGGTGCGCAGCACCGTCATGCCGTCCTTCCCCGGCAGATTCAGATCCAGCAGCACCAGATCGTACCGCTCCGTGC
>ERZ773194.3421-NODE-3421-length-13622-cov-5.339279_pt1 | contig 13622 bp, 9 predicted proteins | sample MGYA00511240_ERZ773194 | MGnify/ENA primary metagenome ERZ773194 (study PRJEB29015, sample SAMEA2737774) | human gut metagenome | biome: human gut; feature: human-associated habitat; material: faeces | place: China | collected 2012 ... | reverse complement strand
ATAATAATACAGCGGCTGGCCGCCCGCGAGCATCTCCAGCTCGCACTGCGGGAACTCCTCACCGATGCGCGTGCTGAGCGCCTGCGCCGTTTCATCCGTGACGTCCGCGCCGTAGAACAGCGTAATCAGTTCATCGTCCTCGGTCATCATGGCCTTCATCAGGTCAATGGTCACGTCGTTGACGTCCTTGCCCACGCTGGCAACCTTACCCTCGTTTAGACCCAGCACGTCGTCCTTCTTGATTTCCTTGCCGTCAAACACCGAATCGCGGATGGCATAGGTGACCGAGCCGGAGCGCACGGACTCCGCCGCCTCGTTCATCGCCTGCTCATTGTCGTCATCGGAAACATCCGGCACATAGGCGATCATCGCTGCAACACCCTGCGGGATGGTCTTGGTGGGGATAACGATGACCTTGCGGTCCTCCATCAACTCCGCCGCCTGCTGCGCCGCCATGATGATGTTCTTGTTGTTGGGCAGCACAAAGGTGGTCTTGGCCGCGCAGCGGTAAATCGCCTGCACGATATCTTCCGTGGAGGGATTCATCGTCTGGCCGCCCTGAACGATCTCGTTGACCGTCAAATCGCGGAACATCGCCGCAATGCCATCGCCCGCAGAAATCGCCACGAAGCCGACTTCCTTTTCGATGGCAGGGGTCTTGTTCTGCACCGCATTGGCTTCTTCAATCAGCGTGCGGTGCTGGGTGCGCATATTTTCCACCTTGACGGTGATGGTCGAGTTCGGGGAGATGTTGCCCTGCACGATGCGCTTTGCCAGCAGGGTTTCAACCGTGTGCTGCAAGTACCGCTTGAGCGGACGTGCGCCGTACTGCGGATCGTAGGCGGCGTCGATGATATACTGCTTGGCCTCCGGCGTCAGCTCGCAGCGAAGCTGCTGCTGCTCCAGACGACGGTTGAGCAGATTCATCTGCAGGTCGATGATGCGGACAATGTTGTCCTTCGTCAGCGGTTTGTAGAATACGATCTCATCCAGCCGGTTCAGGAATTCGGGGCGGAAGCTCTTCTTGAGCAGCTGCTCGACCTGAAGCCGTGCCTCCGGGCGGATGCTGCCGTCGGCGGCAATACCTTCCAGCAGATATTCCGAGCCGAGGTTGCTCGTCAGGATCAGAATGGTGTTTTTGAAGTCCACCGTGCGGCCCTGAGAGTCCGTAATACGGCCGTCGTCGAGCACCTGCAGAAGGACGTTGAACACATCCGGATGCGCCTTTTCTACCTCGTCGAACAGAACGACGCAATAGGGATTCCGGCGGACGGCTTCCGTGAGCTGGCCGCCCTCGTCATAGCCGACGTATCCGGGAGGCGCTCCGATCAGACGCGACACGGAGAATTTCTCCATGTATTCGGACATATCAATTCGAACGAGGTTCTTCTCGTCATCAAACAGTGCTTCGGCCAGCGCCTTGGCAAGCTCCGTCTTGCCGACGCCCGTCGGGCCAAGGAAGAGGAAGGAACCGAGCGGACGGTTTGGGTCCTGAATTCCCGCGCGGCTGCGGAGGATGGCATCCGCCACGGACTGCACGGCCTCATCCTGTCCGACGACACGCTGATGCAGCACGTCCGACAGATGCAGGAGCTTTTCGCGCTCGCCCTCGACCAGCTTTGCCACGGGAATGCCGGTCCAGCGCTCGACGATCTTTGCGATCTCTTCCTCCGTGACCTTGTCACGCAGGAGGTTACTCTGCTTGGCGTGGCTTGCCAGCTCCTCCTCGTGCGCCAGCTGCTTTTTGAGTTCCGGCAGCTCGCCGTATTTCAGACGCGCGGCCGTTTCCAGATCATATTCCTGCTCGGCGCGCTCGATCTTGGCACCCAGTTCCTCGATGCGTTCGCGGAGCTGCTGCACCTTGCCGATGGCATTCTTTTCGTTTTCCCACTGGGCTTTCATGCTGTTGAATTTCTCGCGCTGCTCGGCCAGCTCCTTGCGCAGCTCAGTGAGTCTGCCTTGCGAGAGCTCGTCGGTTTCGTTTTTCAGCGCGGCCTCTTCGATCTCCATCTGGATGATCTTGCGGCGGATGACGTCCAGCTCGGTCGGCATGGAGTCCATCTCCGTGCGGATCATGGCGCAGGCCTCGTCGATCAGGTCGATGGCCTTGTCCGGCAGGAAACGGTCTGTGATATAACGGTCGGAGAGGGTCGCGGCGGCGATGATCGCGGGGTCCGTGATCTTTACGCCGTGGAAGACCTCATAACGCTCCTCCAGACCACGCAGGATGGCGATCGTGTCCTCAACGGACGGCTCTTTGACCATGACCGGCTGGAAGCGGCGCTCCAGCGCGGGGTCTTTTTCGATATATTTGCGGTATTCGTCCAGCGTTGTTGCACCGATGCAGTGCAGCTCGCCTCTGGCCAGCATCGGCTTGAGCAGATTGCCCGCGTCCATGCTGCCCTCGGTCTTGCCCGCGCCGACGATGGTGTGCAGCTCATCAATGAACAGCACGATGCGGCCCTCGGAGTTCTTGACCTCCTCCAGCACGGCCTTCAGACGCTCCTCAAACTCGCCGCGGTACTTTGCGCCGGCGATCAGTGCGCCCATGTCCAGAGAGAAGATGGTCTTGTCCTGCAGGCTCTTGGGAACGTCGCCGCGGACGATCCGCTGCGCCAGTCCTTCGGCGATGGCCGTCTTGCCGACGCCCGGTTCACCGATCAGAACGGGGTTGTTCTTCGTCTTTCGGGACAGGATCCGGATGACGTTTCGAATTTCGTCGTCACGGCCGATGACGGGGTCAGTTTTCTTTTCGCGCGCCTTTTTCACAAGGTCGGTGCCGTATTTTTCCAGCGCTTCGTAGGTGTCCTCCGGGTTATCGGTCGTGACCCGGCTGCTGCCGCGGATGCTCTGTAAAACCTTCAGGCAGTCCTCCTTCGTGATGCGGTAGTCGCGGAAAAGCGGCGCAACGGTGCTGTCGGCCTTATCGAGCATCGCAAGGAAGAGATGCTCCACGGAAACGTAGTCGTCCCGCATGGACTTTGCGATTTCCTCCGCGTCGGCAAGGAGCTGCTGCATCCCGCCGGAGATGTAAAGCTGATCGGCCGACCGGCCGGAGCCGGTCACGGCAGGGAGCTTTTCCACCGCGTCGTTTGCGGCGGCATCAAGGCTTTCTACCGTCACGCCAAGACGCTTGAGAAGCTGCGGCACAAGGCCGCCGTCCTGCCGCAGCAGGGCCAGCAGCAGGTGCGCCTGCTCCAACTGCTGATTTTGATGGGTCACTGCAAGCTGCTGCGCGCTGCGCAGGGCTTCCAGACTTTTCTGCGTATATTGATTCAGATCCATTACGAATCCTCCTTCCATTTCCAAGGCTCCGGCTGTGCCGGAGCTCCGGAATTAGCACTCTTACCATGAGAGTGCTAACCTCTTTTTCCACATAATAAACCCATGCTGCGGAATTGTCAATAGGGCAAATGTGAATTTTTTGAAAACACTTCCGGGAAAAATTTTCCCCGGCAGCAGGCTGCCGGGGCTGCGTGTTACAGTCAATTTCCTTTGAGCTTCTGCGCTGCGTCCGCGACGGTCTGTTCCAGAGAATCCACCGCCTTCTGCGCCTCCTGACGGACCGGCGACTGCTGCGGCAGCATCAGTGCGACGGCACCGCCGGCCAGCATCCCGGCGCCCAGCGTCAGCAAAAACGATCTTACCTGCATTGTAAACTCCTCCTTCCCGTCCTTAGTCTGTGCGTCCGGCGGGAAAGTATTGCAGGGGATTTTTGCAGAAAAACGTCTTTGCAGCGCAAAAAAACTGTGGTATACTACTTATATAAAAAATAGGGAGGCTGCTGTCATGTCGATTGATTTTTTGCAGGAGAGAATCCGGAAGCTGAAGAACCCGACCATGGTCGGGCTGGATCCCTATCTGCCCATTTTGCCGAAGCACATCGTGCAGGAGGCTTTTGACCGCGACGGGCAGACGCTTGCGGGCGCGGCTGCAGCGTATTACCGCTTCTGTACGGAGCTGCTTGACGCATTGAAGGACATCGTCCCTGCGGTTAAGATCCAGAGCGCCTGCTTTGAGGCGCTGGGCGCGGACGGCATCGCGCAGATGCAGCGCATCTCCGCCTACGCCAAGGACCTCGGTTATTATGTGCTGATTGACTCCATGCGCGGCGATGTGGGAAATATTGCCGAAATTCATGCGCAGGCGATGTTCGGCACGGTGCCGGTGGGCGAAACGGCGCATCAGATCTACCGCTGTGACGCTCTCACGGTCAACGGCTACCTCGGTAGCGACGGCGTGAAGCCCTATCTGCCGTATTGCAAAAATGACGGAAAGAACATCTTCCTGCTGCTCAAGACCTCCAACAAATCCTCCCGTGAGGTGCAGGATCTGCTCTCCGGCGACCGCGTGATCTACACCGCCATGGCCGATCTTGCCATGCGCTGGAGCACGAATCTGTTCGGCAAAAACGGCTATTCGGAGATCGGCGCGGTGGTCGGCGCGACCTATCCGCAGACCATGCAGCTCCTGCGCGAAAAGTATGACCGCCTGTTCTTCCTCGTGCCGGGCTACGGCGCGCAGGGCGGCACGGCGAAAAACGTGCAGTTTGCCTTCGACCGCTTCGGTCACGGTGCGATCGTTGCGGCCTCGCGGAGCATCATCTGCGCGTGGCAGAAGACCGGCAGCGACGGCAGCGACTATACCGCCTGCGCGGTCGAGGCGGCGCATAAAATGAAAAATGACATCGGAAAATATGTGGTGATTCTATGACAACGCTTTACCTCATCCGCCACGCGGAGGCGGAGGGCAATATCTTCCGGCGCGTGCATGGCTGGTACGATTCCTCCGTCACGCCCAACGGCCTGCGCCAAATCGCGGCGCTGCAAAAACGCTTTGAAACGGTGCAGGTCGACGCGGTCTATGCCAGCGACCTCATCCGTACCTGCACCACCGCGGGCGCGGTCTGGAAGCCGAAGGGGCTGACACTGCACACAGAGCCGCGCTTCCGTGAGGTACATATGGGCGTCTGGGAGGACGCGCCCTTCGGGCAGGTCATGCGCGAGCAGCCGGAGGTCTACCGGAAATTTGCCAAGGCGCCGCAGGAGTGGGCGGTCGAAGGCTCCGAACGCTATGAGGAATTCACGGGGCGCTTTTTGCAGGCGCTGGACGAGATTGCCCGGCGGCATGACGGGCAGAGCGTCGCAATCTTTTCGCACGGCATGATTTTACAGAATGCTCTGGGACGTCTGTTTTTTGATGGTGATACGAACAAACTAGGCCACAGCGAGAATACCGCCGTTTCTACCCTGCATTATGAAAACGGCGCTTACCGGCTGGAATCGCTCTTTGATGCGTCCCATCTGCCCAAGGAGATCTCGATCGTCGGCCGCCAGAGCTGGTGGCGGCGGGAGGATCACCGCGATATGAATTTCTGGTATCGCCCGGCGCAGGCGGAGGATGCCGCGCTTCTGAACACGCTGGGCATTGCGTCGGAGGAACGAACGGTCGTCGCCTGCCTGGAGGACGAGGCGGCCGGTGCAGTCTCCCTGCGGCGGCTGGACGAAAAAACGGGTGCGATCGCGGACCTTGCCCTGCTGCCGGCCTACCGCGGACAGGGCCTTGCGGCGCAGCTTCTGGGTTATGCGGTCAGCGCCTTCCGCAAAGACGGCCTGAGCAAGCTGACGCTCCTTCGGGAGCCTCAGGGGGATGCGGAACACTTTTTTGACCGCTTTTCTCTGCAAACGAACGAAGGCGTGTCGCTGATCCCGAGAATCCGATAAGGATATTAACAGACACACCAAGCGAAAGTCCAAAAGGACTTTTGCTTGGTGTGTCATAGCTTTTTCCCCTCGTGCATACCATGTATCACGAGAATGTGGGGGAGGCTATTGTATGAGTAATATCTATGCCGACATTGCCAGACGGACGGGCGGCGACATTTATATCGGCGTGGTCGGCCCGGTGCGCACGGGCAAATCAACACTGATCAAGCGCGTGATGGAGGAACTGGTCATTCCGAACATCGACGACCTTTACCAGCGTGAGCGCGCGAAGGATGAGCTGCCGCAGAGCGGCTCTGGCAGGACGATCATGACGGCGGAACCGAAGTTCGTTCCGGAGGACGCGGTGGAGATCAGCCCGGACGGGACGGCAAAGCTGTCCGTGCGCCTGATCGACTCCGTCGGGTACATGGTGCGCGGCGCCATCGGTGCGACCGAGGACGGCCAGCCGCGCATGGTCACGACGCCATGGTACGACCACGAGATTCCCATGACCGAGGCGGCCGAACTGGGCACGAAGAAGGTTATGGAGGATCACAGCACGATCGGCATCGTCGTCACCACGGACGGCAGCATCACGGACATCCCGCGCGCGGACTATATCGAGGCCGAGGAACGCGCCATCCGCGATATGCAGGCGACGGGGAAGCCCTTTGTGGTCGTTGTCAACTCCGCCGCACCGAAGGGGGCCGAGGCGCAGGCGCTGCGCGATTATATTGAAGAGACCTACGGCGTGAGCGCCATGGCCGCCGACTGCCAGTCCATGCACGAGGCGGAGGTGAAGGAACTCCTGACCGGGCTTCTGTATGCCTTCCCAATGCGCGAAATGCGTGTGTTCCTGCCCGCATGGGTGCAGGCGCTGGAATGTGACAATCCGCTGAAAACCGCGCTGTACGAGGCAATGCGCACGAATGCGGCGCAGATCTCCCGCCTGGCGGAAACGGAGGCGGCGATCCGGCGCATCTGCGAGCTGGAGCAGGTCTGCGGCTACCGTATCGACTCCATTGATCTGGGGCGGGGCATCGTCAACTGCGAGTTGGAATTCAGCGAGGGCCTGTTCTACCAGATTCTGGGCGAGCGTACCGGTTTTGAAATTGAAAACGACGGCCAGCTTCTCAGCCTCCTGACCGCGCTGGCGGAGATGAAGAAGCAGTATGACAAAATTTCCGCCGCGCTGGAGGAGGTCCGCGCCACGGGCTATGGCATCGTCATGCCGACAGCAGAGGAAATGCACATGGAGGTGCCGGAGATCGTCCGCAAGGGCAGCGCCTACGGCGTCAAGCTGCGCGCGAGTGCGCCCTCCATCCACATGATGCGCGCCGACATCAAGACGGAGATCAGTCCCATGGTGGGAGACGAGCAGCAGTCCGAGGAGCTGGTCAAGTATCTGCTGGGCGAATATGAGGGCAACACGGAGAAGCTCTGGGAGAGCAACATTTTCGGGAAATCCGTGTTCGAGCTGGTCAATGAAGGACTGAGCTCGAAGCTCAAACGGATGCCGGAGGATGCACGTTATAAGCTCAAGGATGCGCTGACGAAGATCATCAACGAGGGTGCAAACGGTCTGATCTGCCTCCTTTTGTAAAAAAACCAGCCTCGCGCCGCAGGCAGACCTGCCCGGCGCGGGGCGCCGCTTCTGCCCGCAAAGCCTTGTGCCGCAAGGACTCTACTGCCAGTAGAATCGGATTCCCGCAGTCGTAGAGAGGGAACTCCGGGAAGTGGCGTGACTTTTTGCGGGAAACTGCATATGATATGCACGCTGGCTCTGCTGCAGGCAGAGCGGCTTCCTTTTATACCGTACCATCGGTTGACAAGGGCAAACAGAGAAAATGGAGAATGTCCTATGAGCTTCAAAATACTTACCGATACTTCCAGCAACCTTCCCTTGCGCATCCTCAAAGAGGCGGATGTGCTGCAGGTACCTTTTTCCTATTATCCGAAGAATGATCCCAGCCGTCTGATGCAATGCATGGACATTGAGAATTTTGACGGAAAAGCGTATTATGGCGAAATTCGCGAGGGTACGCTCTATAACACCTCGCAGATCGCCCCCCAGACCTATTATGACGCGATCGCGCCCTATGCCGAGCAGGGAATAGACGTGCTTTATATCGGAATGTCCTCCGGTATCAGCGGCTCCTATCATTCCTCCGAGATCGCAAAGGGAATGCTGGAGGAGGCCTATCCCGGCCGGAAGTTCTACATGCTTGATACAAAGGCTGCCTCGTTGGGCGAGGGAATTCCCGTTCTGCGCGCGATCGAGCTGCGCCGGCAGGGCAAGACCATCGACGAGTGCTACAAAGCGATCACGGAGCTGTGCAAGCATATTTATCAGGTGTTCACAGTGGATGATCTCAGACATTTGCAGCGCACCGGCCGCCTCTCCAACGCGGCGCGGATCCTCGGAACGCTTCTGAACATCAAGCCCATTCTCAAGGGAAACGAGCAGGGGCAGATCGTGAGCATCGAGAAGGTGCGCGGCAGCGCACGCGCACTCAAGGCGCTGGCGGAGAAATACAACACGCTGGTCCGCAACCCGGAGGCGCAAATCGTCGGCATTGCGCACGCGGATAATCCGGAGGGCGCGGCGCAGCTGGCCGATATGCTGCGGGAGAGCAACCCGCCGAAGGAGATCCTGACCGTGTGCTATGAGCCGGTGACCGGCGCACACGTTGGCCCCGGCACCGTGGCGCTGTTCTTCCTCGGTGACAGCGACGTGCGCTCGCATTGATCCATTCACAAAGCAGCGCGCCGGCCTGAAGCCGACGCGCTGCTTTTACCATTCCGCGGAGAGAAATGCACGATCAAAACCACCGGCTGCGTGAAGGCGAAAGGCAGACACATGGGAAATTACCATGATGTCTGCCTTTTCTTTATACCAAAATACGGGGAAAGGTGGTTATGACCGCGCAACCAGAAAATAGGCCAGCACAAGGACGCCGAGGATGATGCGGTAGTAGCCGAACGCGGCGAAGCTGTGCTTTTTGATGTAATTCATCAGGAACTTGATGGCAAAGAGGGAAACGACGAACGCTACCAGCGTTCCAAGCAGGAGCACGACGCCCTGCACCCCGGTAAATGCGCCGAATTTGACGATCTTCAGCAGCGATGCGCCGAACATGACCGGGACGGCGAGGAAGAAGGTGTACTCCGCCGCAAGACCGCGTGATGCGCCGATCAGGATGCCGCCGAGGATGGTCGCACCGGAGCGGGATGTGCCGGGCACGAGAGAAAGCACCTGAAACAGGCCGATCAGCAGCGCGTCCGACCAGCGGAACTCGCTCATTTTCTGGATGCGCGGCGTGCGGCCCTCGTTGCGCTTCTCCACGACGATGAAGCCGACGCCGTAGAGGATGAGCATGGCGGCCACGACATAGGGATTATAGAGGTGGGCGCTCATCCAGTCGTCCAGCAGAAAGCCTGCAATGGCGGCAGGAACACAGGAAACGGCGATCTTCAGCCACATGACGATCTTGTCCATGTAGCAGTAGTTATCGCAGAAGCACTGCACACCGCAGACGAAGCGGTTGTCGCTGGCCTCGCGGAACCAGGAGCGCTGCCTGCGCCTTGCCTTCGTGTGGAAGGGCCAGAGCTTGTGCCAGAACAGCACGAGCACAGCGATGATCGCACCGAGCTGGATCACGACGTCAAAGAGCTTCGTCATGAACGCCTCGGTCAGTACGGGGTGATTCTCCGTTTTCCAGAGGGCATCCACCAGGATCAGGTGGCCGGTGCTGCTGATCGGCAGCCACTCTGTGATGCCCTCGACGATACCAAGAAAGATGATTTTCAGCCAGTCCAGAAAAGCCATAACATAACTCCCTTCTGCGGATAGCTTATGCATCAGTATAGCATAAATAGCACCGCTTGTCAAAAATAGAAAACGCTTGACAAATGTACGAAATCGTACTATAATGCGCAGGTATGATTTCGTACATGGAGGAAACGGGATGAAGCAGCGGGAAGAGTTTATTCATAGAATCAACTACCTGACCTCGGAGATGGACACGGTGTACCATCGGGCTTCCCTGAAGCTCGGTATCTCGGACAGCGTTTCCCTCATTCTTTACACGATCTACGACGCGGGAGGTAGCTGCCTGCTCAGTGAAATTTATAAAAAATCCGGCATCAGCAAGCAGACGGTCAACTCCGCGCTGCGTGGGCTGGAGGGAAAGGGCATCCTTGCGCTCCAGCAGTACAAGGGGCGCGCCAAGAAGGCCGTGCTTACCGAAGCGGGGCGTGAATATGCCGCGCAGACGGCGGGCAGGCTCTTTGCGGCCGAAGTGCGCGCTCTGGACGCGTGGCCGACGGAGGAGATCAACAAGTATATCTGCCTGATGGAAAAATATGTCGCAGGACTGCGTGCACAGATCGAACAATTATAATCGGAGTTGTTTGGAGGAAACAATGAAAATTCAGCTTTCGGATCACTTTACCTACGACAAACTTCTGCGTTTTACGCTGCCGTCCATCGCGATGATGATCTTTACATCGATTTATGGCATCGTGGACGGCTTTTTTGTGTCCAACTTCGCGGGGGACATTCCCTTCAAGGCGGTCAATCTGATCATGCCCTTCCTGATGATCGTGGCGACGGTCGGCTTCATGTTCGGCACGGGCGGCACGGCCATCGTGGCATATACCATGGGAGAAGGAGATAAGGCGCGGGCGAACCGCTATTTTTCCCTCTTTGTCTATGTGACCTTTGCGCTCGGCATGGTGTTCGCCGTGCTGGCGATCGTATTCCTGCGGCCGATCGCAGAGCTGCTGGGCGCGGAGGGGGCGATCCTGGAAAACTGCGTGTTCTATGGGCGGATCGTCCTGTGCGCGCTGCCGTTTCAGGTGCTGCAATATCTGTTCCAGAGCTTTTTTGTGGCGGCGGAGAAGCCCAAGCTGGGGCTGTTTGTCATCATTGCGGCGGGCGTGACGAATATGGTGCTCGACGCGGTGCTGGTGTCGCTGCTGCCGCAGGACGAAAAGCTGGCGGGCGCGGCGCTGGCGACGGCTTTCAGCCAGTTTGTCGGAGGCGCGGTGCCGTTGGTCTATTTCTTCCGCAAAAACAGCAGTTTGCTCCGGCTCGGAAAGACAAAATTTGAAGGGAAAATCATCCTGCGCGCCTGCGGCAACGGCTCCTCGGAGTTTATGAGCAATGTTTCGATGAGCATCGTCGGGATGCTCTATAACATCGAGCTTCTGAAATACGCCGGGGACGACGGCATCGCGGCTTACGGCGTGATGATGTATGTCAGCATGATCTTCTCCGCTGCGTTTATCGGCTATTCCATCGGAACGGCGCCGGTCATCGGCTTCCACAACGGTGCGGGGAATCACAGAGAGCTGCGGGGGATCCTGCGGAAGAGCCTGATCATGCTCTGCGTCTGCGGGGCGCTGATGCTTGCCTCGGCGGAGCTTCTTGCCGAGCCGCTGGCGAAGATCTTCGTCAGCTACAGCGCGCCGCTGATGGAGATGACCGTCCATGGCTTCCGCATTTTCGCGGTGTCTTTCCCGTTTATGGGCTTTGCCATCTTCAACTCCGGCTTCTTTACCGCGCTCAATGACGGCCTGACCTCCGCGCTGATCTCCTTCCTGCGCACACTGGTGTTTCAGGCCGGTGCGGTGCTTCTGCTGCCGAGAATCTGGGAGCTGGACGGCATCTGGTATTCAGTTGTCGTGGCCGAGATCGCCGCAGGGCTGCTCTCTTCCATGTTCCTGATCACAAAACGAAAGAAATTCCGCTATTGAAATAGAAAATACGGGCCCGTCTTCTGACAGGCCCGTATTTTTACTTTTTGCATTTGCCGCAGTGTGCGGCGCAGTCTGCGCAGCAGCCGCAACAGCCGCCGTGCTTTTTCCTGCTGCGGACGAGCACGTAGATCAGCCATGCGGCGATCGGCAGCAGCAGAAGAATGTCCAACCAGCCCATAGCGCTTCCTCAGGCAAAGAGCTGCAGGAACTGATACAAAACCGCAGCGATGCCCCACGCAACGAGGCACTGCATCACGGACACCAGCGCGCCGCGGAAACGTCCGCCCAGCTCCCGCCCGATGGCGGAGATGGCTGCGACGCAGGGTGTGTAGAGCAGCGTGAAGGTCAGGAAGCTGATGGCAGAGGTGGTGGTGAACAGGGCGGGCAGCGTTGCCGAGAGCGCGTCCACACCGCGGCCGGTCAGAATTCCCAGCGTGCTGACCACGGCTTCCTTCGCCGTAAAACCGGTGATGAGCGCGGTGGAGATCTGCCAGTCCTCGAAGCCCAGCGGCCGGAAGAGCGGCGAGAGAAACTTGCCGACGGCGGCCAGCAGGCTGTATGTACTGTCCGTCACAAAGTTCAGCCGCGCGTCAAAGGATTCCAGGAACCAGATGACCAGCGTCGCGACGAAAATGACGGTAAACGCGCGCTGCAAAAAGTCTCTGGCCTTGTCCCACAGCAGCATGGCAACGCTCTTTGCCGAGGGCAGACGGTAGTTCGGCAGCTCCATGACAAAGGGAACGGGATTGCCGCGGAAAGCGGTTTTATTGAATACAAGCGCTGCGAGAATGCCCACAAGGATGCCGCCGCAGTAGAGCAGCACCATGGTCAGCGCAGCATAGTTGGGGAAGAAGGCTGCGGAAAAGACCGCATAGATCGGAATTTTAGCCGAGCAGCTCATGTAGGGTGTGAGCAGAATGGTCATGCGGCGGTCACGTGCAGACGGCAGCGTCCGGGTCGCCATGACCGCGGGGACGGTGCAGCCGAAGCCGATGAGCATAGGCACGAAGCTGCGGCCGGACAGGCCGAGCTTGCGCAGCAGCTTGTCCATGACGAAGGCGACGCGCGCCATGTAGCCGGTGTCCTCCAGAATGGAGAGGAAGAAGAACATGACCACGATGATGGGCAGGAAACTCACGACGCTTCCCACGCCGGCGAAAACGCCGTCGATGATCAGACTGTGCACCACGGGGTTGATGCCGTAGGCGGTCAGCCCGGCGTCCACAAGCTCACTCAGCCTGCCGATGCCCAGCGCCAGCAGGTCCTGAAGCGCTGCGCCGACCACGTCAAAGGTCAGCCAGAAGATCAGCAGCATCACGCCGATGAAAATGGGAATGGCAAAATATTTGTGCGTCAGGACGCGGTCGATGCGCACGCTGCGCAGGTGCTCCTTGCTTTCCTGACATTTTACGACGGTTTTCGCGCAGAGGCGCTCAATATAATCGTAGCGCATGGAGGCAATGGCCGCGTTGCGGTCGAGTTTTCCCTCGTCCTCCATCTCTACGATGCTGTGCTCCAACATTTCCCGTTCGTTCTGGTTCAGTTCCAGCCGCCGGATGATGTCCTCGTCGCCCTCGATGATCTTGGTCGCGGCGAAGCGCCGGGCGATCCCGGCAGCCTGCGCGTGATCCTCGATCAGGTGGGAAACGGCGTGGATGCAGCGGTGCACCGGGCCTTCGTCGCAGAAGTCCACGCGCTTCGGCACGCGGTGCTCCTTGACGGTCTGCACGGCCACGCGAATCAGCTCGTCAATGCCCTCGTTCTTCGCGGCCGAGATAGGGACGACGTCGATGCCGAGTTCCTCGCTCATGGCGGCGACGTCGATGGTGCCGCCGTTGCCGCGCACCTCGTCCATCATATTGAGCGCCAGCACCATGGGAATTTTCAACTCCAGGAGCTGGAGCGTCAGGTAGAGGTTGCGCTCAATGTTGGTCGCGTCGACAATGTTGATGATGCCGTCCGGCTTTTCGTTCAGGATGAAATCGCGCGTGACGATCTCCTCGCCGGTGTAGGGGCGCATGGAATAAATGCCCGGAAGGTCGACGACGGAGCAGCCCTTCGCGCCGCGCAGCTCACCGGATTTGCTGTCGACGGTCACGCCGGGAAAGTTGCCGACGTGCTGGTTGGAGCCGGTGAGGGCGTTGAAGAGAGTCG
>ERZ773194.3412-NODE-3412-length-13642-cov-2.672702_pt1 | contig 13642 bp, 10 predicted proteins | sample MGYA00511240_ERZ773194 | MGnify/ENA primary metagenome ERZ773194 (study PRJEB29015, sample SAMEA2737774) | human gut metagenome | biome: human gut; feature: human-associated habitat; material: faeces | place: China | collected 2012 ... | reverse complement strand
CCGGCAGAAGAAGCCCCCAATGGGCGCTATCCGGCAAGGACAAATACTCATATTTCCCAGCGTAAAACCAGATGTCACGCTCGGGATGTGCCTCAACTTCCGTTAAGGTTTCTCGTTGCGCGACTCCAATCAGTTCGTGTCCTTCAATCAGAAATTGGATGTCGATATATACGTCATGCGCTTCTGCATTTGGCGTATTTTGCGCGGTCCTTCCATGTGCGATGTTTGCAAAAACATCATCGCCGTCGATTTCATAACGCCCATCGGGCAACGACGCAAAATTGGAATGGATCAGAAAATCCAAGCCCTTTTGGAGCCAATCACTGATTCCCTGGTACAGATGGGCATTGGCAAGCGTGTCATAAATCATGAATCATACCTCGTTTATTTTCATAAAAAATGAAAGAAATTTTCATTTAATATGATGGTTGAAATTGCTTCCTCGTGTGGTGTAGCATATAGATATGGAAATTATCCTTGCGCATGAAGGATGATTTCAAGGCAATAGAACGACGAAATGGAGCAAACATATGGATATTCTGAGCGAAATGAGTAGCGTCTACTACGAACTTACAACTTCTGAAAAGCGGATCGCGGAATACATTCTGGATCATACGGATGAAGTGCAGATGATGTCGATCAGCGAGCTTGCGGAGGCGTGTCACGTCGGAGAAGCTACAATTACCCGCTTCTGCAAGCGGTTTCACTCGCGTGGATACACGGCATTGAAAATTGAGCTTGTGAAATTAAGCCACCCGAGCTATGAACCCTTTTCAGACAGCCAGGAGTCTGAAACTACGACAGACTCCACTGTGCACCAAAATATAGGCGGAATGCTATACGGTGAATACTCTGCCGCAATGAAACAAACTGCTGAATTGCTGAAAAAGGAGCAAGTGATCCGCGCAGTAGAGGTGCTCAGTCAGGCAGAGATCGTCTACTGCATGGGACAGGGCGGCTCCATGCTGATGGCGGAGGAAGCGGCGCATCTGTTTTCCACTGTCAGCTCGAAGTTCTTCAGTATTTATGATTCTCATTTGCAGATTTCTGCCGCGGCAACCATGACTGCGAAAGACGTTCTGTTCTTTATTTCTTATTCCGGCGCGACGACTGAGATGGAGGATATTTTATCTCAAGCAAAGCAGAATGGCGCAACAATTATTATGCTGACGAGATTCTGCAAATCTCCCGGGGCGGAAAAATCGGATATTGTGCTGCAATGCGGTTCGAACGAATCCCCCCTGCAGCAAGGCTCGGTTGCCGCAAAGATCGCGCAGTTTTATGTTCTGGACATTCTGTATCATGAGTATTGCAGGAAAAACCCGGAAGCATCTGCGCGGAACAAAGAGAAAATTATGCGGGCATTGGCCAATCGTCATCAATAATTGATCCTTGCGTAGATTCGGAAAGAATCAATACCTCAGCAGCGCCTTAAGCGTATAAGTGCAGCCATGCGGAAAACAGCACCATGCTTTCGCGCGAGTGCGTATGAACTACTTTTTTTGAAAGCGTATACTGCTTTGTGCAGTCAAGCTTGGAGAAAAGATGCTCGATTGTCTTTGGCGGGCAGGTATGATCTAAGCCTCCAGCAGAAAGCATGACCGGAACATGGATTCGATGTGCATGTGAAAGCGTATCAATATATCCAAGTCGATTCCAGAATTGCGCATGATCCGTTTCTTCATAGGCTGGTTTTAGAATGCTGTATGCCGGTCCTTCTAATTCAGTAACCGGAAAATCGGTCAAAAAGGGGAGATCCGCACAAACACATCTGACCTTTTCACCGAGAATTGAGGCAAGCAACAGAGACCCGCCGCCTCCCTGGCTCGTCCCGAATAGAGACATCTGCGGAAGTACTCCCGGCTGCTGCAGTGCCCATCGAATTGCTAAAAGGCAATCTGACAGCCAATCCTCATATCCCCCCTTAAGACCGCGGGCGGTGCGGTCAAGAACCGGCCAGTTTCCATCGGGGAGCTGCATTTCCGGATGAATTCGGTCCGGCTCAGTATATCCCAACGGGGAGATATGCAGAACATGAAAGCCCTGATCGGCCAACTGCGGATGCATACTGATAGATGATCCATAGCCCGGAAGATTAATCAGCAAGGGCGCAGGCGTCCGGATCGCAGGCTGCCAATAGCCGTAAAAGGTCTTCCGTCCGTCGCTTGCCATAAATTTAACATACTTATTTACCAACGTATTGGGGGAGTTCCCAAAGGGAACCGTGATTGGACAGTAATCCACAAACTCTGCATGAATTGCTACCTCCTCTGACTGCTTCAAGAGACGCGCTGCCCACTGGTCAACTTCTTCGTGGCTTGGATAAGCCTTATGCGCTTCCTGCAGCATAACCGTTTGTAAATCCACAAGATAGACCTCCCTAGGTATTCTTGTACAATGGTACCGAAACAAGCTCCTAATTTCTTTTTTCTTCATCCTAGCAGATTTTCAGAGAACTTTAAAGTAATACATACATCATTACTAGCATTTTTCAACCATAAACAAGGCGTTATTGACAGGTTTGGAGGAATCATAGTGCAGACGACCATTCCGCAATCGTTGTATTCGGCGATGCGCTTCAACTTTTTGTACGTTGATAAGTACACCTTTCACTCCGGATGGTTTTTTCCTGAGGATTATATCCCCTATTGCTTACTCCGCTTTATTACCAGAGGTGAAGCTGTATTCAAAATCAACGGAGAGGAGATTATCGTACACAAAAATGAGATCGCTTACATACCGGAAGGGGCGGTCATGTCGTGCTGGGCGCTGAGTGATAATATTGAGTTCTATTCTATTCGCTTCTGCGTCACGGCACGATTAAACGACAGCGACTTTCTCGGTGAGTACTTTCATATCCCGACCATTACGAAAAATGCACAGGAGAGCGTTTTGACGTATTTTCAGGAAATCTATCAAAGCGCAACCAGTCAGAATCCAAGCAGGCTGTTTCGGATCCGCGGAAATCTGGAATTGATCCTCGCTTACCTGACCCAGCGCGCCAATGCGGAGGGTGAAGCAGAAGCCCCATCTGAGCGTGATGTGCCGGATGCGCATAGTCTTGAGGCGATCCGCAGAAGAAACGCCAAGACGCAGAACATCAACAGAGATCCGCGAATTCAAGTTGTCGTGGACTATCTGACACCGCACCTGAATGAACCGTTCACGATACAATCACTCAGCGAAATGGCACAGGTCAGCCAGACATCGTTTAGAAGGCTTTTTAAGGCACATACCGGGAAATCACCAAGCGATTATATTCGAGAATTGCGCATGACGTCGGCAGCTAGAATGCTGCTGACCAGCGATCGGGAGATCGCTGAGATCGGATATCAGGTCGGATTCAGCGACGCAAACTATTTTTCGCGCACATTCAGGCAAGTGTTCGGCGTTTCGCCGCATCAATATCGCCGGATCTCGCGTGGGCAGGCAGTGCGCGCAAGGAAAGAATCACCCAAATTATGATCGAATAATGCTATGATTGATCGTTCCATCCTCTACACAAAATAAAAATTATTTTCTATAATGAAGCCACAGCAAAACCACCAAAAATACGTGAAACAGGAAGGGGATTATTATGAAAAAATACTTAGCGCTTCTTCTGGCATCCCTGATGCTGCTTGGCTGCCTTGCCGCCTGCAGCTCAGAAAAGAGCACTACGACGCCTCCAGCTGAAACGGCTCAGGACGCCCCGCAGACCACTGTGAAGGAAGAATCCACGCCGGCTGACACGGCAGAGCCTGTTGAAACAGCGGATGAGCTGGAGGGTGAGATTACGTTCTGGCATTCGTTCACGCAGGGTCCCAGACTTGAGCGGATTCAGGCGGCAGCCGATGCATTCATGGCAGAGCATCCCAAAGTGAAAATCAACATTGAAACTTACTCCTGGGCAGACTTCTACACCAAGTGGACGACCGGTCTCGCCTCGGGCAACGTTCCCGACATGAGTACCGCGCAGGCCGGTCAGGTTGTCGAAATGATCAACGCCGACGCGATCATTCCGCTGGATGATATGATCGACGAAATTGGCCGCGACCGTTTCTATGAATCTCCGATTCAGGAAATGACCTATGATGGCAGCTGCTATGCAGTGCCGATCTACTCTCATGCATTTGTGATGTGGTACCGCAAGGATCTGCTGGAAAAGTACAATCTTGATGTTCCCACGACTTGGGACGAGTTCAATGCGGCAGCGACGGCGATCACGCAGGGCGAGAATGGCGAAGTTTACGGCTGCTCTGTTCCGATGGGCACGAACGATATGTATGCAACGTGCTTCTTGGATGTCTGGGCAGGCAGCTGTGGCAAATCCCTTCTGACAGAAGACCGCAAGGCAAACCTGACCGATCCGGATATTGTTGAAGGCATCAAGTTCTGGACGGATATGTATAAGACAAATTCTCCGGCAGACTCGATCAACTACAACACGCTCGATCAGGCGACGCTTTATTATCAGGGCAAAAACGCATTTGACTTCAACTCCGGTTTCCATATCAGCGGCGTTGAGGCAAACCGCCCCGATCTGATGGATTCCATCAGCTGCGCACCGATTCCCACCCGCAACGAAGGCGAGCAGCCGCAGTACATCGTCAATAATATGCCGATGGTTGTTTGGAAGAACTCTAAGCATCCTGAAATCTGCAAGGCATTCATCGAGTCTTTCTATGAGCCGGAAACGTATGTCCCGTTCCTGCACTCTGTACCGGTTGGCATGCTTCCTGCTCTGAAGGAAATCACAAATGATCCGACGTTCCTTTCGGATCCGACGATTCAGAAGTATGAAGCCGAAATGCGTGTGATTAGCGATGCTCTGAGCCACGGCACTTATATTGGCATGGAATATGGTCCCTGCGTCGAGGCTGGCATCCTTGCAAACCAGCGTGTCGTCGAGAATATGTTCCAGGACATCGTCCTGAACGGCACATCTGTTGAAGACGCTGTGGCAGCCGCCAACAAACAGCTGAATGAGTTGTTTGAGGCAGCAGAATAAGATTTTATTGGGGTGACCCAGGAGGCGGGGGCTTCCCCCGCCTCCTTTATCTCTAGCGCAGCAAAGGAGGTCTGCAAAATTGTGAAAAGAAGGCGCACGCTATCATCAAAAGCAAGCAGTTGGCTGTTTATTCTTCCCGCGCTCACCGTGGTTATTTTACTCCTGCTATATCCCGTTACTTCCAGTATCTTCTATAGTCTGACAAACAAAAATCTCATTAAGCCTACTTATCGATTCCTCGGTCTTGATAATTATATTAAAACGTTGACTGATCCGGATTTCTGGACGGCCTTTTGGAACGACCTGAAATGGACCTTTTTCTCTCTGCTGGGGCAGTTAATAGTCGGTTTTACCGGCGCATTGGCGTTGAACCGAATCAAAAAAGGCTCTAGCATTTATCGTACAATCCTGATTATTCCTTGGGCGATTCCATCAATCGTTTTGGCGTTTTCCTGGAAGTGGATTTTGAACGGCGTTTACGGTTTTTTGCCGAATCTTCTGATCAAGCTCGGACTATGCTCAACCGCGCCGGAATTTTTGACTGGAAATCTGGCGTTTGCAACGTTGGTGTTCATCAATATCTGGTTCGGCTCGCCGCTGATCATGGTCAACATCCTGTCAGCGCTGCAAACCGTACCAAAAGATCAGTATGAAGCAGCTCAAATTGATGGTGCAAATACATTCCAGTCTTTCTGGCACATTACAGTTCCGCATATTCGTACTGTTGTTGGATTGTTGGTCGTGCTTCGCACGATTTGGATTTTCAATAGCTTCGATATCATTTACTTGATCACCGGCGGCGGCCCGGCAAATAAAACACTGACCGTTCCGATTTATGCATATAACATTGGTTGGGGATTGAAGCAGCTTGGACGATCTTCAGCAGTTACCGTACTGTTGCTGCTCTTCCTGCTGATTGTGTGTGCGCAGTACTTTAGGCTTTTGAACAAGTGGGAGGAGGAGAAGTGATGCACAAGCGTAAACACTTTAAACGCGGTATCTTAGGCGACACGATCTCCTATACCTATCTGACAATTCTTGCGCTTTTGGCAGCGTTTCCGCTGTTTTGGATATTAGTATCTTCTGTAAAGAGCAAGGGCGAACTGACAGCGAATCCCACTGCGATTTTCCCTCAGGTCTTTTCGCTGGAGTATTATAAAATTGTTTTTGAGCAACTAAAGTTCGGCACAAATATTATGAACAGTGTTGTTGTTGCCGGAAGCACAACAATCATTGCTATTCTGATTTCTGCGCTTGGTGCATATGGTGTTGTTCGGTTCTTCCCGAGATTTGGAAAGATTATGACGAGGGTCCTGATCACGACATATATGTTCCCGCCCATCTTGCTTGCAATCCCATATTCGATCATTATGGGCAAAGCAGGGCTGATGAACAGCCGCGTTGGACTGATTATTGTGTATCTTTCGATTTCTGTCCCATATGCGATTTGGCTTTTGGTTGGATTCTTCCAAACAGTCCCGCTTGAAATTGAAGAAGCCGCATACATGGATGGTGCGAACAAACTTCAAGTATTTAGTCGCGTTGTCTTGCCGATTGTCGCACCCGGTGTAGTTGCCGTGGCAATTTATACATTTATCAACGTATGGAATGAGTTCCTGTTCTCACTCATTTTGATCAACAGCCGCGACAAAATGACCGTTGCGGTTGGGCTGAAATCACTCATGGGGCAAGAGGTGCTGGACTGGGGCGTTATGATGGCTGCATCTGCACTTGTTGTCATTCCTTCTGTAATTTTCTTCATGCTGATCCAGAAGCGCATTGCTGGCGGTTTGGCACAGGGCTCTATCAAATAAAAGGAGATATTGTTATGAAAACGATTGGATATGCAATTGTCGGTACGGGATATTTCGGTGCTGAACTTGGTCGCATTATGAAAGAGCAGGAGGGGGCAAAAATTGTTGCAGTTTATGACCCCGAAAATGCTGAGACTGTGGCAAAAGAGCTTGGCTGCGATGTCGAAACGGATTTGGATAAGCTCTGCTCGCGTGATGATGTCGACGCTGTGCTGGTAGCTTCGCCGAACTATCTGCACAAAGAGCCAGTTTTGACCGCAGCACGTCATAAAAAGCACGTCTTCTGTGAAAAGCCGATCGCGCTTTGCTATGCGGACTGCGACGAAATGGTACGCGCCTGCAAAGAAAACGGTGTGATCTTCATGGCAGGCCATGTCATGAACTTCTTCCGCGCGGTACGCCATACAAAGCGTCTGATTGCGGAGGGGAAAATCGGCCGTGTTCTCTATTGCCACTCTGCACGAAACGGCTGGGAAGAGCCGCAGCCGTCCATCAGCTGGAAGAAGATCCGCGCAAAATCCGGTGGTCACCTTTATCACCATATCCACGAGCTGGACTGCATCCAGTTCCTGATGGGACCGGCAACAGAGGTTACCATGATTGGCGGCAATGTTGCGCATAAGGGCGAGCAGTTTGGCGACGAGGACGATATGCTGTTTCTCTTGCTGGAATTTGGAAACGGTACCTATGCTGTCGTGGAATACGGCTCTGCGTTCCACTATCCGGAGCATTATGTACTGATTCAGGGTACAAACGGCTACATTAAAATTGATATGTGCAATGTCGGCATGACCGTCAAAACTGCGGATGGCGAGGAGGAACACTACCTCGTTCACGAAACCAAGGAGGAGGACGACCAGAGAACGCAGATCTATCACAGTACGGAAATGGATGGCGCAATCCAGTATGGTCATCCGGGTAAAAAGCCGCCGCTGTGGCTGCACGGCATCATGAAGAACGAAATGAAATTCTTTAATGGCATTATGCACGGGGATCCGGTGACGGACGAATTCCGTCCGCTTCTGACTGGCGAGGCTGCCCGCGCGGCAATCGCGGCAGCAGACGCTGCAACGCGCTCTCTTCGTGAAGACCGCAAAGTTAAGGTTTCTGAAAGCACAGGCTAATTCCTTTCCCTCTATAAATTATAAACATTTTCTGTTCGTCGAACAAATGCATACAGAGTCATTAGAGAAAGGGGCAAACAAATGAAACATACTTTGAAACGTCTATTTAGTATACTTATTGTATCGTGTCTCCTTTTGACTATGTTCCCGTTTTCGGTATTCGCTTCTAGCGCAAATGGCAGCAACATAATAGAAGTCTTATCAAGGGCAAGTAAAACCGGTTTCTATTACAACTTTGACGGCAATACTTCATTTGATGGAAGCCGTATCGTTTCGGGAACAGAACAGGATATTTCGCGCTTAAAAGCCAGCACCCAAGGAACAGTTATTGTTCGATATAGAAGTACGGCATCTACAAATCAAGTCCTATTTGCGGCGGGAAGCTCCACAGAGAAGGACAAATATGGTGCGATTATGGTTAATAATGTTTCTGGGATGAAAATGCAACGAATTGATTTCCCAGGTGGAATGGTCGCAAATCTCCGTGGAACAACTACCGGGTCTGGCTGGCATACCTTTGTTTACAGTGTAGATGCTAGCGACCTTACAAATACACAAGCAAAATCTGTAACAAGCTTTGATGGGAGTACCACTACACAGTTTCCGAATTTCGCCTCGTGGTTCAATTATAATACAGAGGTTAATGATATTCAGTTTTTGAATATTGGTGGTACATCTGGCGCGTTGGCAAACTCGAGTAATAATGCAAATTTTGTAGGAGATATTTCTTTTGTTGCGTTTCTTCCAGAATTTATGTCACAGCAAGAAGCGGCGGCAATCTCCGGAGCAGAATGGCCTATTGGTAATCCCTTGGTATACTCAAAGCATGACTTGAACATTCAGAGTGACAATGCAGTCCAACTTAGTGATGGCGTTCTCGAGACTCTAAATAGCTCTGATAACATTACCATACTGGTGAAATACAAAAACACGACAGATGGACCTGGTTCACTTCTGAGTGTCAGTGATACAAGCAAAAACAATGCACATTTCCACTTGTATCAATCGGGCAACCGCGTTGGATTTGAATTTAGAAATTCTGATTCTCCTAAATATTCTGCTTACTGCACAACGTTCGGTTATGAAGACAATATCGTTGCGTTCAAAGCAGAAAGTGGCGTAGGTTACAAGTTATTTGCAAATGGTCAAAAAGGCGGAGTGACAGCCAAAACAGGTGATGATTACCAATGGCTAGGCGATATTCCGAACTTGACGACTGGTTATATTGGGAAAATGGATCGGCTGATTAGTTCCAGCAGTTATCCATACACAGGTACAATTGATTATATCTATGTCTTCGCGTCGGCACTTTCTGACGAACTGCTTCTTGAGCTGACAAGGCCAACGTCCAGGAATGTTTTTTACGAGGGCGATGCTACAAGCTCGACATTCTTCAGAATTCCGTATTTGCTGTACTCTTCAAAGGGGACCTTAGTTGCTGGTTCCGATACAAACTATGGCAGTACTGGCGATTCAGCAGAGAATATTGACTCTGCACTTAGAATCAAGCATCAGGCACTCAGCTATACAGCGAATGATGGTTGGGAAGATGCGATTACGCCAGATTGTCTGCATATGAGTGACTATGCAGATGAATACGGATACAAACAAGGCTCAGCCTCCTTTATTGATGGAGTCATCGTAGAAGATACTGAGTATACAGACAGAATTTTGCTGTTGATAGACGCCTTTGCTTGGAACGGCGGCGGTTTCCAATCACTTAATATCGATGCTTATGGACAAGCGCATGGTGGTGTCGCTCGGAGTATGCCATTCGGTGACGGCTTCTGCACCATTGCGGGGCATAAATATTTCCTGCTCTCCGATCAAAACGTGAAGTCTGGAAATGTTAATATGAACACCGTTCGCAGTCGCTTTAACTACGCTGCTGATATTTATGGCGAGAAGAACGCGGATGGCAGATATAACGTTTATCATTTGCTGGGTACACCGACGGAGTATTCTTCCGACGGAACGACAGTTGATGATAGCAATTTGTCGCTTGGTGAGCTTTCAGAATACAGTCTCGGTGAAAATTATGAACTGTACAAGGGCGATCAGCTTTTGCATGTTACGCAGCGCAGCTCGGACACACAGGCAGCTTCGCAGTCTGTGCCGATGAAAATTTTCTATGAAGACTCTGAACTGCAAGTTTACAATACCAGTTATATCATGCAGGTTTATTCAGACGATGATGGAGAAACGTGGCATACGGACAAGATTATTTCTGGCATGGTCAAGAGAGAAGAGTCTCGGTACTATCTGACTGGACCTGGACATGGTATTCAAATTCAGAATGGTGATCATGCTGGCAGACTGGTTGTTCCAATCTACTATCAGCTTACTGGAGGAAATGGTACGCTGACGAGTGGCGCACGAACGGAAGTTATTTATAGTGATGATGGTGGAAACACTTGGACGCACGGTGACTGCCTTCCTGGAACAGTCGGGCATGAATCTGTTGTTGTAGAACTTCCAAATGGCAATTTGCAGATTTTTATGCGAAATACCAGTGGCAGCGGGGGTAAGATTAAAACCGCGACAAGTCTTGATGGCGGCGAAACATGGATTGATGTTACATCGGGACTTGGCGATAATCTGGCCGGTACGAACAGCCAGTTGTCAGCACTTTCATATAGTGGAACGGTTGTCTCGAAAAAAGATGGACAAGCATATCCTGCAGTTTTGCTGTCAATGGCGTATAACACCTCCAGAACAGATGGGCGCATCTATGTCGGCTTGATCAAAGAAAATGGTCAATACGACAACGGGAGCACGAAGTACTCTATCGACTGGGAATACGTCTATCAGGTTACTGAGGCCAGTGCACTCTTTGCTTACAGTAGTCTAGTTGAACTTGGCGATGGACGAATTGGAATGATCTATGAAGCATCGCCGACCACTTCGTGGGCAGATGGTTTGCGGTATATGTACTATGAAGAATTTACCATGAGTGAACTCACTGCGAATTGACGATTTAAATGTTCAGCGGGCTCTCATTACGAGAGCCCGCTACAACCTAAAAGGAGAATACATAATGGATGAAAAATTAAGAAAATATCAGGGCATTTTCCCGGCGTTTTATGCGTGCTATAACGAAGATGGTAGCGTCAGCGCAGCGCGTGTGAAGCGCTTTGCAGAATATCTTCTGAACAAGGGCGTTACCGGTCTCTACGTCGGCGGCTCGTCCGGTGAATGCATCTACCAGAGTGTAGAAGAACGCAAGGCCATCCTCGAAGCCGTTATGGACGCCGTCGGCGGCAATCTCGTTGTCATCGCGCACGTCGCCTGCAACAACACCGCCGACAGCTGCGAGCTGGCACGGCACGCTGAACGCCTCGGCGTTGACGCAATCGCCGCCATCCCGCCGATCTATTTCCATCTGCCGCCGTATGCCATCGCGGACTATTGGAACGCCATCTCTGCAGCTGCGCCAAACACGGATTTTATCATTTATAATATCCCGCAGCTTGCGGGTGTCGCGCTCAGCACGCAGCTTTTGCAGGAAATGGCTAAGAATCCGCGCGTCATCGGCGTCAAAAACTCGTCTATGCCGACGCAGGATATCCAGATGTGGCTTGATGCGACCGAGCGTGAGCTCGTCGTGTTCAACGGTCCGGACGAGCAGCTGATCTCCGGTCTTGCCATCGGTGCAACCGGCGGTATCGGCGGCACCTACGCCGTCATGACTGAGCTCTATCTTAAAATCTATGAATGCTATCACGCCGGGCGCATGGAGCTGGCTCGCGAAATCCAAAACGAATGCTGCCGCATCATTTATAAGATGTGCAGCTGCCATGGCAATCTCTACGCCGTCATGAAAGAGATTCTGCGCCGTGAAGGTATGGACGTCGGTACTGTGCGCGCGCCGCTGCCGAATCTTGTCGCATCCGACATGGACGTTGTTTCCTGTGCGCAGCAGATGATCGAAGCGGCTGTCCAGAAATATGTAAAGGCATAAATCACAGACCTGTTTTTGAATTGTAGCAAGAGGTGCATATACATGAATGAAATGAGAAAACAGCAATTTGCCGAGGCGCATACTTGGGTACGCGCGGAATTGGATCGCTGCGTAAATTTTTGGCTGAAAAACGGCATGGATCCGGAATTCGGCGGCGTCTATACCTGTCTCGACCGAACCGGTAAAATCTATTCCACGGATAAGAGCGTCTGGATGCAGGGGCGGTGCGGCTGGATCTTTGCCCATCTGTGCACAGTCTACGGCACGAAGCCGGAATGGCTCGACGCCAGCCGCAGCTGCCTTGATTTTATGGAGCGTCACTGCTTTAATCACGCCGCAGGCGACCGTATGTATTTTACTGTCACGAAGGACGGTCAGCCGCTGCGGCAGCGCCGGTATTGCTTCTCCGAGGCGTTCTGCGCCATGGCGAACGCGGAATATTACTCCGTCACGGGCGACGAAAGCCGCCTTGCCCGTGCACGGCAGATGGCAGACCTCTATTGGGATCTCAACCACGGCATGGAAGACCCGGTCGGCATGGGACCCAAGACCATTCCCGAAACGCGCAGCGGCCGCGCCTTCGGCATTCCGATGATCTATCTCAATGTCGCGCTCATCCTCATGCGCTGCGACCCGGAGCGCAAGGATGTTTACGCCGCGCGCGCGACGCAGTGCGTCGAGGAAATTTTCAAGTATTTTGTCAAGTTTGATCTCGGCTGTACACTGGAAAATGTCGCCCCGGACGGCACGCCGCGCTTTGACTTCACAGACGGTCGCATCGTCAATCCCGGTCACGATATCGAGGGCGTGTGGTTCCTGCTGGAGTACGCAAAGCAGTTCGGCAAGCCCGAACTCATCGAAAAGGCGCAGACCATCTTCGACAACGCCATCCACGCCGGTTGGGACGAGGAATACGGCGGACTTCTGTACTTTGTCGATGCCAAGGGTCTGCCGCCCGAGGCGTATGAGCACGATATGAAGCTCTGGTGGCCGCATAACGAAATTCTCATTTCCTCCATGATGCTCTACCGTGACACTGGAAACGAGCAGGATCTTGACTGGTTCTTCAAGACGCTCGATTACTGCCAAAAGCATTTCTCCGATCCGGCCTACGGCGAATGGTACGGCTATCTGCGCCGCGACGGGCTTCCTACCATGCCCCCTACCAAGGGCAGCACGTTCAAAGGACCGTTCCATCTGCCGCGCTGCCTCATGCAGCTCGACCAGATGATGACCGAGCTCGAGGCGCGCGCATGAACCGGAAGGAGGCAGTATGAACTATCTTGGAATCGATTACTCTGTTAAGAATATGCCCGCGCTCGATCCGGGGTTCATTCCATTTGGCGTGTGGGCAAAGGCATATTTGAAAGAAGCAGATCGCCCGTTCCGGATCGCTGTCGAACGCGATCACGGCAAGATCACCGTCTATGAGACGCGCCTGCGCGGCGAAGCTTTCGCTGCCGCGAACATAAGATTTGCAGAGCGGCTCGTCAAAATGCTTCTCTGGTCGGCTGGCGGCTTCCGTATCTATCTTCAGGGCGACGATGTGATCGCCGCGCACATCCGCGACGCTTACTGCCCCGGCGGTGCGCGTGAATTTGATGCGGGCTTTGAATTTGACATGTTTGAGCGCCCTCTGGAGGTCATCATCTGCTCTGAGGACGACTTCCCCACCGCCAATGAGCTGCCCATCCACGTCGGCGGTCACACGAACGGCTGCCGCATCGGCTTCGACGCGGGCGGCTCCGACCGC
>ERZ773194.3410-NODE-3410-length-13649-cov-41.681036_pt1 | contig 13649 bp, 10 predicted proteins | sample MGYA00511240_ERZ773194 | MGnify/ENA primary metagenome ERZ773194 (study PRJEB29015, sample SAMEA2737774) | human gut metagenome | biome: human gut; feature: human-associated habitat; material: faeces | place: China | collected 2012 ... | reverse complement strand
ACCTGACAACGATCATGGTGACACATAATCTCCGCTATGCAGTAGAATATGGAAATCGTCTTCTGATGATGCATCAGGGAGAGGCAGTGATGGACTTGTCAGCTGAAGAAAAACAAACATTAAAAGTGGAAGATATCCTGGAAAAATTCAATGCGATCAGCATTGAATGTGGAAATTAAGAGAAAGATAGCAAGTACAGATGAAATAAGTCAAGGAGCTGCATTGTGTCAGTCCCTTGACTTTTAAATTTTTTGCTATTCTACAGATTTTAATGCGCTGAGCATATCTAAGTATTTGAGTTTTCGATTCATTATGTATCCTAGAATAAATGTAATGACTGCAATCAAAATGGCAGGAATCACAAATGCTTTTGCACAAAGAGCGGGGTTAAACATCACTTCATCCGGTGGAACAACTGCCAGTATGTACTGGTAAAGCAGATCACCGACTCCAAATCCTGCTAAAATACCGAGCAGGGAAAGGAGTATTGTTTCCCGGTAAATATAGAGTGTTACTTCTTTGTCGTAGAATCCGAGAACCTTAATGGTTGAGAGTTCACGGATACGCTCTGCCACATTGATGTTGGTAAGGTTATAAAGGACTTAAAAAGATTCTTTTATACAGAGGCAATTGCGGAGACATTACTGGAATGGATCGTGAACAAAGAAAAGTATGACAGGCAGCAGACGATCGATTATATTTCTGTTATTTTCCGTACCGGGCTGCCTGCTGCCATCAGGCAATATTCAGACGTGGCAAAATAAGTTTTATGATTTCAATAATCTGAAAAAACTTCTTGACAATAAAAAATATCCTCCGTATAATGGTTAAAAGTTAGGGAACTAACTATATAAAGAGAGAGGGATGGAATTATGCAGGATATAGAAGATAAGGAAAGGTACATCAATACCGGCAGGCTGATTCACATTCTTTCCAATCAGATGAAGCGCAGAAATGCGTCTGAAGCAGTGGGAGATGATGGCCTGACCACCATGCAGAAGCATGTGTTAAAGCATATTCTTTTGGAAACGATGCACAGGGAAGTATATCAGAAAGATATAGAAGAAGAGTTTCAAATCCGGAAGTCCACAGCCACAGGGATTTTGCAGCTCATGGAAAAAAATGGATTTATTTCCCGGGAAAGTTCGAAAAAGGATGCCAGATTAAAACGTATTGTACCGACCCCAAAAGCAGAAGCACTCAGACCTGAGATTCTGGAGCACATCAGAGATACGGAAAAGCGGCTGATACAAGGGATAGATCAGGAAGATGTAAAGATTTGCAGAAAGGTGCTTGTGCAGATGATTCAAAATCTTGCAGAAAACAAAAAAGAAAATAAGGAGGAAGACGAGAACGATGAATAAAACACTTTTAAAATCAGTCCGGGAATACAAAAAGCAGTCTGTGTTGGCTCCATTTTTCGTAATCCTGGAAGTTTTAATGGAAGTTCTGATTCCGATGGAGATGGCGAAGATCATTGATGTTGGAATCATGCAGGGAAATTTGAGCTATATCGTACGGCGGGGATTGATTCTGGTCATTATGGCAATGCTGGCTCTGTATTTCGGTATTATAGCAGGAAAAATGGCAGCAATAGCAGGTGCAGGATATGCCAAAAACCTGAGACATGATATTTTTTATAAAGTTCAGGAATTTTCATTTAAAAATATTGACCGGTTTTCCACATCCGGTCTTGTAACACGTATGACAACAGATATTACTAACGTACAGATGGCGTATATGATGAGCATTCGTCTGCTGGCGAGAGCTCCGATCATGATTGTTTTATCCTGGATCATGACACTTTTGCTCAATAAGAAAATTGCTTTACTGTTCCTGATCATCATACCGCTGCTTGGAGGAACACTGATCTTTATTGCAAAGAAAGCGCATCCGCATTTTATTAAAGTATTTGATGAGTATGATATTCTGAATAATTCCGTACAGGAAAATGTCAATGCATCCCGCGTGGTAAAAGCCTTTGTACGGGAAGATCATGAAATTGAAAAATTCCATGGAATTTCAAAATATGTCTATACATTATTTACAAAAGCAGAAAAGATCGTGGCATGGAACTCACCGGTTATGCAGTTTACGATCTATACGGCGATGCTTCTGATGGTAGCGATCGGAGGAAGAGAAATTGTATTCGGTGCGATGGAAATCGGAGAAATGACCAGTGTGATCGTGTATGCGTTCCAGATCATGATGGCTCTGATGATGGTTACATTTGTATTTGTTATGATCATGATCGCAGAAGCGTCTACAGACCGTATTACGGAAGTTCTGACGGAAGTTCCGGAGATGCAGGACAAAAAGAATGCGGTTACAGAAGTGGCAGACGGAGAGATCCGGTTTGAGCATGTAGATTTCAGTTATGCGGGAGAAGGCGGAAATCTTTCGTTAAAAGATGTCAATCTTCATATTAAATCCGGACAGACGATCGGGATCATCGGAGGAACCGGAAGTGCGAAATCAACATTGGTACAGCTGATCCCGAGACTTTATGACGTGACAAAAGGAACTGTAAAAGTCGGCGGACTGGATGTCAGAGAGTATAATCTGGAGGCACTGCGCGATCAGGTATCTATGGTATTGCAGAAAAACGTTCTCTTTACAGGAACGATTTACGATAATATCCGCTGGGGAAATGAACATGCCAGCGAGGAAGAGGTTCAGAGAGTCTGCAAACTTGCACAGGCAGATGGATTCGTAAAAGAATTTCCGGCAGGTTATCATACGATGATCGTGCAGGGCGGAAACAATGTTTCCGGCGGACAGAAGCAGCGTCTGTGTATTGCACGGGCACTTCTGAAAAAACCGAAGATTCTGATTCTGGATGACTCCACAAGTGCGGTAGATACAAAGACAGATGCGCTGATTCGAAAAGCATTCCGGGAAGAAATTCCGGATACTACAAAGATCATCATTGCGCAGCGAGTTTCTTCTATAGAAAATGCAGACCAGATCATTGTACTGGATGAAGGAAAGATCATGGGAGTCGGCACATCCGAAGAATTGCTTGCGACAAATGAAATCTACAGAGAAGTATATGAATCTCAGGTAAAGGGAGGTGAGGACGATGAATAGAAAACCAAAGGTTTCAAAAGAAAATTTACAGACCGCAAAGCGGCTTTTAAAATATGTGACCGGAACGTACAAGGTTCGGTTTGTGATCGTATTTATCTGTATTTTGTTAAGTTCGATCGCATCAATTTCGGTATCATTGTCCCTCAAGTTTTTAATCGATGATTTTATCAGTCCTCTGATCGGACAGAAAGATCCGAATTTTGCAGAACTATATCGGGCACTTGCGGTGCTTGGAAGCATTTTCCTGATGGGAGTCATTGCTACATTTACTTATACACGACTGATGGTCTACATTGGTCAGGGTGTTCTTAAAAAAGTAAGGGATGATATGTTTGAACATATGCAGACTCTTCCAATCCGTTATTTTGACCAGAATACGAATGGTTCTATCATGAGTCTTTACACGAATGATACAGATACGCTCAGACAGATGATCAGTCAGTCGATCCCACAGGCACTGATGTCCTTTTTTACGATTATCGTAACCTTTATTTCAATGCTGATCTTAAGTCCGCTGCTTACAATTTTAGCAGTTCTGATCATTGGTCTTATGATCTTCGTAACAAAAAAGATCGGTGGAAACAGTGGAAAATATTTTGTTCGTCAGCAGAAATCTCTGGCAGATGTGACTGGATTTGTGGAAGAGAGAATGAACGGACAGCGCGTAGTAAAAGTGTTCAACCACGAAAGAAAGTCAGAAGAAGAATTTGACAAACTCAACGAGGCGCTCTTTGAAAGTGCTGCACAGGCGAATACCTTTGCAAATATGATGGGACCGGTAATCGGAAACATCGGAAACCTGCAGTTTGTACTGGTCTCTGTACTTGGAGGATTCCTTTCTATTATGGGAATCGGAGGGATCACTCTGGGAGTTATGGCATCTTATCTGCAGTTTACAAAGAGCTTTACACAGCCGTTTATGCAGGTGGCGCAGCAGTTTAACTCCATTGTTATGGCACTTGCCGGAGCAGAGCGTATTTTTGCTCTGATCGATGAAGAATCGGAAAAAGACGAGGGATACGTAACACTGGTCAATGCGAAAAAAGACGAGAACGGCAATATTATCGAATGCAAAGAAAGAACCGGAATGTGGGCCTGGAAGCATCCACATTCGGCAGACGGAAGTGTGTCTTATACAGAACTGACCGGAGATGTGCGTTTTGAAGATGTGACATTTGGATACAACGAAGATAAAGTGATCTTAAAAGATATCAGTCTGTTTGCAAAACCGGGACAGAAGCTGGCATTTGTCGGTTCTACCGGAGCAGGAAAAACAACCATCACGAACCTGATCAATCGCTTTTACGATATTCAGGAAGGAAAGATCCGGTATGACGGAATCAATATTACAAAGATTAAAAAGGATGATCTGAGACGTTCCCTCGGAATTGTACTGCAGGATACCCATTTGTTTACAGGAACCATTATGGATAATATCCGTTATGGAAAACTGGATGCTACTGATGAGGAAGTATACGAGGCTGCAAAACTGGCTCATGCAGATCAGTTTATCAAAATGCTTCCGAAGGGATACGACACTATGTTAAGCGGTGATGGAGAAGAGCTTTCACAGGGACAGAGACAGCTTCTTTCCATTGCGAGAGCAGCAGTTGCAAATCCGCCGGTACTGATTCTGGATGAAGCAACTTCCAGCATTGATACCCGTACGGAGAGTATTGTGCAGAAGGGTATGGATAACCTGATGAAAGGACGTACAGTATTTGTTATCGCGCACAGACTTTCTACGATTCGCAACAGTGATGCGATTATTGTTCTGGAACACGGAAAGATCATCGAGCGTGGAGATCATGCGGATCTGATCAAAATGAAAGGAACGTATTACCAGTTATATACCGGAAAACTGGAGCTTTCATAAAAATTTACTGTGAATAGCAGACCATAAAGAGGATGGAGTTTTCTTACAGAAAGTGTAAGTGTTTTTCATCCACGATACGGCTTATAATATTCTTATCACGAAAGGGAGGGATATTATGAGCCGTATTATTTTGGAAATAGAATCGTTGTACAAAACATATGGGGAAAAGGAAAATGCAGCAGAGGCACTCAGAGGAATTTCGTTTCAAGTATATCAGGGAGAATTCCTCGGAATTATGGGAAGCAGCGGTTCGGGAAAAACGACGCTGTTAAATTGTATTGCTTCGGTTTTAAGACCTACAAGGGGGAGGATTCTTCTGAAAGGACAGGATATCGGAATGTATACGGATACTCAGCTGGCAGCGTATCGGGGAAGACAGATCGGGTATCTGTTTCAGCAGTTTGAATTGCTGGATAATCTGACGGGTGGAGAAAATATTCTTTTGCCGGCACAGATTCACAAAATGCCGGAAAAGGAAAGCAGAAAAAGGATGCAGAAGCTGGCGGAATATTTTGAGATCGAGGAGGTGCTGGAAAAGTTTTCGAATCAGATGTCCGGAGGACAGAAGCAGAGGGTAGCCGCATTAAGAGCGCTTCTTTTGCATCCGCAGATCGTACTGGCAGATGAGCCGACCGGTGCGCTTGACAGCCGAAGTGCACGAAGTCTGATGGAGCAACTCTCCGGAGTGAATCGAGAGGATGAGGCTGCGGTTCTGATGGTGACACATGACGCACAGGCTGCGAGTTTTTGTTCCAGAATTTTGTTTATTCAGGATGGAAAAGTATTTCATGAATTACGGAAGCGAGTCGGGGAGGAGACAAACCGGGAATTTTATGAGCGCATTTTGTCCGTGATGGCGCAGTTGGGAGGAGGAAGCAATTATGTTCTCTGAACTGATCAGACGAAACAGTAAACGAAACCGGCAGGAAAACACGCTGTATTTTGTTACGATGATTCTCACGGTGGCGGCATTTTATATTATCCTTGCGCTGGATCATCAGGATGTGATGATCTTTCTGAAAGAGATGGAGAGAGATGCTGTAAACAAGCTGCTGATGCTGATTCCGATTTTATATGTGGTATCTCTGTGCCTGCTTTATTTCCTGGTATATTTTACGGATAAGTATCAGATGGAACGGCGAAGTCATGAGTTTGGAACCTATTTGATGCTTGGCATGAAGAAAAGAAGTCTGTTTCAAATGCTTTTTCTGGAAGATCTGCGAAATATTGTGTATGCTCTTGTGATCGGGATCCCGGGGGCTCTGCTGATCTCGGAACTTACAAGCCTGATTACGGCGAAGCTTGCAGGATTTGGAATTCTGCGTCATCAGTTTACATTTTCCGGTTTGGCTGCATTGTGGACGGTCATTGGGATTTGCGGAATTAAAATGCTTGCCCGGTTTGTGCTTTGCATCAAGCTTTGGAAAAAAGAGGTTTATGAATTGTTATCCCGTGAACAGAAGGAAAAACAGCGTGCATTTTCGCCCATAAAAACGTGTGTGAAGCTGATGATGGGAATCATTCTTCTGGCAGTAGCCTATGGGATCGGATGCGGGATACTGAGTTCGGAACTTGGGATAAAACGAATGTTTCGTATGACTGCAATTTTATGTTTTTGTGGAGTACTCGGTACATTCTTTTTCTTTCAGGGCCTGGCATACCTATTTGATAGGATATGCAGAAAACTTCCGGGGAAAAAGCTCTGGACATTTACATGCCGTCAGCTGCAGGAAGCGGTATTTTTAAAATCATCTTCGTTGGCAATTTCTTCCCTTCTGATTCTGTTTGCGATCATATGTTGTGCCTATGGAGTCGGGATGAGCGGGCAACTGGGACAACAGGATACGGCAGGGATCGATTTTACATTTGACGAGAAAAAAGAAACGTTAGAAGAAGTGCTGTCATCTCAGAAAGTAGACCAATATTTTTCAAATCTGTTTGAAGTACGAAACGGATTACTTTGGACAGATCTGGATTTTACGGAAGGTATGGAGGAGCGAAAAGTATATGCATATGACTGTGAGGAATTATATGAGCGTCTGAAAAACAGATTGAATCCATATTCTTGGGAAGAATCCCCATTTTTGATCGCAGAATCAGGGTACAATGAGATTTTGCGTTCAAAAGGAATGGAACCTTTGAACTTAAAGGAACATCAGATGGCAATTTACGGGCACCCCACATATTTGTCGGATGAGACTGCAAAGAGCGTAGAGAAACTTCTGAAAGAGAAAGTTTTTGTGCAGATAGAAGAGACCGATTATGAAATCATTCCAAGAGTATGCAATGACAATCTGGTGGCAGACCGGATGTTGACGATTATGTATGGTTTTATTGTACCGGATGAGGTTTTTGATGTCTTTGTAGCAGACGGAAGCTATTCTTACTGGAACGGGATTCTTGATCCGGTTCTGGTAAAGGAGGAAGGATTGCTCAAAGCAGTGATGTCTGTCAATGACCGTCTAAAAACAACCGATCTGCATTATGAAAGTTATCTGGGAACAGCCGGGCGGCATATGTTTTATCAGGTGGCATTGGGATATACGACGATCTATCTGGCTGTGATTTTTTTGATTATCGCAAATACACTCATTGGAGTTCAGTTTTTAATTCAGCAGGAGAAGACCGGGGCACGCTACAGCGTTCTGCTTACACTGGGAAGTAACTACAAAGAGCTCTGTCATTGTGCGAAAGTTCAGATCTGGTGGCACTATGGACTGGTATTGAGCGTTGCATTTTTCAGTAGTGTGTTTGGGGTCTGGACATTGTTCCGGCTGATTGGACAGGTGCAGGAAGTAAAAGTTTTCTGGCAGATGGCAGGAAGTGTGTTTCTTTTCTTGTGTCTGATAGAAACAGCTTATATAATAGGAGTCATAAAGACAAGCAATCGCAGGATTTTGAAATTTATTCAGAGAAAACGGCAGGAGTAGAAGACAGGCATGCAAAAAATCATAATCGTAGAAGACGATCAATTCCTTCGGGAAGAACTGGAAAATATTTATCATAAGGCAGGCTATGAGGTGTGTTGTGTAACGGATTTTCCAGAAACGGGTGCTGTCTGTGAGGCAGAGCATCCGGATTTGTTAGTGCTGGATCTGGGACTTCCGGGCATCAGTGGATTTGCACTTTGTAAAGAAATACGAAAGAAAGGCAGCCTTCCTATTCTTGTGCTGACCTCCAGGGATAAAATGCAGGATGAGTTGAAAGCACTGGAGTTGGGAGCTGACGAATATCTGACGAAGCCATGTCATAAAGACCGTCTGCTGGCAAGGACAGAAAATCTTCTGAAACGGGCAATGGGGAATGCACATTTACTGGATGGAGACGATTTTCTTTTTGATACCAGAACCTATACGGTCTGTCAGGGGAAGGATGCCTGTCATATTCCGGAAAATCAGGGGAAGATTTTAAAAATTCTTTTGGAATATGCAGGAACAGAGGTGAAAAAAGAGTGCATTTCAAAGGTATTGTGGGGAACAACCGAATATATTGATGAAAATGCGCTTCAAGTCAATGTGACAAGGCTGAAAAAGACATTAAAGGCGCTTGGTCTGGAGAATCGGATAGAAACAATCCGTGGCAGAGGATATCGGTGGAAGAGAGAGCAGTAATATGGAATATATCAGACGAATCTGGAGCGAGATCAAAGAAGAAAAAATATGGTTTGTGATCCTTACGTGTACAGAACTGGTATCGCTATTCTTTCTGTGGCTGTCGGGGATGGAGCAGTTCAAAGTTCTGGCCGGACTGGAAGTCAGTTGTCTTGCAATCATTTTTTTGTATGCGGTAATCTGGAACGTAAGGAAAGAGCAGAAAAAGAAAGAGCGGTTTCTTACATTTCTGGCGGATCCGAGTGAAGAAAATGAGAGACTTGCGATCGGGGGAGTAGGAAATGAAGAACAGGAAATCCTGCGGGAGATCGGGGCATATCTTCGAAAAGCATACAGGCAGGCTGATGCAGGGAGGATACAGGAAGAAGAATATGAACGATATGTAGAATTATGGGCACATGAAGTGAAAATTCCATTATCTCTTTTTACACTTTTGCTTGAGAACAGAAGTGAGGAGATGTTATATTATGCCAGGGTTAAAGCAGTGAATAAAGAGTATTTGTTTGAAGAGATCAGTCTGGAAGAATGCTGCCGGGAGGTGCTGGATGAATACCGTCTGTATCTGGAAGAAAAGCAGATCCTGGTGCAGTTGGATCTGAAAAAGAAAATCGTACTGTCAGACCGGAAAAGTCTGTGTTTTATGCTCAGTCAGCTGATCGCGAATTCTATCAAATACACAGGATATGAAGCCGAAAAGTGTCCGAAGCTGAAAATCAGTTCCGGAAGTGAGAACAACAGAGTCTGCCTTTCTGTCTGCGACAATGGGTGTGGCGTAAAACCATATGAACTCCGCTATCTTTTTGAAAAAGGATTTACAGGAGAGAACAGACAGAAAAAATCGACAGGGATGGGATTGTATCTGGTACGGCAGATCGGACAGGAATTAAAGATAGAAGTAGAAGCAGTGTCAGTCTACGGAAAAGGAATGGAAATCAGACTCTGGTTTCCGGTGGTGTAGGGCAGTTCCATGTGGAACTGCTCTGTTACTGTGGCTTGCAGAGTTATTGTTTACAGTAACTTTTTACAGGATATTTATGGAAATTTAATTGTATCCTGATCAAAATTCAAGTATAATAAAATCAATCTTGAAAGGAATCCCTTTCAATTTTCAAATATGGCAAAGAATTGCCATTCAAAAGTTATTCCCAGATAAAGAGTAAAGAGATGGATAAAAGAATAGAGGGAGTTTGTCTGTATTTGCGATTGTGAAACATCGCGTCAAAAGATATAATAAAATCAATGATATAGATACATACTTGCCGAAATATTCTGGTTTCCATCAGAACAAAGGAGGAGTGTGTATGAAGAAAGAAAAAACAACACAATTTTTAATGAAGCCAAAGGTAGATTTCTGTTTTAAAGAACTGATGGAAGATGAAGAGGTGCGCAATGCATTTCTGGCAGCAGTACTTGGGATCAATCTGGAAGAAATCGTTGAGAGCAGGATTTTGCCGTCCCACCTGCGTCAGAAAGACAAAGATGATAAACTGGGGATTCTGGATGTACGGGTATTGCTAAATAATAAGGAGCAGATCGATATTGAAATCCAGGTGACATCCAGTGAATACTGGGCAGAACGTACCTTGTTCTATCTGGGAAAGATGTTTGTGGATCAGCTAAAACCGGGAGAAGACTATCAAAAATTAGAAAAATGTATTCATGTCGGGATTTTAAATTTTACATTGTTTGATGATGAAGAATACTATTCCCGCTTTCATTTCTGGTCGGATCAGGGAAGAAAGATGTATAGTGATAAGTTTGAAATCCATACGCTGGAACTTCACAAGCTGGCAAAACATGAGTATCCGGAGACAGAGCTGCTGAAATGGCTTCAGTTTATCAATGCAGAGAGCAAGGAGGAATTTGAAATGGCAGCGGAAAAAAGCAAATATATTAAGAAGGCGTATGAGGATCTGAACCGGATCAGTGCAGATGAAGAAAAGCGTCTGGAATATGAAGCAAGAGAGCGTGCGATTCGAGATCACCAGTATTTTTCTACTGTTTACAAAGAGACTGGGCTTAGAGAGGGACGAAAAGAAGGTCTAAAAATAGGCCGACAAGAGGGTCTGCAAGAGGGGAGACAAGAGGGTCTGCAAGAGGGGCGACAGGAGGGCCGGCAAGAAGGCATACAGGCCGTAGTAGAGTTGCTTCAGGAAATGGGAATGGAGAAAGAAATTGTATGTGTAAAAATTCAGGAAAGATTTCAGTTTTCTCTGTCAGATGCAGCGAAGGAGGTAGAAAAGTACTGGAAATCATAGTAGAAGTCGTGGAAAGATATTGGAAGGGATAATGCCATAAGACATGAAAAGCCCACCCTTACTTTAGCGAGTCAGGGTGGGCTTATTATATCCTTGAGCCAATGGTTCATTATTGCATACTTACAGGAATTTCAGCAACTACAGGAATCGTGCTATCAGAAGGGGCATTGTTTTTATCTAATATCTGAACTGTAAATTCTGTATCATCATTATATTCCAGTGTATAGTGGAAGCGCTGGCTGCCATCTTCCAGAGATGTACAGTATCCGCTCAGAATAGAAATTTCCTCTCCATTGGAATTAGTGACAAGGGGAGCAGGATTTTTATCCGACCATTCCTGAGGAACCTGCAATGTAAAATATAGATTACTTGGAGTTTCCAGTTTCCGTTTATTGTATCAGGAATCATGCCAGGAGAAGATGGTTCGGCATATATTTGATCAATGGCCACGTCTACCGTCATTGCATCCGGAAATGTACCGTCTTCCAGAGCATTTCGACTGATCTGATAGAAACCGATATAAAGGCTTTTTTTACAATCGATTGTTACACATTAGATAAAAACAGAAAGTAAAAAGTTGCAAAAATAAAAAAATCGCTGTAAAACAACTTTTACTCAGTCATTTTACAGCGATTCAATTTCATATTAGTCACGGAACATCTTCATGCCCATCCATTGCTGCATATGATCCAGCATCTTTTCATCCGGATCGATCAGGATACAGCTCATCGTCTGTTCAGCCGGGATTACAATGGCATAAGTACCTTCGCCTGTACCTGCGGAAAAATCTTTTGTCTTGTCTGCGTGTACAGAATCAAGACGGTGAGAATTTTTTGGCGCAATGATCTCAGCCTGCTGGATATCCAGAGTCATGAGTTTTTTGCGTTTTGATTTACTGTAAATAGCGTCAATTTCCAGATCGTGGTTCAAAAGTGTATACTCATATTCTACATCGAGTTTCGGAAATACAAAGTAGTAAATCAGAACTCCGAGAAGAATCGTAACGAGAGCTGCCAGAGAACCGATAAAAAGCATACCTCCGCAAAGCACGACTACGAGAGCGGCAATGCACAAAATACGGATTACGAGGTCCATAGGTCGGGATTTACGAGTAACTAATTGTTCATAAAGTGCGTCATTCATGTGGTGTATTCCTTTCAGTATATAAATAATTCATTACCATAGAGGCGATCTTAAATGTCATGGCATCTTCAAACTGGCGAAGATCCAGACCGGTCCGCTTTTCAATCTGCTCCAGGCGATAGATTAAAGTATTGCGGTGCATATGCAGCTGCCGGGAGGTCTCTGCGATATTTAAGTTATTCTGTAGAAACTTATTAACGGTTGCAGTGGTTTCTTCATCCAGTGCCTGTGGAATCTCCTCTCCGAAAATTTCATGAAGAAAATTCTCACACAACGAAGTTGGAAGACGGTAGATCAGACGTCCGATTCCAAGTCGGTTATATGGAAATACCGTCTGTTCGGAATAAAACAGCTTACCGACTTTCAGTGCAAGACTTGTCTCACGAAAAGCAGTGGAGAGATCCAGCAGATTATGCAGAGTCTTGCTGTAAGAAACACGGACACGTGCCAGAGCTTCCGCGTTTACGGTATCCACGATCATGCGGGCAGTAAGATGTACAGTTTCCTGTGAAGAATCTGCCAGAGATCTGACAGGACAGAGAATCGCACAGGAAGCTTCTGTCAGCGGAATTCGAAATGCTCCTGACTGGGATGGAAAGAGATTCTTTAAAATCTCGGAAATATCTTCATCCAGACTGTGAGAAGTCTCCAGAAGATAAAGGATACGCGGCTCTTCCGGAGCAATGTGAAGACGGGCGGCCCGGTCATATACATTATATGTAGGGATGCTGTCTGTCATCAGGCTCTGAAGAAAATGAATCTTGTTATACTTTTCTTTGTATGCGGAGGAAAGGAGCTTTAACTGCTCCAGCGCTTTTGTCACTTCTTCTTCTGTTTCTGCGTGAATCTCCATAGAAATTCCGGTAATATGTCTGAGGTCTGTCAATGCTTTCTCTAATTCGGCTGTATGATTCATAGTGTTTCTCCCGGTAGACAGAGAAGGAGCTGCACAATCGTACAGCCCCCTGTCATTTTTAGTTATAACTATTTTAAAACATTAGTTTGTAATCGTCAACTCGGTTTCTTTGTCAAATACGTGAATTTTTTCCATATCAAGCGCGAATACGGCTTTATCGCCTGTACGCAGTGTCGTACGAGGATTTACACGAGCTGTCATCTGTGTTCCTTCCACGTCAAAGTAAAGGAATACTTCAGCGCCGAGCAATTCGTATACTTTGATCTCAGATTCAATAATGCTGTCCGGTGAATTGCTGATAAATGCCTGAGAATCATGTACGTCTTCAGGACGGATGCCGAGAACAACTGTTTTTCCGTCATAGTTTCCGTTGATAAGAGCCTGTTTCTTGGAAGCAGGAACTTTTAATACATGTTTTCCTACAGTCAATGTTACATCATCACCTTTTACAGAGCATACGGCATCCATAAAGTTCATCTGAGGAGATCCGATAAATCCTGCAACGAACAGGTTGCACGGTGTATTGTAAAGGTTCTGCGGTGTATCGACCTGCTGAACGACTCCGTCTTTCATAACGACGATTCTCGTTCCGAGAGTCATGGCTTCTGTCTGGTCATGTGTTACATAGATGATCGTTGCGCCGAGGTTTTCGTGAAGTTTTGAAATCTCGATACGCATCTGGACTCTCAGTTTTGCGTCAAGGTTGGAAAGAGGTTCGTCCATAAGGAATACTTTTGGATTACGAACGATCGCAC
>ERZ773194.3394-NODE-3394-length-13693-cov-2.389867_pt1 | contig 13693 bp, 6 predicted proteins | sample MGYA00511240_ERZ773194 | MGnify/ENA primary metagenome ERZ773194 (study PRJEB29015, sample SAMEA2737774) | human gut metagenome | biome: human gut; feature: human-associated habitat; material: faeces | place: China | collected 2012 ... | reverse complement strand
CCTAGTAATCCTTCTTTGGTTACGTCTTCGGTCTCGGCAAAGAACTCATCGGGAAGATGCATCGTGAATAAGGAATCCATTTTAGTGATGAATGCTTGCTCGCCTCCCATCAACTGAATCATACCATTGACATCTTGAGGGACATAGAAGGAATAATTCAAGGCATTTCCCTCGATAAACCCTTCACCGTGCGTGCTTAACAAACTGAAGTCCTCTTTGAATTTACCATTCGTATAACGGGGACGGGCATATCCGATCGAGGTATCGAATACATTCGCGTAATTGGACGCACGCTTTTTATAGGTATCGGCCACGGATCGGTTTCCCACTAATAAAGCTGTATTATAGATTGTCCAATCATCATAAGCATACTCCAAAGTCAAGGAGCCTGCGCTACCGTTGCGATCTAAAGGAACATAACCTAATTCCATAAACTCTTTGGTTCCCTCATAATACGGAATCGTAGAACTGCTGATCATCGCTTTTAACGCGGCGTCTTTATCAATCGGTAATCCTTTGGCGATAGCATCCGCCAAGACAGAGACGGAGTGATAACCGATCATGCACCAGTTCTCGTTTGCCATATGGCTCCAGATCGGCAAGGCATGATGAACGCTTTGCTCGCAATGTTTCAACATGGATTTGGCGATATCCGTGTTAACTTGTCGGTTGATGATATTGAACAGGGGATGTAGGGCACGATACGTATCCCATACGGAGAATACGGTATAGTTCGTGAATCCGTCCGCTTGATGGATATTATGGTCGAGTCCGCGGTATTGACCGTCAACGTCCGTATATACGCAAGGATTGATCATCGTGTGATACAAGGAGGTGTAAAGCATAGCCAATTGGTCATCGCTTCCTTTCGCGTCGATGACGGAGAGCGCCTTATTCCAAGTATCGGAGGCTTTGGCGGCTAATTGGTCGAAGTCTGCACCGGAAGCCTCGGCACGTAGATTTTTTAAGGCTCCCTCGGTGCTGACTCCGGAAAGGGCGACTTTCACTTCCAACTCATCAGACATTTTCGGATCGAAATCAAAATAAGCGACGATCTTACGTCCTCCGATATCCGGGAAGTTCTCTTTCATATTGAACTTGGCATAACCGCCCCGATAATTAACTTTCGCTTTCTCTTCGCATCCGTAATGCGTGATCGGTTTGGAGAAAGACATGGCGAAATAAGTATAGTTGGTACGTGCCCGTTTGTAATACGATAGCCGGTTACCAGCGTATCGTTCTCTACGCGAATATTGGTCCAAAGAACTTTGCCGTCATAGTTATAGATCCCGTGAATCATATCAAGGATAATGCGTTGGTTCTCACTGTTCGTAGGGTATGTGTATTTGTGGATGCCGGCCCGTTGGGTAGTGGTTAGTTGCGCCTTTACGCCATAATCGGCGAGCATCACCTCATAGTATCCGGGACGGGATATCTCGGTGTCATGCGAGAAGCGGGAACGGTAACCGCCATCGGGATTCGTGGCTGTACCGGGATTTAGCTTCAACGTTCCGGTGGTAGGCATAATCAAGATGTCTCCTAGGTCGGAGTGGCCGGTACCGCTGAAGTGGGTGTGGCTGAAACCTACGATGCTGCTATCCTTATGTTGATAGCCGGCGCAATACTCGTAGGAGCGAGGTTGGTATTTACCGTCTACGTTGTGCGGTATGGTATCCGTATCCGGACTGAGTTGCACGAGTCCGAAGGGTACGCAAGCGCCCGGGAATGTATGTCCCATTCCATTTGTCCCGATGATCGGGTTTACAAGATCAACTACATTGGTCTGTGCGATCGCTACTGTTGAGCTGGCTGCCAGAAAAAGGCAACACATCGATTTCTTGAGATTTATCATGTCGTATCAATTAGTTAGAAAAGGATGAAACATAAAAGGCCACCTTTGATAGTTCCAAGGATAACCTTTGATAGTGACAAAGGTAACCTTTTATATTTTCAGATCAATAAGTATAGTAGTCCTCTATCATTGTCAAGTGCTAATTTGTTAATAATGGATTTCTACTATACTTAGTTGATATTTAGAACAATGAGTTAGCCTCGTTCGGAGATAAGTTTGCGTTAGCATCCAATTGTCTTTGCGGAATAGGGAAGATATTACGCTTTGGTTCGTTGGATGCAGTCTTGTCCCACCAAGAAGTGGTTACGAACTTGTTGAAACGAACCAAGTCTGTACGGCGGATTCCTTCGAAAGCAAACTCTCTACCTTTTTCGGCTAAGAACTCATCCATTGTCAATGTAGCGGTCGTATATTTCGCTTTCTCCCAATCCTCTGCCTTGAAAGAACGTTGACGAACGCTGTTGATCATATCTACCACTTCTTGCGTTGCTTTGCCCCCGTTCTTACGCATCAAGGCCTCCGCTTTGTTATAGATAACCTCGGAATAACGGAACATCACCCAGTCGTTGTTCATATCGCCGGTAGTACCCGGTTGGATCTCATACTTGATAGAGCGAGCGCCGCTGTTTTCTTCGCCCTCGGTCATGGACTTAATGTAGTTTACGAATACCAAATCCTGCCCATTGTACTCCTCTGAACCTTTCAAAGGCTCTGCGGTCGTGTCGTAGTAGTAATTACCGTTTTCATCCACTTTGCGAGGATATTGCTTACCGATCAAGAAACCCTCAATTTTTCTCAAGTCGTTGTCAGCGAATGAGTCATAAAAGGTAGGTTGCGTCACCAAGCCGTTCCAAGGACCGGATTGCAAATCCCAGCCAGTTTGGTGTGCGTAATGCAACCAACGTTGATACCAACCCATTCCTTTGGCATATACTTCATCATACACGATTGACCAGATAATCTCGGTAGATCGCTTGTCGTTATCCGCACGGAAAGTGTCGTTCCACTTCTTATCCAATGCGAAACCTCCCTTAGCTAATTCATCGCAAGCTGCGATACAATCATCCCAGCGTGCTTGTCCAGTATAAATTTCCGCATTCAAATAGAGACGAGCCAGTAATGCGTAAGCCCCCCATTTGGATACACGTCCGTAGGTCTCTGTTTTACTCTCTGACAAAGAAGGAATACTCTCGTTTAACTCTTTTTCGATCCAAGCGAATAACTCTGCGCGAGATTTGGAGGAAGGATTGATTTCACCGATTTTCTCGCAAATTGGAGCCGTACCGAACATATCCATCACATACCAATAACAGTAAGCGCGATATACACGCATCTCCGCTTGTGCTTGTGCTTTAGACATTGGAACTTGGAGTGCTTCAAAATCTATATTCTCTGTATCTGTAAGGAAGTTGTTAGCATATCCGATACCTTCAAATAATTTTTTCCAAGCATCCACTACTTGACCATCCGTAGGAATCCATTGATGGCGGTGTAAGCGAATCCAGTCTCCATTGTCATAGCCGTGGCGACCTTTTTGAGGCCATGCGGCACCGTCGGAAGATAACTCGTTACATGACCAAGGCGATTGGGCTACTTGCATGGTTCCACAGAAGTGCCCCCATGGACGCATCATGGCGGCCATTACCTCGCCTGCATTGTTGTAGTAATTTTCAGCGATTACCGAGCTATGTATTTCCTCTGTCAGGTCCGTACAAGAGGTAAATGCGGTAGCTCCCAGCAATAATGAAATTGCGCATATATTTTTTAAAGCTTTCATTGTATTGTCTTAAATCTATTGTTACTTAATTAGAATCCAAAATTAACGCCAAACGTGAAGGTACGGGTGGTGGGATAAGATCCGCGCTTCTCTATACCTGCTTGTAGTCCTGTTACGTTTACGTCAGGGGTTAAACCTGAGTATCCTGTAATAGTCGCAAGATTGGTGACATTACCATAAATACGTAAGTTGCGCACATATTTATTATTTTTGAAGTTGAATGTATAACCTAGTGTCACGTTATCGATCTTCAAGAAGTTCCCTTTCTCTAGATAATAAGAAGAGAACAATGGTTGCTCTGTTACCTTGTTCTTCAAGGCATCCTTGTATACGTTTGTGCCAGACTGATCAATATTAACAGTCGTTCCGAAATAAATAGCACCCTCGTTCAATACGTCATAATCAAACATACCGCGCAGGAAGAAGCTGAAGTCAAAGTTCTTATAGGTAAATGTGTTCTGTAAGCCAGCCTTGAATTTCGGCAAACCATTACCGATAAAGGTACGGTCAGCGTCAGACAGACCTTCCTTTCCGTCTATGTCGCGAAGATTCCAAGTTCCGTCCGGATTGATACCATCGCATACATAACCGAAGAATGACGCGATCGGCTGTCCTTCTTGTAGGCGGTAAGCCTTGCCCGGGTTACCCGGAGAGGGCAGGTCATATTGATCCTCGTAAGAAGATTTGTACACGTCGTTAGACAAAGATGTCAATTTATTATTCTCGTATGAGAACGTGAAATTAGCCGTGTAAGAGAAATCCTTAGTCTTTACGACCTCTGCGTTTAATGCTAATTCTATACCTCTATTTCTCATCGTGCCTACGTTGGTGGTGATCGTGTTGTAGATCAAAGATGGCTGTTGGGCATTGTAGCTACTGATCAAGTCGCGAGTCGTACGACTATACCAATCGATCGTACCATTTAGGCGTCCACCTAGCAAGCCGAAGTCGAAACCTACGTTCAAGGATTCATTCTTCTCCCATTTCAAATCTGGATTCGGGTTGATATTCGGACCGTAAGTGGCGGTTAGCCATGAACCGGTGTAAGCGTTCCAAGCTCCAGCGCCTGTACCGTAGGTAGCGAGAGACATATACGGATCGGTAGGCAAACTACCCGTGATACCGAAACCGGCACGGAATTTCAATACGTCGAACACTTCTTGGCTCTCCATGAAGTCCTCACGAGAGATCATCCAGCCTGCGCTGACAGAGGGGAACCAAGCCCATTTGTTGTTCGCTCCGAACTTCGTGGAACCTTCACGGCGGATAGAGGCGCTGGCCATGTATTTACCGTCGTAATTATAGTTGGCACGGGCGAAGAAGGCGATCAGTTTGCTGGTCTCTTTTTTACTCTTCATCTCGGCCTTACCATCTTTTAGGTAACCGCCGGCTTCTAGGTTATTGGTACCGAATACGTCCGTCAAGAAGTTCTTGTTCTCGGCGCTGAATTGCTCGTATTCAAAATCTTGGTAACTGTATCCCAGCAAACCGGTAATATTGTGTACGCCGTTGATGGAAGTATTGTAGTTTGCTGTCCATTCAGTGGTACGGTTGGTATTCTGATAATATTCTTTTTTGGCGCGTCCGTTTGTACCGTCTTTATATTGGCTATATTCCTCACGCATACTATAATCGTTAGTTAATGCGTCGTTCTTCTCCATAGCGAAGAAAGCGGCGGCTGTCAAACCGGGGATAATCTCATATTGAGCCTTGAAGTTCGCCAATAAATTCTTGAATTCCTTTTTCTTGGTACGCTGGTATATGCGGGCTACCGGGTTGAAATCTTCGTAACCGCTGTAAGTTTCCCAGAAGGAGCCGTCTTCCTTATAAATAGGCATCGTCGGGTTGATACGGATCGCCTGGTATAATATGCCGTAATTAGGGATATCTCCTACCTTATCCACATCATCGGAAACCGCGTCCACTTTCACGAAAGAGTTTGCTAGATTGAAAGAAAGCTGTAGTTTATCATCAAACGCACGGTGGTTCACGGCGATAGAGCCATTGATCGTTTCACGGCTGGTGAAATTAATTTTTTCTATTGCCATAGTTCTTTTTGTAATTTAAAGAAGCGCGATAGTTTGTCTTACCATTACCACCGGTAGCGGTCAAGTTGTGTACATGGGTGAAATTACTCTTATTCAATAAAGCGTCGTAATGGTTATCCCGTCCACCAAAGTCGCGGATATTGGCGTTGTTAGTTTCTTTGCCATAAGCGACGAACTCGTCTCCATTTAAGATTTCCGGTCGTTTATAAACCGCCTCGTGCATGATATATCCTGAGTAATCCACTTGAGTAGTTCCGGCTTGCGGACGTCTCGTGGAGACGATGATCACACCGTTATTACCCCGGGTTCCGTAGATAGCGGCTGCGGAACCGTCTTTCAATACGTCGATCGCCTCGATATCCTCGGGTGCGATAGCGTTCAAAGAAGTCATATTACCCGGCATACCGTCAATAATAACGAGAGGCTCATTGCTACCTTTCAGAGATGAGGCACCACGCATCTGTACTTTTACCTCGCCATTCGGGTCGGTGCTACCACGTGATACAGTCAGACCAGCTACACGTCCTTCCACCAATTGCATCGGGTTCACTACCGGTGCCTTGTTAAAGTCGGATGCTTTCACGCTGGTAACGGATGAGGTGATCTCACCTTTCTTTTGGGAACCGTAGCCAACGACTACTACCTCGTCTAGTGTCTCAGAGTCTTCAGCTAAGACTATGTTCAATGTTTTTTGCCCGGTATAACGAACTTCTTGGGGTTTGAAGCCGATGAAGGAAAATACCAATGTGCTGTTATCCGGCACATCCAAGGTGAAATTTCCGTCAAAGTCCGAAGCTGTTCCGTTCGTGGTTCCTTTCACAACAATACTAACGCCAATCAGAGGTTCACCCTTTTGGTCTTTTACTACACCTTTAATGGTTGAACTTTGCTGTGCGATCTGATGAATCTCCATGTTTCCCATTTCAGGAACAGTAGAATCTCCGGCCGCATAAGAGGACTGAAACATTAAAGATAAACAAAGTAACAAAGAGGTTCGTCCACCTAATAAAGTCAGGCATTTCCTCGTCTTACCTTCACTCTTTTTTTTCATAAAAACATTAAATTAAAAGTTAATAATGTGCTTCCCGAAGGAAGAATACACACAAGCGGTTTGCTTTGTTATTCGACAGCAATATTAATAGGTCTTAACGAATTGAAGAGTGCTTTGAAATACCGAAGAAGTGTCATGAAATGCATATGGCAGATTATGATACTCTTTTGGTAGATTATGACACTATTTAGGAATCAATGATTTATGCCTCTTTTGTGCGGTATTCCTTAGGTGTCATGTTATATTTACGGGCAAATTCCCTATAGAAGTATGATTTGTTAGAAATTCCTACATTATAAATAATTTCCTGAACGCTCATGTTGGTATTTACGAGTAATTGCGCTGCATAGTTTAACCTATAATCCTTTATAAAATCACTAGGCGTCATGGTAGATATTTTCTTGAAACGGCGATATAAGATGCGGGTGTTTATATTCAGTGCGTCCGCTACCAGCTCGGGACCGAGTCCTTCCTTGCTGACATTTTCTTTGATGATAGAGGTTACGGTGTCAAGGAATTCCTTGTCTTCTTGATGTAATAATTGCCCTTCCGTATATTGATAAGCACTTTCCGGAGAATAGAAATACTCTTTTAATTCTCTTTGATTTGTCATCAATCGGTTCACGACGGATAGGAGAACTGTTGGCGAGAAAGGCTTGGTTAGATAGGCATCCGCTCCTATATTAAGTCCTGCCGCTTGCTCTTGGTCTGATATTTTGGCAGATACGATAATAAGCGGGATATGACGGGTATATCTATTTTCCTTGATAAGAGAGATCAATTCCAATCCGTCGATATTAGGCATCATGATATCGGTGATGATAAGGGACGGAGTGTATTGTTTGAGGAATTCCAGAGCCTTTTCCGCATTATAAGCTTCTTGAACCTGATATTCGGAAGAGAGGGTTTCCGTGATTAACCAGACGATGTCTTTATGATCGTCGATAACGAGTATCATCGGTTTATCTTCCGTCTCTTTTTGTGCCGTATGTGAGATTTGCGGCTCTTGTATATCCGTGTTTGGGGAAGGAAGCGATACGGGAATCTCTTCGTCTATCGTGTTGTCTGAGGTCTCCTCTACGATGCCAAAAGGTAAGGTAACTGTAAATTCAGCATATTGGCCGACCTCACTCTCTATGTCGATTTTACCACCTAAGGATTGTACGAGGCTGTGACAGATAAATAAGCCGAGGCCATTCCGTGTCGTATTTTGCCTGTTATCATCGTTATCCATCGTGCCAAGGATACGATATCGGTCGAAAATATTTTGCATGTCTGCCTCCTCGATTCCTTTGCCGGTGTTGTAAACTTTAAGGACGAGGAAGTTCTCCTCCTCATGTAAGGAGATACGAACCGTGCCCCCGTCTTCCGTATACTTAAATGCGTTGGAAATCAGATTTGCTAGGATCTTCTTGAAATAGACGGAATCCGTATTCCAATAAAGCTCTTTGGGAGCATCGATCTTGAATTGGATTTGGTGTTGCTCGGATAGTGGGTAAAACCATTCGAATTGAGTTCGCAAAAGAGAGGATACGGATACTCTTCGGATGTGCGTATGACTGAATCCAGCGTCTTCCGCTTTCCGGAAATCAAGGATTTCTTGGATAAGCCCGTTCAGTTCCTCTACATTTTCCCGGAGGACTGAAGTGTATTTTTCTAATGTCTTGTCTTTTGAGGTGGCGGCATAGGCTTGGATATAATTCTCCACGCCATTGATCAAGGTAAGCGGGGTGCATAGCTCATGCGTAATGTGGGTAAAGAAATTCAGCTTGGACTCGTATAGCTTCTCTTTTTGCTCCTCCTTGATCTTGTCTGCGATCTGCTTCTGTTTCTTTAGTATTTGGTGATGGATACGATAGGTGGCGATGATGAGCAAAACTGTACCGATAAAAAGATACGTGAAAATGGCTAACGAGCTTAGATAAATAGGAGGTAATACCTTGATAGGTAGAGTGTATTCTTTTGCTGACGAATCAATGACATCGTTGCGATAACGGACTTTCAGCAAATATTCCCCGTACGGTAGGTTCATGAAAGTTACCTTGTTTGTCTTTTGCAATTTTTCCCAAGAGGAATTATAGTTGACCAACTGATACGAATACTCGTAATTCTCCCCGTTGATGTAATCCGGAGCGACGAACGCAATCGTTAACGATTGCACATCAGCCGGAACCGTTACACCGTTCCGGCTGATGTCCTTATATAATGGAAGGATTTGTTTATCCATTTGCAACTCGAAGAAACTTAATTCGGGTTGATAGGTATGCTCCGGCTCCGTTTGTTTATTTACCCAGACTAATCCGTTGATGCCTCCAAAGAATAAACGCTCGGAGTATGGGCATTTCCAATAAGCGTCATCAGAGAATTCCGTGACGCTAAAGTAAGGCTGATGATAATTATGGAAAAAGTTGTTCCGGGGATTATATTTGGTGAGACCTTTATTGGTACTAAGCCAGATACAGCTATCGTTCCCCTCATGGATACCATGGATCATGTCGTTTACGATCCCGTCGCTTTTATCGAATTGGCGTAAACGCATCTTTCCCCCTCTGAATTTAATCCGGGTGAGACCGGAGCTGGCGCCTGCATAAAACGTGGAATCTTCGGTCTGGCATACGGAAAGCACATCTCCAATGGCCGGGTTTCTTAAATTGTTGGTTTGCAGGAATTCATATCCTTGATTGAAAATATTGAAACGAATGACTCCGTAACCGCCACGGCTCCCGAGGAACAGGGTAGAGTCGTTGTCATATACCATCGATTGGATTTCTTTACAGATGTTCTTTCCGTTTTTTAACGGGAAGGTTTGTACCTTCCCGATTGTAGGTACGGCTTTATCTATATGTAAGGTAACCTTTTGCAATCCGTTACCCGTTGTCGCTAGCCATAATGTGGAATCATCTACCTCGCAAATAGAGTGGACATAGCGTAGAGGGGTGGTGTCTTCTCGTTGCGGTATCGTTTTTATTCGTTTCTCTTTATACGAATAATAGGTCAGTCCCGGGCCTTCCGTGCCAATCCAGATACATGGATGGTACTCGCTTTTTTGGAAGCAATACACACGGTTGCTGGATAGGCCGTCGGCGGTGGTAAAATGCGTGATAGCGCTTTGTGGGATCATCTTTTTGTTATGGTAAGTGTCATACGCTTGTATCCGGACAATACCGTCTCCTTTTGTCCCGAGCCAAAGGGATTGATCATCGTCTGTATATAAAGAACGTATGGGGTTCTGTATATTAATCGGTAAATCCTTGAGTAAGATAGAGCCGAAAAGATCGGGTTTGTCATAAAACATCCGTATACCTTGCCCGTCTGTTCCCAACCAGAGAATCTCCTGCCTTTTATCGTTCATTAGGCAAAAGATACCGATGCCCATATTTATCGTGTTTTCCGGTTGGCTTAGGTCTAGAATATTGCCGTTACGGAAAACGATATACACATTGGATTGGAAGGTGCATATCTTGATGATGTTACCATATTGTTTTGTCATTTCAGGCAGATCGAACAGGAATTCTTTCCCCTTTCCGTCTACATGCTGTCGATATAATTTATTGTCGGTATCTACTATGAAAATATGATTATTCTCGTAAAATGCGGATAAGATCGGTTTATTATGGAATTGGCGTTCTTCCGATAGCAAATTAAAAGTAGTATCGGAGAAATCCGGAGTCAACTTTTTCAGTATGCCCGAGGCTAATAATAAATAAAAATGTCCGTCCGTCCCGGCGAATAAGGTACGTACGGTTTGAGGGCCTACTCCTTCTCTCGGCAGGTCCCGGAACCCATCGCTAGATGGGGTGTAGCAAGAGATTCTGTTTTCCTTACAAATAGCGAGCGTGATGCCGGATGAATCGGAGGCCAATAGATCGCATTCCATGTATCCGGGGAAAGACTCGGTGACTTTCCGTTCTTTTAGTGAGAATTTATTGATACCTAAAGAGGTTGATATCCATAAAAAGCCGGGTTCTGCGTCGGATATTTTGTGAATGATATTACTACAAAGAGAGTTTTTGTTATTTAATTCGAAACGATATACATACGTATCTTTTCCGTTGTATAAGTTAAGTCCGTCGTAAGTCCCGATCCACAAATAGCCATCCGGATCTTGATGCATGCAAATAATGGCATTGTTCGACAAATTAATCATATTTGCCTTATGCAAAGATTTAGACGCGAGTGAGATAGGAGATGCGATTAAAGATAGTATTCCTATAAATAAAACGGTAAACAGGATATTTCTCATGTGTTTGATCCAGATTAACTTTTACGTTCTGTAGGCAAAGATAGTGAATAAAATGGAGACTTCGTGCAAAGCATCGCATTACTATCCCGTTTCTTCTTGTATATTTTTAATACCTATTTATAGGGATTTTAGAGGGGTGTCGCAAATGTTACAGGAACATGAGGATAAAAGTTTTACCTTTGCGGCGGTAAAAATGTGGTATTAGATAAGATTGTTTATGAAATTTGAGAATGAGTGCTGGGATCACTTTAAAGGTGAGACCTGGAAAAGAGAGATCAATGTAAGAGATTTTATCCAGAGTAACTATACGCCTTATGAAGGGGATGATTCCTTTTTAGTCGCTTCTTCCGAGAAGACCCGTAAGGTCTGGAACAAGCTGACCGAGATGTTTAAGGTCGAGAGGGAAAAGGGAGTTTATGACGCCGAGACAAAATTACCTCAAGGGATCGATGTATATGGCCCGGGCTATATTGATAAGGAGAATGAGGTTATCGTTGGGTTACAAACCGATGCTCCGCTGAAACGTGGTATCTTCCCGAAGGGCGGTATCCGTATGGTCGAGAATAGCTTGGAAGCTTATGGTTATCATTTGGACCCGATGACGAAAGAGATCTTCACGAAGTACCGTAAAACTCATAACGAGGGCGTTTTCTCCGCATATACGGAAGAGATGATTGCCGCACGTCGTTCGGCTATTATCACCGGTCTGCCCGATGCGTATGGCAGAGGACGTATTATCGGTGACTATCGTCGTGTCGCTCTGTATGGTACGGCAATCTTGATCGAGGAGAAAAAGCGTTTCTTGAATCGTTTGGATATCCAAGAGATCACGGAAGAGATCATCCAGAGCCGTGAGGAGATTTCCGAACAGATCAAGGCTTTGAAAGCGTTCGAGAAAATGTGCGCTAGCTATGGCTTTGATGTGACTCGTCCGGCACAAAACGCTCGTGAGGCAGTTCAGTTTGTGTACTTAGCTTATCTGGCGGCGGTAAAAGACCAAGATGGCGCGGCGATGTCTATCGGACGTACTTCTACGTTTTTGGATATTTATATCGAGAAAGACATCCGTGAGGGTAAGTTGACCGAAGAGGAGGCGCAAGAATTGGTAGACCAGCTGATCATCAAGTTGCGTATCGTTCGTTTCTTACGTACGCCGGAATACAATGATTTGTTCTCCGGTGATCCGGTTTGGGTAACAGAGTCCTTGGGCGGCCAAGGAGTGGATGGCCGTTCTTTGGTAACAAGAACTTCCTATCGTTATCTCCATACATTATATAATCTAGGTCCGGCACCAGAACCCAATTTGACAGTTCTGTGGTTTAAGAACGCTCCCGAGAACTGGAAACGCTTCTGTGCCAAGGTCTCTATCGATACATCGGCTATCCAATATGAGAACGACGATTTGATGCGTCCGGATTATGGAGATGATTATGGTATCGCTTGTTGCGTTTCTCCTATGAAGATCGGTAAGCAGATGCAGTTCTTCGGAGCCCGTGCGAATTTGGCGAAATGTTTATTATATGCGATCAACGGAGGACGGGATGAGCGCAGCGGCGTACAGGTAGCCCCGATGTTCGAGCCGGTTCGCGGCGAGTATCTGGAATACGATGAGGTGATGGCTAAGTATGAGCAAATGATGCGCTGGTTGGCGAAAGTGTATGTGAACGCCTTGAAGATAATCCATTATATGCATGATAAATACGCATATGAGGCATTCGAGATGTCGCTTCACGATGGAGATGTAGAGCGTATCCGTGCGACAGGTATCGCCGGTCTTTCTATCGTTGCCGATTCGTTGGCTGCTATCCGTGATACGAAAGTACGTGTGATCCGTGACGAGCGTGGCTTGGCGGTTGATTTCGAACGTGAGGGCGAATATGTTCCTTTCGGTAATAACGACGATCGTACGGATAGTATCGCTGTAGAGATCACCGAGAAGTTCATGGAATATTTGCGTCAGCACGAGACCTATCGCCATGCGAAACCTACGCAGTCCATCCTTACGATCACCTCTAATGTGGTATATGGTAAGAAGACTGGTACGACACCGGATGGCCGTATCGGTGGAACTCCTTTCGCTCCGGGCGCGAACCCTATGAACGGTCGTGATACGAAAGGTGCTATCGCTGCGCTAGCTTCGGTAGCGAAGCTTCCATTCCAGCATGCGCACGACGGTATCTCTTATACTTTCGCTGTTTCTCCGGCTACGTTGGGAAAGGAGCGTGAAGTGCAGATCAATAATCTGGTTAGCTTATTGGATGGCTATTTTACTCCGGATGGAGGTCAGCATCTGAATGTTAACGTATTTGATAAGGATTTGTTGATCGACGCTATGGAACATCCTGAGAAATATCCGCAACTTACGATCCGTGTATCCGGATATGCGGTAAACTTCGTGAAACTGACTCGTGAACAACAGTTGGATGTTATTTCAAGAACCATTAACCATTCACTGTAAGTGATAAAAGGTAAGATACATTCATTAGAGAGTTTCGGGACCGTAGATGGTCCCGGAATTCGCTTTGTCGTTTTTATGCAGGGCTGCCCGTTGCGTTGCCTGTATTGCCATAACCCGGATACTTGGAACCCGAAAGGGAAGGTGAAATATCAGATGACTCCCGGCGAGCTATTGACGGAAGTCTTACGGTATAAGAGTTTTATCGCCCGTGGGGGGGTGACTGTTACCGGTGGGGAACCTTTATTGCAACCTGAGTTTCTGAAA
>ERZ773194.3387-NODE-3387-length-13714-cov-3.567465_pt1 | contig 13714 bp, 10 predicted proteins | sample MGYA00511240_ERZ773194 | MGnify/ENA primary metagenome ERZ773194 (study PRJEB29015, sample SAMEA2737774) | human gut metagenome | biome: human gut; feature: human-associated habitat; material: faeces | place: China | collected 2012 ... | reverse complement strand
GCCGATAAGAGAAATTTCATTACTATTTGTGCCGACGCAGGGCGGCGGAATGGAGCTTATTATGAATGGTAATTTAACGGAACTGTTTGGTTCAATGGTATTTAATGAACATGTTATGAAGGAAAGGCTGCCCAAAGAGACCTTTCGGGCGGTCAGAAAAACGATGGAAGAGGGCAAAACCCTTGACCCGGCAGTTGCAGGCGTTGTCGCAAACGCGATGAAGGATTGGGCCATTGAGAAGGGGGTCACTCATTTTACCCACTGGTTCCAGCCGATGACCGGTATCACGGCGGAAAAGCATGACAGCTTTATTTCGCCGACGCCTGACGGCGGCGTCATTATGGAATTTTCGGGAAAAGAGCTGATCAAGGGCGAGCCGGACGCGTCCTCCTTTCCCTCCGGAGGACTTCGGGCGACCTTTGAAGCCAGGGGCTATACCGCGTGGGATCCCACCTCATATGCATTTATCAAAGAAAATACCCTGTGTATCCCGACGGTATTTTATTCTTACGGCGGTGAGGTTTTGGATAAAAAGACCCCGCTCATGCGGTCCATGGAGGCGCTCAACACGCAGGCGCTCAGAATCCTTAAATTGTTCGGGCATTCCGGCGTCAAACGCGTTGTAACGACAGTCGGTCCGGAGCAGGAATATTTTTTAGTCGATAAAGACCTGTATCAAAAAAGAAAAGATTTGATCTATACCGGCCGTACCCTGTTTGGTGCAAAACCTCCCAAGGGGCAGGAGCTGGAGGACCATTACTTTGGTAATATCAAGACCAGGGTAAAGGAGTATATGGCGGATTTGGATGAAGAACTCTGGAAGCTGGGTATTTTGGCTAAGACCGAGCATAACGAGGTCGCCCCGGCGCAGCATGAGTTGGCGCCTATCTTTTCTACTACGAATATTGCCACCGACCACAACCAGCTCACCATGGAACTGATGAAAAAGGTGGCGGAACGGCATAATCTTGCTTGCCTGCTGCATGAAAAACCATTTGCAGGCGTGAATGGAAGCGGGAAGCATAACAACTGGTCTATTTCGACCAACACCGGCGTGAATTTGCTGGAACCTGGTAAATCCCCCCATGAAAATGCTCAGTTTTTATTGTTCCTGTGCGCAGTTATTAAGGCGGTTGACGAGTATCAGGATCTGCTGCGGTTATCGGTTGCAAGTGCAGGCAACGACCACCGCCTTGGTGCAAATGAAGCGCCGCCGGCTATTATCTCGATGTTTCTGGGCGACGAGCTTACCGAAATATTAAAAGCAATTGAAAGCGGCACACAGTATGATCCAAAAGAAAGGAATATCATGACGGCAGGGGTCGACGCGCTGCCCAATCTCACCCAAGATACCACCGACCGGAACAGGACCTCGCCCTTTGCCTTTACCGGCAATAAATTCGAGTTCCGTATGCTCGGATCCACTGTGTCCATTGCCGGGCCGAATATCGTTCTTAACACCATTGTTGCGGAAGAGCTCAGGCAGTTTGCGGATATTCTGGAAAGTGCGGACGACTTTGAAGAAAGCGTACATACGCTGGTACAGAAAGTAATCGGCGAACATAAGCGTATTATCTTTAACGGTAACAACTACTGTGACAGCTGGCTTGTTGAAGCCGAAAAGCGCGGGCTGCTCAATCTGAAATCGGCGCCTGAAGCTTTGCCTTATTTCGCGAGTGATAAAAATATCGCCTTGTTTACAAGGCACGGTATTTTCAGCGAACAGGAGGTGCGCTCCCGCTGCCAGATCATGCTGGAAGAGTACAGCAAGACGCTGCATATCGAAGCGCTCACCATGCTGGAAATGGTTCGCCGCGATATGGTTCCGGCTGTTGTTTCCTATTTGAAGGAGTTGTCCGATACCGCGGTTTCCAAAAAGGCATTGGGAATCGACTGCAGTCTTGAAAACGAGCTGCTTCAGAAGCTTTCGCCCCTGTGCGCCGGCCTGTACCAAAAGAGCGAGAAGCTTAACCGGGCGGTACTCAAGGCAAAGGACACCGAAGAGGACGCGGCACAGAACGCTATGTATTATAAAGACGCGGTTTTTGCTGCCATGCAGGAGCTGCGGGCGGCGGCGGATGAGCTGGAAACCTATATGCCGTCCCATATCTGGCCTTACCCGTCTTATGGTGAATTGTTATATGGGGTATAACCGAACATACGGTTTACCTTTTTATTGAAGGAGGAGATTATAAATGAACACGGCAATGATTATTGACACATTATGGGTATTTCTTGCAGCAATCCTGGTTTTCTTTATGAACCTGGGGTTTGCATCGGTTGAGGCAGGTTTTGCAAGGGCGAAAAACACAGTCAATATACTATCCAAGAACTTTATTGTTTTTGCAATCTCTGGGATAGGCTTTCTGCTTCTGGGATGGGGTCTGATGTTCGGAGGGGAAAATCCGATCATTGGAACAGAACATCTCTTTATCCTGGGATCGTCGGATCTCTCGTTTTATCAGGATACATTGACGTCAAATGTGCCCTTCTGGGGGAAATTCTTCTTCCAGCTCGTTTTCTGCGGGACTGCGGCTACCATCGTATCCGGTGCAGTAGCAGAACGTATTAAATATGTCACTTTTATTATCTTTTCGTTTATTCTGACGCTTGTCATCTACCCTATTGTAGGACACTGGATATGGGGCGGCGGCTGGCTTGCAGAACTTGGATTTTTAGACTTTGCGGGTGACACCGTCGTCCATTCCGTCGGCGGTTGGGCGGCTCTTTCGGGAGCTATGATTCTTGGGCCGCGTATCGGTAAATATGGCAAGGACGGTAAAGTAAAGGCCATTCCAGGGCATAATATGTCTCTTGCAGTAATCGGGCTGTTCATCCTCTGGCTTGGCTGGTGCGGATTCAACCCAGGATCAACCATGAGCTTCCAAAATCCTTCTGACGTTATGCATATCCTTGTGACAACCAATCTTGCGGCGATTGCGGCGGTGTTGACCTCGACCATTACCTCATGGATCTTCATCGGCAAGCCGGATTTAGGTATGACGATCAATGGCTGCCTGGCTGGCCTTGTCGGAATTACAGGATCGTGCGCTTATGTCAGCGTTGGGGCGTCCCTGCTGATTGGGGCTGTGGCTGGGATCATCGTTGTATTTGCAGTCGGCTTCTTTGACCGCATCAAGGTTGACGATCCCGTCGGAGCGACTTCTGTCCACCTTATTTGCGGTATCTTTGGTACCCTGTGCGTCGGCTTGTTTGCAAAAGAGGGAGTAACAAGTCTATCCGAAGTAAACGGTCTGTTTTACGGCGGGGGATTTGGACTGCTGGGTGTTGAACTGCTCGGCGTTATCGCGGTAGGTGCGTTTGTTTTTGCCTCCACTGCCCTTGTTTGGTATGCCTTAAAGAAAACTATCGGAATCCGCGTTTCCAGGGAGGAAGAAATCAACGGTCTTGACATTGGAGAACACGGCAACGTTGCTTATCCGGATTTTGCGTCTGTCACCGCTGATTCAGGCCTGGTTATTGAAGCCAGTACCGCAGCTGCAGTTCCGGAGTATCCGCATGCTGCCGCGCCAGATGAAGCAGTGCCGGTTGTTCATAAAGAGCGCGCAGGCGCAAAATTGACAAAGGTGACTATTGTTACCAACCAATCCAGGTTTTCTGAACTGCAGGACGCACTTGAAAAGCTTGGCGTAACGGGAATCACCGTCACAAATGTGTTCGGCCATGGCATGCAGAAAGGACATCAGGCATATTTCCGCGGCGCTCCTGTGGAGACCCGGTTGCTGCCTAAGGTAAAGATTGATGTTGTTGTCTGCAAGGTACCTGTTCAGACTCTGGTTGATACCGTTCAAAAAGTGCTGTATACCGGCAATGTGGGCGATGGGAAAATCTTTATCTATGATGTTGAGGATGTTATCAAGATTCGTACCAACGAACATGGCTATGACGCTTTGCAGGACGTAGAATAATAGAATAACAAATACGAAAGGCTCTCAATAGAGGGCCTTTCTCTTATTGTCTTATTTCTTGATAAACATCTGCGTCCAGTACAAATTGCCGCGGCTGTCTTTGGCCACGCCCACGCCGATTTGGTTATAGCTTTTGTTTAGAATATTCGCCCGATGTCCGCTGGAATTCATCCAGGCGTTCATGACGCTTTGAGGACTGTTCTGCCCTTTGGCGATGTTTTCGCCGGCTGCTGTATAGGAAATACCAAAGCTTTTCATCATATCAAAGGGTGAGCCATAGGTGGGGGAGGTGTGCGAAAAATAATTTTTGTCTATCATGTCCTGGGATTTATAACGCGCCACTCTCGATAATTCCCAGTTGTGCGTCAGGGCGGGAAGCCCGTTTTTGCTCCGCTGCGCATTGACTAAATCCACAACCTGCTGTTCCAGCTGCTTGACGCTGTCGATATTTGGAATCGTGATTTTTTGTCCCGGATAAATCAATGCCGGATTACTGATTTGCGGGTTTGCTTCTATCAGTTCACTCAGCCCAATTTCATAGCGGATCGCGATTTTCCACATGGAATCGCCGGACACGACGGTGTGTGTTCCTGACTGTGCTAAAACTGTCGTCACACTCATTAATAAAATAATTGTTATGATTGCTGTTATTTTCCGTTTCATAAAATCTCCATTCTGCCGCTCTGTGACGGCATAAATCTTCTCATAAAAAGGACATAGCAACGATAAGAAATTTTTCGCGTTTTGCTATTTCACCGGAGGATTAACGTAATTTTTACCCTCTATGTTTAGAATGTGAAGGTTTGAAGGAATTATGAGAGGTAAATTTTTTTGTGCGGTTGAATTTCTTACAATTTTTTTAAAATTTTATCGATTTTGAAGACTTTTCTATGATTTTATCGTATAATTAATAAGAAATCATTAAGACAAGGGTGCTGTTATGAACTGCGATTTTATTACAAATCCGGTGAAATATTTGGAACCGGAACGACAGGAAAAACAAAAAATATATATTATGCTTTCTATGACTGGGACAAGGTTTGCCCGGATGCTCAAATGCTTTACAAGGAGCCCATACACCCATGTTTCTATTTCTCTTGACCGTGACCTGCGCGAAATGTACAGCTTCGGCAGGCGGAAAATGCATCTGCCCATGTTTGCCGGCTTTGTTCAGGAAATCCCCGACCGGGGTGTGTTCCAAAAATATGACGTCAGCTGTGCGATTTATGAATTAGAGGTCAGCTGTGAACAGTATTTAAAAATTGAGCATATGATTAACCGCTTTTGGGAAGGATATGACCGCTATAAATATAATTTTGCCGGACTGCCCTTTATGCTCTTTCGTATCCCGCTGTGCCGCAAGCATCGGTTTGTCTGTTCCCAGTTTGTAGCTTATCTGCTCTCGCGGAGCGAAATTGCCGAGTTTGAACAGGGATATACTCTGGTGCAGCCGGAGGATTTTTTACAGCTTGATATGAAAAAAATATTCCAGGGCAGCTTACGGGATTACTGCGAAATGGAAAAACAGGAGGAAGCGGTTACGCTGCCGGTGCAGCAAATGATGAGGACATGCTGAAAAACGGTAAAGAAAAGTGTACCTGTAAATGGACAAAGTGCAAACGATATGGTAAATGCGAAGAATGCATCCGGCATCACCGGAAATCGGAAAAATATCCGGTGCCCTTTTGCATGAGAAAAAGAAAATCAAAAGGAAAGCCTTAAACCGCTGGTATGCACCGGCGGTCTTATTGTTTAGACGCCAACAAAGCGGACTGTTTTAGACCATTTTGAAAGGAAGCTTATGATTCGGTTCCCTGGAAAAATCAATCAAGGTTTATTGGAATGGCTTTTTAAAGCAGGTTGAAAAAAAGCACAAAATGATATTTCATCATTTTGTGCTTTTTTGATGTAGATTTTTATTGTGTTAATAAGATGGACCGCTTTTGCTGACTGCTTTGATAGGCGGCTTCGATGATTCTTTGAGATTGTATGCCGTCCCTTGCACTTACCGGCGGTTCCGTTCCGTTTATGACGGCGTTCCCAAATGCTTCAATTTCCTGTTGGTATAAATCCCCTGTCTGTGCGGTAACGTTGAGCGGTTTTAATTCGCCGCGGTCCTGCGCTGCGTCATAGCCCAGAGTATCGTCGGCGCACAGTACCTCCATGCGGCCGCTGTCTGTCTGGGAGATCGTGCCTTCCGCCATGATACTGCCCTTTGTGCCATAGAGCTCAAATCGGCAGCGGGCTGCCGCGTCCGGGATGTTGAAGTTGGATTCGACACAACAGATAGCGCCGTTTTCCATACGGAACAGGACGGTTCCCGCGTCCTCTACGCCGTATCGGAACACCTGATTGCCCGCTATTCCGGTCACCTCGACGGCGTTCAGGCCGGTCACGCAGCGCATCAAATCCACGCAGTGTATGCCCATATCCATCATGGCGCCGCCGCCTGACAGGTTTTTGTCCTGCCGCCAGCAGTGTTCCATTTCCGGGTACCAGCAGGTGAACTGTGCATGAGCTGATACGATTTCGCCGAGTTTTCCTTCTGTGATCAATTCTTTCATTTTTTGATGGCAGCCGTGGAAGCGCATCATAAATCCGACTCCCAGCTTTACGCCCTCCGATTCACAGACGGCGGCCATTTCCTCAGCCTCTTCGGTTGTCAAACCGACCGGCTTTTCCAGTAAGATATGCTTTTTTGCTTTGGCTGCTGCTATCACCTGGTCCTTATGACAAAAGACCGGGGTCGCAATATAGACCGCTTCTACCTGGTTCAGCGCCAGCAGGTCATCCGCATTTTGAAATACATAGCCTACGCCGTATTTTTGACCAACGCGCGCCGCGGCCTCCGGATTGGTATCCATGACGGCTATCAGCTCCGCGTTGTCCGCTTTCATCATTCCGGGTATCGTGCGTCTGTCGGCAATCCCGCCGCAGCCAATTACTCCCCATTTTATATTCATATCCATTCCCATAGCCTTTCTGCCCGCCAATCGGAATCAAAACATACTCTTTTTCTGATTGCGGGCTGTATTGTGCAAAATCCCTTTCGGGAGCCATGATGCGCACCGCCCTTTCCAAAAAAGCGGAAAGAGGCGCAGCGTTTTTAAATCAGAGGCTATTGGATCAGGAGCTTTTTACAGGAGCTCCTCCCATTTTCGGCAGGGATATCCATATACCTCCGCTACTTCTTTACAGGTCAGCTCGCCCTGATATACGTTCAGTCCCTGTGCGAGACCTGGATCGGCTCTGAACGCAGCTTCAGCTCCAAGGCCGGCTATTGTCAGCCCCCGGCTGACAATAGCGTTGTTCAGGGCGATGGTTGATGTCCTCGCAACTGCGCCCGGCATATTGCCTACGCAGTAATGTACCACTCCATCCTCGATGTAGACCGGGTCGTCATGGTAGGTCACCCGGCTGGTTTCACAGCATCCGCCTTGGTCGATTGCGACATCGACGATGACCGAACCGGGTTTCATCAGCTTGAGATGTTCCTTTTTGATTAATTTCGGCGCTGCCGCTCCCGGCAGCAGTACCGATCCGATAACTAAATCTGCCTCGCGGAGACAGCTTTCAATATTGTGAGGGGAGGAATACAGGGTGCGGACGCTTCCGCGGTAAACATCTTCCAGATATTCCAGGCGGTTCAGATTGACGTCCAATATGGTTACGTCGGCACCCATGCCGGCCGCTATTTTCAGCGCACTGGCACCTACCGTGCCTGCGCCTACGATCATCACCTTGCCCGGCGCCACGCCCGGTACGCCGGACAGCAGTACGCCGCTTCCGCCATAGTGCTTTTCTAAATATTTTGCGCCTTCCTGTACGCTCATCCGTCCGGCTATCTGGCTCATGGGCTTGAGGCAGGGAAGCCCGCCCTTTTCGTCCCGTATGGTTTCAAACGCTATGCCGATGCATTTGCTTTTTAACAGCGCGTCGGTCTGCGGTTTGTCCGCCGCTAAATGCAGGTATGTATAAATAATCTGGTTTTCCCGTATCAGGCTGTATTCCGGTTCCAGCGGTTCTTTTACCTTGACGATCATGTCACAGGTACCAAACACTTCTTCTGCGGTGTCCAGCAGGAGGCAGCCGGCCTGTTCATACATTTCGTCGCTAAAGCCGCTGCCGGTTCCGGCGCCCTTTTGCACAGATACGCTGTGCCCATGCTCAATAAACTGTTTTGCTGAATCGGGCGTCAGCCCCACCCTGTTTTCATATTGTTTGATTTCTGTTACGGTTCCTACTTTCATTGTTTCCCCTCGCTTTTCATCAGTTTCGTTGCAGCGCCGTTTATCGCGCTTTTGCTATCTATTTTACACCCCGCGCTGCATTTCGTCAACTGATTGTAAGATTGCGTCCGCCATATAGCTCAGCTGTTCTGCGCTCAGGCCGTATAGGGGAAGGTGGGTGAACCGTCTGTAAAATACTTCTTCACAGACCGGACAGGTTTTGGCTATCTCGTCCGGATCGTATCCCATGCCGCTGACTACTTCGAACCGGTACAGCGGCCCGAAATGGGGGATATTGGTTACGCCTTTTTCCTCCAGTTTTTTCTTGAGCAGCTGTACGTCGCCGCCCGCTTTGTCCGGATCGATCTGCAATAGATACAAATGGAAGGTTGGCTGATAGTCTGCATTGCCCAAATCCTGCGGTATGATGGCCGGATTGCCCGCAAGGCGGCGGTTTAGGTATTCGGCTGCTTTGCGGCGCTGTTCAATGATTTCGTCATTGCGGGCTATTTGCAGTTCCAGCCCAAGTCCCTGGATTTCGGTGGGGGAGTAGTTCAGCGCGACAAAGGGCTTTTCCTTGCCCGGAATAGGGGTAATGTTATATAACCAGTTTTTGATTGGTGCACTGAAATCCAGACCTAAAAAGCGCGCCCGCTTCATGTCGTCCTCAAAGCCTTCTATATTGGTCGTTACGATACCGCCTTCTCCAAAGGAGGTAATGTTTTTCACTTCATGGAAGCTGAAGGCTGCAAAATCCCCGATGGTACCGACGCGTTTTCCTTTGTATATGGCGCCGAATGCGTGCGCTGCATCCTCTAATACCAAAATGTCATGCTCTTTCGCCAGCTTCATGATGGGGTCCATGTCCACCGGATAGCCACCGATATGTACCGGTACAATCATTTTGGTTTTGGATGTTATTTTTCTGGCTACGTCTGCTGGATCCATATTGATGGTTTTCGGGTCGACGTCGGCAAATATCAGCTTTGCGCCCACTGCAAGAGGATAGGCCATGGTCGCCACAAAGGTGATGGCCGGCACGATGACCTCGTCTCCTGCCTGTAGTCCCGCGTATTTATATGCAATTTCAAAGCCTGACGTCGCGTTGGTCACAAAGGTACTGCTATTCGTGCCGAGATATTGGTTTGAAGCCCGTTCCGCCGCTTCCACGCATCTGCCTGTCGTCAGCTTTCCCGGCGGCGCGGATACCTGATCCAGCTTTTTCACCTGTTCCCACACCGCATTGATTGCCTGGTCGTATTCCGGCCCTTCGCCCTGCATTAAAAACCGGATCACTTCCATCAAGTCGGCTGCATTGTAATTTTCCCCGACCGCTGCCCAGGGTACCTTGGTTTCTCCTGTGTTGTACCTGAAATCTGTCGATTTGCCCATTTTCCTTACCTCCTTAAAATTCTGGCTGATAATTTTGGTTTCGCTTTTCAGCGTAAATCTGCCTTACTTCAACATCCTTGATTCTTAATTTTGTGCAGTAGGGCGAAAAACCCACATGCCCGCCGCTGACCGGATTGGGATCAATCAGTTCGCAGATCAGGGTATCGTCCGCCACCAAAAAATTGTGCCCGCCGACTGCGCCGGCGCACAGACGGACTTTTTGCCCGGGGGTATAGCGGTACAGCGTGGTCGTTGCGTTCAGGCCGTTTTCCGGAAACCGTTCGATCCCGCTTTTATGGTCGTACCAGCCGTTCAAGCCCGACACATACCCGCTTTTGAGATAATTTGCCTCCTCGTCCCAGACGGCGCGGTATACCGCGTTTACGTCCCGCGTTGCCGGCAGGATGCTCGCTGCGGTAAACACCAGCATCACATCGTCCGCAAAGCTGTCCCGGCTCAGCAGTATCCCGCCCCGGTTGCCTCTTTCCGCACCCACCAGCCAGCCATCCTCGCTCGTCCAAATGCCGCCCTTATCCTCCCAGTCCTCTAAAAAATCTTCCCCCGTCCGAAACCTTTTGAGCACCTTTGACTGATCCGCAAGTATCTTTTTACCCAATAACAAGATATCCTTCATGCTCACCACACCTTATTGATTAGTATATTTTCTATACAAATTAATCATACCGTTTTATGTCTTATTTGTCAATATTTTTTACAAATATTATTTTTTTGATTGAACAGGATGGGTAGCGTTTCCGGTGAGGGAGATTTGTGCGCACAGCAATAGAACCGTATTGGATTATGGGGATAAAAAAACGCCGGGAGGAAAAAATTCCTCTCGGCGGGGATTTTCATGGATCAATCTTGCGTTTCTTTTTTTGATTGCTGCCGGACGCGCGTCAAATATGCTGTCATGTTTTGATCCTCCTGCGTACGGTAGGAAAATCCAAAATGCCGGCTGACCTTTTGGGCGGCTGTCCGGAACAGTTCACAGGCGGTGAATACCGAATCCCATACATGCTCGTAATCGCTGTCCGAATAGGTCTTTTCGTACAGGCGGTAGCGTTCTTCCGGCAGATATTTTTTAAAATATTTGCCCATTTTTCCGGCTGATACCGAAAAACCGGTACGTACGCCGATTTCCCATTTCAGCATTTCGTTGAGCATATCGCGGACGTAATGGTGGAACATCTCCATTGCATAAGGCAGCTCGTCGCGTGCTATGCCTTTTGCCACGTTGTTCAGGCACCACCAGAACTCGTTGCAGCAGTCTAAAAAAATACGCTCGTTCGGCGGCTGGATGTGCCAATAGCCTTTTTGCGGGCGGAGATTTGCAAAAATCCCGTCCTTATCCAGCAAAACGACTGCCGGTTCTCCCTCGGTCATATATGGCTTGGTTCCAATATTTAAATCGATCCGGACACCGTCGTCAAAAATCATCAGATATGCGAAATGACCGTCGCTCTCCGGCGGTAAAAGCGGATGGGACATCAGCTCCGGCATCTGCAGCACTGCCGGCTTTCCAAAGGTTTCTTCAATCCATGCCAGATTATTGTAAAATGGGGTGACGTCCTTGACCAGGCAGGTAATATCATAATCCTGATATTGATCTCTTGGGGCTTCCGGGTCGGCACGCGACCCCACCAGCAGCGCCGCCCGAATCCGCTCGTCCTCCTTCGCGGTCCGGAGGATGAGGTCATACATCTCCTGTTCTGTCCGCATAGCCTTCTCCTTTCATTTCAGTTCAATATTGTTTTCAGAATTTCCTCTAATTTTTCTGCCATGCAGAAAAATCCAAAATCGTTTGGATGGCAGCCGTCTACATTCATCATATCCGGATCATGGCTATTGAGCATATCCTGCCCGCTGACAAAATAAATATTGGCATCACCCTGCGCCTTTGCAGCTTGATAGGTATCCTCTATGACTTTCAGCCGTTCCGCCGTTTCTTTTTTGCCTGCTGAAAAATTTGGGCGTGATGCTAAAATAATCGGCAGGCCGGGCTGGCTGTCTCTGATGGTTTGATACATCCTGTAATGCGTTTTCCGCAGGTGGTCAACTGTCGGCGCGTTATGGTCATAATCATATACAAATACGCTCATAGGCAGTTTTGCTATGTATTCGGCAATGGCTTGTTCACCGCGTGCGCTGCCCGAAAAGCCTAAATTGATATAATCAAAATCGAGCCTTCTCGACAAGATGCTCGGATACATGTTTCCCGGCCTTGACGCGCAGGCTCCCTGCGTGATGGACGAACCATAAAATACGACCGGTACTTGATATGTATATTCATTTCCCGGCAACAGCTGAGCATTTTTCTGCAAGCCTATCTGAACATCGTGAACGCCGCTGTATAATGGAAAGTTGATGACGATGTCTTTCATAGTACCGGCTGTCTCTCTAACCCCGCTTGTTTCTAATTCAACGATGGCTTCATAGCCTTTTTCACAGCCTGATAAAAGGCTGTTTTCGAGTTTTGGGACAAAGGCTTTCACAAAGGTTCCGTCGGCATATAAATCAAATCCGCAGTTCCCGCTTAACGGCATATGCGGCATAATATATAGCTGGGGTATCCGGCACTTTAAGGCGATATAGCTGGAATCTGTTTTGAATCTGATTCGTCCGCCGCTTGTATGACGGTTTAGCCGTTCCACCCCTTCGTTTGTCGCTTTTGCAACATCTTCCGGCATGCGGATATATCCCGCGCTTCCTTCCGGCTCATATACGCCATAAATGCAAAATGGCTCCTGACGGGTATCGTAAAACCTGATATCTTCTTTTTGCAGGCTTTCTGTTTTGAAATTTTTGTCTATTTCCGTAATGTTTTTCATAACCGTGTACCCCTTTTTGGAAATAAAGTGATATAAGATAATGCGGTAAACATCTTCGTTTTCCTGTTACGGCGCCGCTGTATTTCAATCCATCTCTTTGCAGAGCCAGTAGGCATTTACAAGGTTTAGAGGTGCGCTGGAATAGTGTCTGTTATAATCAATTAAATCTGCTACGTTGACGACAGCCTTTAACACTTTTTTCGGAACTTTGCCATACAATGCAGTTATTGCTGCTGCGTCCCCTATGTCTCTTACCGGATAAAAGGAAGTGTTTTCTGACAGCTGGCACTGGGTTGGATTATAATACGGCATTCCTCCAATATAGCCGTTAAATTTTGCCGGTATTTGCCTCCAATCCTTGTATCTGTAATTAAAATCGTTTCTGTGCTCCGGCTTACATAGCTCGTCTGCACTTTGTATTGCTATGTTTTGATAATAGTCCGCTGCCCTTTTTAATAGGGTTCTGTATTTATCTTTATATTCTCCTGCCGGTTCAATGCGGTATAACAATGCGACTGAATATTGCATTTGAAGGATAGGATAAATTCCCTCATATTGCGCAAAATCAATGTCATAGGACCGGTCCATTGCCTCGCCGCGGTATTTTAAATACATATCGTTCCAATGCCTGCATCCGCTCACCTGGTATGCGGCGGCATAAAACATCGGTAACCGCAGATATTCATGTTTCCCCAATTGCCCCCACATTTGCTGTACAATCCCGATTTTTCCATCCTCCCGCAGAAGCTCATATCCATGTTCTTCCGTTACATCATTTTCCATGCGCTCTGCGACCGAAACCAAGATGCGTTTGATTTCCTCTTTTTGCCGGCCGCTTGATAGTTCGGACTCAAAAAAACGGTATGCGCTATATACCCAGTGGGTATATTGGTCTCTTGAACTGTTGATATAATGAGAAACGCCGTCAAACGGTGATACGCTCCTTACAATGAATCCGCTTCTGTCCGAAACGGTTGCACACAGCTTAAGCCCTTCATAGAGCTTGTCGGCATACTGCTGCATTTCACAGCTTTTTGTAACCTCATATCTTGCGATTACGGTATCGAGCATCGTTGCGTTATTGATGACAGAGTCTTCCATTCCAACGCCCCAGCCGCATGGATTTGGTATTTGTTTTTGTACCATTTCAGCACTTGGAAGCGTGCAGACAGCGCCGTCTTTTTCAGTTGACACCCGATAGTCATAAAACAGGCTGGTTTTTGGACAAAATAGTTTGTCCCATAGGTAATCCCATGCGCTGCGGATAGATTGTTGCATAGTAACACCTCTTGTTTTTTTAAATAAAAAATGCGGCAAGCTATATTAGCTTGCC
>ERZ773194.3379-NODE-3379-length-13744-cov-3.663818_pt1 | contig 13744 bp, 6 predicted proteins | sample MGYA00511240_ERZ773194 | MGnify/ENA primary metagenome ERZ773194 (study PRJEB29015, sample SAMEA2737774) | human gut metagenome | biome: human gut; feature: human-associated habitat; material: faeces | place: China | collected 2012 ... | reverse complement strand
TATTTTATATGAAAGATAATGTCTGCTTGTTAGCAATAAAAATCGGTATTTTGGAGATGCGTTTAAATGATTTCTAGAGCAGAATATATTCAACAACCATATTCAGGGGAATATATTGAAAAAATTTATGATATAAAACGGTGAAACGAGAGCGGCTCAGGGACAGCTGAGATGCCATTTTATCAGCTGTCCAATCTTCTCCTGCCCGCTTATATAGATTGATCCGGAATCTTTTAAACGCCTCATTCTGCTCCATTAGATAACCGCTGAATTCATTTTCTTTATGCAGTTCACGTGCCAGAGTGATAAAAAAGTTTCCCAAAGTGTTAGAAATACAGTCTTGCCAATAGGGTTCCTTATGAACAAACTCAGATTTCAGTTTCTGAAAGACAGGAGAAATGAAATGAGACCTCGACACCGTAAAAATTTGATTGATTGGAAGCCCGAGCTGTAAAAACTGATCAGGATTGCTGGGCAAAAAATGGATCCAGTTATGAACAAGGTCACACTCTGGGCTGTTAAAGGCGTGCGGCGTATGAGGGGAGGTTATAATACAAGTATCTGGTTCCAGCTTAAGATACACACCATTATGTAAAAAGTTGACAGGTGTCAAAAAGTGCAGGAATAAATAATCATCCGTTCCCTGCAATCTCGCTTCGCAGAGTGAAAACCCCCTTTTTTCAACTCCTTCATGCTCCAATATTATCGGATGATATATCAAACTCATCATACACTCACCTCATTTACAGTATAACAACAGCAAAACAATAAGTCAATAGAAATAGGTAGGGTGCTTATGTTAATCTACTTTGACAGAGGCTCTGTATTCGCTCGGAGTCATGCCGGTAATGCGTTTAAATGCGCGGGAAAAGTAATTAGGTGTATCAAAATGAAGCATTTCCGATATTTGTGTAAAATTATAATTCTCTTCCCGAATCAACTTTTTGGCCTCGCTTATTTTCATGCGGGCATAGTATTCTGAAACAGAATAACCGGTATTTTTTTTAAATACGTTGGCAACATAAGCACGGCTGAAGTTCAGACGTTCACAAATTTCCTGAACGGTTATTTTGCCATAAAGATGGTCCTCGAGCAGCTTTATCACAGAAGAGGCAAAATAGTTTTCCACGCTTGTTTTAGAGGGGAATATCTTATTTTCTTTTTTTTCTGATTCTGTACGCAGCAGCATAATCAAAAACTGTTCCAGATAACATTTTATCAGCTGCTGTCCCCCAGCCGGCGCATCATCTTTTAAAATTAACCGTTTTTCACAGGGATAAACGAAAGTCTTTTCGCTCTCTTCTAAAATCTGTGCAATGAACTTCCTGCACTTTGGAGGAATGTACAGAGTTTTATTTTTATAAAAATCCATAGCCTTGGAATGGCATACAAACGAGATAATAAAAAGATTTGGAGCCGTCACACCGTTTGCATGCAGGGTATGAAATTCATTTGGCTTATGGAAAACCGCCTCACCTTGTTTTAAGAAAATTTCTCTTGACCCTGCGCCGACGGTCAAATCACCTTTATCGACATACACGATTTCCCAAAAGTCATGACTTTCTCCTTTGAACTCAAACCGTTTGCTGTATTCATAATAATGGATGGATACAATCTTATTAATTGCAATCAAATTTGATAATTTGTATTTAAAAAACTTTGCATTCATGTATTTTCACTTCCAGAAATTCATTTACAAAAGTGTAAGTTTTGAAGAAAAAAATGCATTTCCTAAAAAGCATATTTAGTATATCATGAAAGCAAAGAAAAAGCAAAATAATTTTAAGGAGTGGTAAAAAATGCTTCGTTTTGGGGTAATTGGAGTTGGACATAGAATTGGATATATGCTGACATATCTGCCAAAGCACACATTTGACGCTAAAGTTACAGCCATTGCAGACATTAATGAGGAAAAGGCAAAACAGAAGGCAGAAGAACGACCGGACATCTATGCCGCAGACACGAAAATTTATGCAAATGCGGATGAAATGCTGGATCAGGAAAAACTGGACGGTGTGTTTATCGGGACGCGCGATTCTTTACATACGGAAATGGCAATCAAAGTAATTGAGAGAGGGCTGCCGCTGTTTCTGGAAAAAGCAATTTCAACGAACATGGAGGACTTAAAAAGATTAAGTGACGCGGCGAAAAAACATCAGCCAAAAGTGACAGTTTCCTTCCCGCTGCGGTTTACTGATATTGCGAGATTATCAAAGGAAATAATTGATTCGGGCACGATTGGGACGGTTGAGCAAATCGATGCCTTTAACGACGTACCTTACGGCGGGTGTTATTTTCATGACTGGTACAGGGATGAAACGGAAACCGGCGGTCTGTGGCTTCAGAAATCAACTCATGATTTTGACTGTATCAATTATATGATGGGGCAAACGCCGAAAAAAATCAGCGCTGTAAGCGTCAAGCATATCTTTAAAGGAGATATGCCGGCGGGGCTGAAATGTAAGGATTGCGAAAAATATTGGGATTGTCCGGAAAGCCCCTACATGATAGAAAATTTTTATGAAGATAAGGTGCAGGGAGAATATTGCTGTTTTGCAAAGGATACCGGAAATCAGGACTGCGGCAGCGCAATTATAAAATATGGATCGGGAGCCATCGCAGCCTATACGCAGAACTTTTTTGCCCGGCACCATGCAGCACGCAGGGGAGGCAGGGTTTACGGATATAAGGGAACCTTGGAATATGACTGGCATCAAGGATATGTAAAGGTGTTTTCACATACCAGCAAACGAGTTGACACATATCAGTACGACAGTGACGGGGCAGGGCATTTCGGCGGTGACACCATACTGATGAAACAATTTTTGGATTTAGTTGCCGGAAAAGAACGTTCTTATATAGACGAGGGAATTATCAGTACCCTGATGTGCCTCAAGGCAAAAGAGGCTTGTCAATCAGAACAATTTGAAGCAATACCGGATATCAGCCAATTTTAAAGAAGGAAAAACCCGAATTGACAAAATACGTATACAGCATTTCAAGAGAATAGGAACACAATTAGGAGACCCGGGTAAAATGAAGGAGGTAATTTTATGCTGTCTCGATCTGTAAAAAGAAATGGAGCTGTGCTGTTAATCGTACTAATGTTTTTTTCACTGTTTTCCGGCTTTGAGCCGGTTCGTGCGGAATCAGTGACAGAAGTAATTTGGTGTCTGGACGAACATCTGGACAGAACAGAATTTTCAACTGAACTGAAAGGGCCGGGATGGAGCGGCTCTTACGCAGGGACTAATGTTTATTCCAACCGGGTAGGTTCCCCCTATAACGGCAATCTGTATTATACAATTTCTGCACAGGGTATTTGGCTGAAAACACATCCTGTTTTGCCTTCGGCCGGAACCTATGAAATTTATGTGTACATCCCCTATGAAAGCGGTACATCAGATGGGATGATTTCGGTTTCGGACGGTACCTATACAAAAGAATATTCTGTTAATGCCAATGCAGCAACAGGCGGATGGGTTCGTGTCGGACGACAGACCTTTACATCGGCAGAGCCTGAACTAACCTTTCAATTGGGGGATTCGGGCGGCGACTGGAGAGTTGATACCGTTAAACTTGTTAAGGAAGAGTATACCCGCTGGACGGTAGCGGATAACCTGGACGAAACGATCGTTTCCAGCGGAGAAATAGCGCCAAGCTATACTTCTTCAGCGACACATGTTTATTACAGCGGTGCCGGACTCCCACTGGGAGCGAGCGGGAAACACTGCGACTTTTCCACCGCCGGCTTTTGGATAAAAACCAATCCGACCCTGCCGGCAGCCGGTACCTATGATTTGTATGTTTATGTTCCGTATAGTGATAGTTCATCGGTAAAAGACGGTAGAATAACAGTAAGAGAAGCGGGAGCAAGCCCGAAAATATTTACTGTTGATACCTCTGATGTAACAAATGGAACATGGGTATATGCAGGAAACCATACTTACAGAACAACAAAACCAGAATTAACTTTTGAAATTGGCGGAACTGAAGGCACATGGAGAGTAGATTCGGTAGAATTCAGACCCGCTGCTCCGCTGCCTTCTCCGATACCGACTCCATCTCCATCACCTGTTATAATCTTTGACGATGAAGACAGCGGAGTATTTGAGGGAAACACAAATACCCTGGATGGATCCGGAAGCTTTGGCAGAAGCTGGACCGGCGGGTCTTCGCATTTATACAGCGCGCTGCAGACCGCCGAAGGGCGCTTTACTCTGAATGGACTGCCGGAAGGAAAATACGATCTATACTGCAAAATACCACTGGTATATGACAGTAATACAGAAGCGATGAGAATAGAGGCAAGGGATTCGGTAGGGAATCGAACAATTGAACTTTATGATATAAAGGCAGTGGAGAATCAGGAAAATGTCATGGACAATATAAGTGCAGACGGAATCAAAACAGGAGATTGGGTAAAACTATCAGGTTCCTACAGCAGCTATCAGGATATTCCAATGACAGTAACTCTTTCAAAGGCCTATAATGCAGAAGGGATCGTCAGATATGATCAGATAAAGGCAGTAAGAACTGGAGATTTACCGGCTGGGGTTAGCTATTATACCATGACGGTCAATACAAGAGGAGCAGCAGATACATCTAAGATAAATGTGGTAGGGGGAGGTACCTATCAGGCAGGAAATACGGCTGAACTTCATGCATCAGCAAAAAAAGATAGCGGATATGTATTCAGTCACTGGGAAAGAAACGGAGCGCCGGTGAGCTACTCGTCTGCCCTGTCAGTTACAGTTGAAGCAGATACGGCTTTTACAGCAGTGTTTGAAGCCGCAAATACATATCATGTAACTGTATTGAACGGGGGAGATGGGATTACCGGTCTGAGTGTATCAGGAGGAGGAACAGGACTGGCATACGGTTCTCAGATAACAGTGATGGCTAACGCAGAAGTTGGGAGCGGATATGAGTTTGATTACTGGGAAGAGAACGGAAAGGCAGTGAGCAGCAGTACAGAATATCTCTTGACTGTGACAGAAGATACCGAACTGAAAGCCCAGTTTAAACCAATACAAGGCAATGGATATAAAGTGGTGTTCAAAGATATCAATGGAGCGGTACTGGGAGTGCAGGAGGTAACGGACGGAATACTGAACGAGATTCCGGTTGGTATACAGGAACCATCCAAGCCAGGCAGAATTTTTGAGGGCTGGGATAAAACCTTCCCGATGACAGTAACAGAAAATACAGTGGTGACGGCAAGATACAGTAATGATACAGCGGCAGGATACACTGTAACGGCAGATGGGGAAACGGCAGCAAGCAATGTACCATTCGATACTAAGGTAACAGTAACAGCTGCAGCAGTAAAAGACGGAAAGCCGTTCAGTTACTGGGAAAGTGAAGGTAAGATTGTAAGCTACAGGAACATATATACATTTTTTGTATCAGGAAATATTGCCCTGACAGCAGTATACGGAGCGGCGGCAGTGGTAGTACCGGAGGTGGTAACCAGCCCGAATGTGCTGATAAGCGGAGGAAAAATGTCATTTGTATCACAAGTGAGTATACCGGAGGGGTATGGAATGATAGAATGCGGAACGCTGATCAGCCGGACGGAGGGAGACTTTACAGTCAACACAGCAGGAGTGACAAAGGTGAAAGCAAGGAGTCAGACTGAGGCGGGGCAGTATATGGCAAGCCTTACAAATGTAGGACTTGGAGCGACAAGATATGCAAGAGGGTACCTGGTGTATGAAGATGGAAAAGGCAGTGTGATAACGGTGTATGGAAGAATCGTTAGCGGGACGATGGAGTGAGGGGGCGAAACGGATGAAGAAAAGATATGAAAAGCCGGAGCTGACCCTGAAGAAATACACAATAAGAGAACAACTAAGTACGAGCGATATTGGAGGTACGGAAGAGGTTGTAAGCGAAGGCGAACTGGTATCGTAGTATGAAAAAATCAATATAACGCAGTAAATGCAGGTAACCATGTAGTTTTTGTAATAAAGGAGGATTTTTATGGAAAGACAAGGAATGAGAAAGAATGTAGCAGTTCTATTGGTCATAGTACTGACCCTGACGGCTTTCGCAGGCTTTGGCAGCAATGAAAATTTAGTCGGTGCAGATGAACGGCAGGAAACGATTTGGAAGCTTAATGACCACTTAGACAAAACCGAGTTTGCAACAGAAGTTGCGGGACCTGGATGGGGTCCGTGGGCCGGAACAAGTGTTTATTCCAATACAGCCGGTTCACCATACGGAGGCAGCGGGTACTATTATACCTTTTCGCTAGCCGGTTTGTGGGTAAAAACAACGCCTACTCTGCAGGCAGCTGGTACCTATGACCTTTACCTTTATGTACCGCATAACGCAGGAGTAGAAGACGGAGCTGTTACAGTTCGTGAAGAGGGACAAGACCCGAAAGTGTTTACGGTGAATACCAAAGCAGAAGAGGGAACTTGGGTATTGGCAGGAAATCATACCTATACAGCAACAGAACCGGAACTAACCTTTGAACTGGGTCCAAACGGTGGAGATTTCAGGGTCGACGCTATAAAATTTGTACCGGCAGATGCGGTTCCGTCCCCCAGTCCGAGCAGCGAGCCACCAAAGGTCTATTTTGACCAGTCATTTGATTCTGAGTCCACAGGTATTTATGATATGTCTCAGACAGACAATGAACAGATGTGGCGATTAGCGGAACCGGACGTGACCGGTGAAATCATCGAAAATCCTTCGGCTGTAAGTAAGAGCCTGAAAATAACCGCTGCCAATACGAAGGAACGCGGTATATCAGCGCCGGGTTTCTCGGATGTTGCTAAGGGAGAAAAGGTCGCCATTGATACGAGGTTTCAGCTTGGAAGCGGTTATACATCAAGATTTTTGTATTACAACCAGGCAGGAGCATTGATGTTGAATTTTGACTTTGTCCGAGAGACAGAGAACGAGCCATATACCTTTTGGTATTACAGCGGGTCGCCGAAGGCAGTCATTAGTGAACACACATTTGATCAGGATACCTGGTACCGCATGGTGGTAACCCTCAACACCAATAAAATATGCTATAATGTATATTTATTTGACGAAAATGACAGACTGATTGAAAAACATGAACGGCAGACGGCCTATAAGTCTACCGCAGTAGATTCGTCGAGCTGTAATGTATCCCGGTTGTATCTTTTGATGAATAACAGCCTCAAAGACGCAACGACAGAATTAATCTTAGATTACAGCCGTGTCTTTTCGGGGGATGCCTTTGTGCTGCCGGAAGATGCAGTATTTCCGACAGAGGGGCCAAGTGCGGAACCAAGTAAATCGCCGAGCCCGGCACCAAGCATGACACCTGACCCGGAAGGCGCTTATATCTGGACGGTTGCCCAGCATGAGGACAGAACTGCTTTTTCAACCGAAGTTGCGCCGGATTATTCCAGTTCGCGCGGAAGAGTTTACAGGTCTGTGACCGGAACCCCTTATGTTTCCGGTTTAAGCTATTATGTGTTTTCCGCCAGCAGCGCAAATCCAAACTGGATTAGAACCAGTCCTGTTTTACCGGAAGCGGGCGCTTACCGTATGTATCTATATGTACCATATGAAGCGGGAACGAATGAAGCAGAAGTCTCTGTGATAGAAAACGGTAAAGTTACCAGGACGATTTATGATGTCAGTACCAATCAGCCAACCGGCTCCTGGGCAGATTTAGGCGCGCACCAATTTAAAACTGCCGAACCGGAAATAAAATTTTCCTTTGCAGCAAGCACCTCGACGGGGGATTTCCGCGTTGATAGTATCAAATTTGTCAAAGTCAGCGACAGCGAAGTAGAAAAGCCGTCTTTCCGGTACATTTTTGATGACGACAACAAAGATGTTTTCAGCATCGATTACGGGATTCTCGATGACAACAGCGATTACGGCTTAAGCAGCTATGGCGGTCCAGCCCACCATTACTGCAATACCGCGGGGGTATATGGGATCTACTCTCTGCAAACGGCGCCGAAAGGTACTTATGACGTTTATGTATATATTCCAAACGTCCATACCGGCAATACGACAAATATGTCGGTGATTGTCAATAGTTCGGACGGAAAGTCATATGAACAAATTTTGGATATCCATGATGCCGCTGGAAATGGCGTGAATGCGGACGGTTCTATCAGAGGCAACATGTGGGTGAAAATAGGAGGAGAGTTTTTCTTTGATCCAGATCATCCCGGGGAGGTCAGAATAGGAAAACGTGCCGACAATCTTGACGGAAGACATTTCAGAGCCGATAAAGTGAAGCTAATGAGTAAATCTGAGCTGGGGCCGGAGCCCTCCTTTGTTCCGAATGTCTCTCCATCGCCGCAGAATTATACCAAAGATGTCTATATTTCATCCTTGGAGGAATTTAGTCTCTATCCAGAACCGATTATTAACGGTAATTCATCTTCAGCGTCTGGAGGATGGGTCAGGTCGGCAGCTGCTATCGAAGACGTGCAAACGATTTATACCAGAGCAAAAGATGCATGGGCTAAGTTTGCTCCGGTATTGGATAAAGGGCATCTTGGAACCTATAAGGTTTATTATTATAATATCTATAAAGCTGATACCGCACCGATTGATTTTGAAGTCAAGGCTTCAGGCAGGGTGTTTACTCCGCAGGTCAGGCTGCAGACCGGATTGACCCGTCCGATGTGGCAGGAAATCGGTACCTTTGAGTTTGACGGCAATGGAGACGAATATGTCCTGCTCAAATCTCAGGGCAAAGAATATGCGAGGGCAACTGCCATTCGTTTTGAATTGATCGAGAATAAGGGGACAGCCTTAGCGGTGGAAAATGTAAAGCTGTCCGGTTCCTTTATTGCAGGTAAAGATGTTCGGTTATCCTATGATTATATAGACTATGACGGCAATAAGGAAAATGGCAGTACCTATCAGCTCTACTATGCGGACAGCAAAACGCCGTCGAGCTGGACAAAGAGTATTTTGGGTACCTGCTCCGCAGAAAATCCGGTAAATATCCCAATACCACAGGAAGCAGCTGGAAAATATATCAAGGTGGGCGTAACCCCAAAACGCGGAGATACGGCAGGACAAGAAAGCTTTTCACAAGTGATTGGCCCAATTTCAGCTGAGCAAATTGCTCCGCAAATAAGCCAGATAAAAATAACAGGAGAGCCTGTGGCCGGTACAATTTTAAAAGGAAGCTATACCTACTCTGACGAGAACTTTGATGAAGAAAACGGCAGTACCTATCAGTGGTACTATGCAGAATCAGCGGATGCGTCCGAATGGACTGCAGCACCTAATGGAGCCGGTGTTTCCACTTCCGGTACCCCGATTGAATATATTGTTCCGGCAATTCTGACAGGAAAGTATTTAAAATTGGGAGTGACACCAAAAAATTCTTCGTCCGCACTCAATACCGGAGCAGAGGGTTATTCTGAACCAATAGGCACCATCACAGCAAATGAAGTAAAGGGGAAAATAACATCAGTACAGTATGGAGGACAAATTGTAACAGCAGCGAATCAAGAAGGCTTTGCAGTCGGCGGAAAGATAGAAATTGATTCTTATATATTTGTCAATGAGGCAGGCGTCATGGAAGATGCTGAAAATGCGCAATACCAGTGGTATATCGGAACCTCCTCTACAGGGGAATTTGATCCGATAGAAGGTGCTGACGAAGCGTACTATACGCCGGCGGAGACTGACGCCGCAAAATATATCAGAGTTGGTATCAAGCCGGCGTCTGCAAATGGTACGGTGGGAGAAGAATACTTTGCACAGCCTATGCTTGTACGCTGGAATCTGAAATTTTTCGATGAATTTGATTACACGGCGGCAAACGGATATGATCCCAAACTGCTGGAAAAATGGAATTCTGATATGGTAGGATTTTGTTCCTTTGGGGTTACAGAGCCGCTTAATTCTTATAGGGTTCCGGAGAATGTTGAAGTAAAAGACGGTAAATTATTGATTCATAACCGGAAGGAGACTTTGCCGCAGTATGAGGAACCGCATACTTGGACAACGGCAAACATCTGTACAAAGGAGCAGTTCAATTATGGATTCTATGAATCCTCCTTTAAATTTGCTCCGTCTGCCGGCTTGAACCAGAGCTTTTGGACGATGGCAAACGGTCCGATTGAAAGGCATACTGAGCTTGACTTCTGCGAAGGGCATTACCCCAGGGAAATTGCAACGAATATTATGAGATATGAAGACCGGGGCACATCGGATAGCCTGACAAGTAACTCGATCAAACATAAAAACGTATATCCGGCGCCGCAGACCTTGGCAGATGATTTTAATAAGGTCAGTGGATTATTTAAACCCAATAATCCGAATTACGCATGGAATGCGGAAGAAAACGCTGATACCTATCAAGTGTTCTTAAATGACAAGCAGATTAGAAGCACGACTTCCTTACCTTATGTACCAAACCCCGGCAATATTTATCTAAGCTGCGCTATCCTCGGAACGCCGTTTTCCGGCGGTGCCCTCTCCAGAAATCCGGACGGCAGCTATACAGCTGACGGTTCAGCAATCGAGTATGATTACGTCAGGTTTTTTGAGCCTCTGGAGGGAACTGCTAAAGCAGAGCTTGAGGGAACGATTACAGATGCTGAGAATCTCTTGGCAAATGCGGCAATTGGAAACGGTTTTGGAGAATATAGTCAGGTGGCAGCAGATAGCCTTAGAGCCGCAATCAATGTATCTAAAAATATTGTTTCCAATGCAGATGAAATTACCCTGCGCGAACAGCTGTCAAATCTGAAAGGCGAAATGAACCGGTTGACGAATAGTATCAATAACATTGGAGAGGCAAAAGAGAACGGGAGCTATGATCTGGGCGAATTTGTTAAACGAATAGATATAACGATCCCTGCAAATGTAAAAAATGTAAGCTTTACCTTCCCGAAAACAGCAAAAAATGAAATCAAGATCAAAAAATATCTGACGCTTCCTACAGGCGGCACTGCGTCTGTAACCTTGACGATACCAATGAATACACAGATAGAAGGCCGTTGGAAGATGCCGCAGATAAGCGGATTCACAAGCGATTCAAAGAACATTGAATATGCTGTGGATATGGGCGGTTTGACCTTTGGAAATGATTTGGCAAAAGTAGAATTAACCCCGGTCAGGAGCAGCTATATCGGTCTAAACCAGGCAGGTGTTTTACAGCAAATTACAACTACCATTAACCAGAATAATATAATAGCTGCACGGGAAGCAATTGGTGAGCTTAACGAGGTTGTTTATTGTGATTCTAATGCCGCTTTTGTATATACCAAAGGCTTGTCCGAATATATTATATTTCATGAAATACAAGATGAAACCCCAACCCCAACACCGGATAATCAGCAGGGCGGCAATAGCGGAAGCCAAGGCGGAAACAACAATTGGACTCCAGGAATCATTGTACCGCCGGGCGGCAATAACACAAATAAGGTAAAATTCACGGATATTGCCGGCCACTGGGCAGAAAAAGAAATCAGAGAACTGGCAAAGGACGGAGTGATAAACGGCCGCAGTGAATCAGAGTATGCACCAGAGGACACTGTAAGCCGGGCAGAATTTGCAGCACTGATCAGGCGTGCAATAGGCTTGAATCTAAGTGCCTACCAGGGCGGATTTGGCGATGTAACTGCAGATAGCTGGTATGCCCGGGAGGTACAGGCAATTGTCGAGTCCGGTATCATGAACGGAGATTCAGAGGGCCATTTCCGGCCGGAGGCGCCTATCAGCCGCGAAGAAATGGCTAAGGTTTTGGTGAATGCTTACTGTATGAAAAACCGTACAAATGATATACCGGATATAGAATTGTCATATACAGATAACAGCGAAATTGCACCATGGGCAGCAGGATATGTACAAAAGGCTGCAGCACTTAAACTAATTTTTGGAATGGATGACGGCAGCTTCATGCCAAAAGGAAACATGACGCGCGCGCAGGGAGCAGCAGTTATTTATCGGCTGGTGCACTAAATCATGGCGTATTGCTAATTCCTATATATTCCTCTTTGAGCAGAAGGTCCCATATGGGGCCTTCTGCATTTTTCGATAAAATTAAAACAATATGTCAACATCTGAAAACAATAAATCATTTCTTCTTTTTGATTTAGTAGTATAATAAAGGTAACTGAAAGGAGCGATAAAAATGGATTTACCAAGAAAAGAGTATCCAAGGCCTCAAATGGTCCGGGAAGAATGGATGAATTTAAACGGGGAATGGGAATTTGAAATTGATTTTGGAAAAAGCGGTATAGAACGCGGCGTACAAAAGAAAGAACGGCTGGATAGCAAAATCATTGTGCCATTTTGTCCGGAAAGCAAGCTGTCCGGTATCGGAAATACCGATTTTTTAAATGCGGTCTGGTATAAAAAAGAGTTCGTACTTCCGGATAGCTGGAAGACAGGGAAGGTACTGCTTCACTTTGAAGCGGTAGACTATTTTAGCCGGGTATGGGTAAATGGAACGGATGTGGGAACACATAAAGGCGGTTATACGCCCTTTAGCTTTGATATCACAGGCAATCTGAAAAATGATAACAATACCATCGTGTTGTATGCACAAGACGATATCCGGTCAGGGAAGCAGCCAGCGGGCAAACAAAGTGTCTTATATGAATCAAAGGGATGTCATTATACCAGGACAACCGGTATCTGGCAGACGGTTTGGCTGGAACATGTACCGGACAGCTATATCAAATCATATCGTGTCACTCCCGACATAGACAATAACAGAGTATTTCTTGAGGTAGAAACAGACGGTAAAGGGATATTGAAGGCAAAGGCAAGCTATCTGGATCAATTAATGGGTGAAGCAACAGCAAAATCGAATGGCGGCACTTTACAGGTTTGTATTGATTTAAAAGAACTTCACTTATGGCAGCCTTTGGCAGCAAAGCTGTATGATTTAGAATTATCCTTTGAACAAGATAAGGTATGCGGCTATTTCGGTATGCGGAATATAGAAATCGGAGAAGATGCAATCTTGATCAATGGGAAGCCTGTCTTTCAGCGTCTTGTTTTGGACCAGGGCTTTTATCCGGACGGTATTTATACGGCCCCCAGTGATGAAGCACTGGTCAAGGACATTGAATTATCTTTAGCTCTGGGCTTTAATGGTGCAAGGCTGCATGAAAAGGTATTTGAAAGACGTTATTTATACCACGCTGACAGAATGGGGTACCTTGTATGGGGGGAATATCCAAACTGGGGCTTTGATTATACAGCCGATAATGCTCTTGAATTATATTTGCCTGAATGGCTGGAAGCGGTAGAACGCGATTATAATTCGCCGGCAGTGATCGGCTGGTGTCCCTTCAACGAAACCTGGAATATCAACGGAAGGCAGCAAAACGACGAAGTTATAAGGCAGACGTATCAAATGACCAAAAAAGCGGATAAGACCCGCCCGGTCATCGATACCAGCGGCAATTTCCATGTCGCAACGGATATTTATGACGTACATAATTATAACCAGGATCCGGAAAGTTATCGAAAAGAGAATGAACCTATGATTACAGGCGGAGATGTCTGGGACAGGTTCAGCGACCGGCAGCACTATGAAGGGCAGCCCTATTTTGTCAGCGAATACGGCGGTATCGGCTGGGGAATCAGGGGAGGAAACGACTGGGGATACGGCAATAGTCCGAAAACGGAAGAAGAATTTGTCGAACGGTATATCGGCCTTGCGAAGGTGTTATTAGAAAACCCCAAAATATGTGCCGCCTGCTATACACAGTTATATGATGTAGAGCAGGAGGTAAATGGCCTTTATTATTATGAC
>ERZ773194.3377-NODE-3377-length-13746-cov-3.192754_pt1 | contig 13746 bp, 8 predicted proteins | sample MGYA00511240_ERZ773194 | MGnify/ENA primary metagenome ERZ773194 (study PRJEB29015, sample SAMEA2737774) | human gut metagenome | biome: human gut; feature: human-associated habitat; material: faeces | place: China | collected 2012 ... | reverse complement strand
ATCAAGAAATTCAGCTATTCTTTCATTTGCGGAAAGGGCTATTCTCCCCCTTCGGGGGAGAATAGCTTTTTGTTTACAGTCTGAGACGGACGCGCGCCGCGTCCGTCCCGCTCCCGTCAGGAGAACATTTTTTCCAATTCCTCGTATTTTTCGTGCGTAATCAGCGCGTCCTGCGTCGTGCCGGTCAGATGCACCACATACGTCCAGCGTCCATAGGGCGTGATGTTGTCGATCACATTGAGGTTGATGATGTACGATTTATGGCAGCGGAAGAAAATCTTCGGGTCGAGCCGCGCCTCCACGTCGCCCAGCGCCTCGCTGGTTTCAAAGCGCCGCCCGTTCGTGGCATACAGCACGGTCGAGCGGTTTTCGCGCTGCACCAGCAGAATATCCGACTGGTTGATGAAGTTCACGCCTTCCTTGTGATGCAGCATAATCCGCCCGCTGCTCGCGCCTCTGGCCGGAATCGCCTTGATATGCTCCTCCAGCTTTTCCGCCTGCTCGCTCTGGGGCTGCGCGCGCCCGCCGATCACCTGCCGGATGCGCTCAAGCGTCTTCATCACGCGCTCAACCTTGAACGGCTTGACCATGTAATCAAACGCATAGACCTCGAATGCCTGCGCCATGTAATCGTCGTGCGCCGTGGCGAAGACGAGGATGGTGCGCGGGTCGGTATCCTGAATGGCTTTGGCACATTCCAGCCCCGTCATCCCCGGCATTTCCACATCCAGAAAGCAGACCTGCGGCTTATACTGCTCCACCAGCTTGAGCAGATCCGGCCCGTTGTCCGCCTCGCCGCAGAGCGTGAAGCCGCCCGCCTTTTCGATCATCTTGCGCATAATCATGCGCATGCCCGGTTCGTCATCCGCGATGACGACGCGAATTTCCTCGTTGCTCACGCTCTTCTTCCCCACTTCATCCGTCTGAGCGCCGCGCGTTCGCTCGGCCGCGTCAGCACCTCGCTCATCACCACGCCGCGCAGCACATCGCTTTCAAACGCCGCGCGCTGCCCATCCTCTTCCCTTGTCTCGTCGTCCATCGGCGGCCTTTCCGGCGCGGCGCCGGCGTGGCAGGGGTCTTCGCCCTCGCCCGCCTGCTCCATCGTCTGCTGATCCGCCTGATGCAGATGGATGCGCGGCGCGTCCTCGCTGTCGCAGGGATCGTCAAAGCCGCCTTGCGCCTCGTGCCGTTCGAACACACGCGCGCTCTCCTTCGCCGTTTTGGCCTCAGGCCGCTCTGTCGGCGCGGCCTGCCTGGCCCCGGTTTTCTTCACGGGCGGCCTGTTCGGGCTGCCCTTTTTCTTCTTCTTTTTTCCGCCTGCGGCGACCTGCACCATCACGAAGAGCGCGGCAACGAGCAGATACCGCAACATTTCACCCATGTTTCGCGCCTCTCCCTTCGATGATTACTTCTTGCGCGGCGCGTTTGCGCCCTCGCCCATGGAGGCGATGGAATCGCGCATGGCCGTGTCGGCGATGGTGTTCTTCATCTCGTAATAATCCATCACGCCCAGCTTGCCCTCGCGCAGCGCGGCCGCCATGGCGCGCGGCACCTCCGCTTCGGCCTCGATGACCTTGGCGCGCTGTTCCTGCGCGGCGGCCTTCATCTCCTGCTCGCGGGCGACGGCCATCGCGCGGCGCTCCTCCGCCTTGGCCTGCGCAATGCGGCGGTCGGCCTCGGCCTGATCCATCTGGAGCTGCGCGCCGATGTTGCGGCCCACGTCCACATCCGCGATGTCGATGCCGGTACTGTCAAACAACGCCTGCAGCTCCATGAAGGTCAGCACATGATCGATATACGGTTCTGCTTTTTCTGTCTTACGTTCGTATTTTTTGGCGATGCAAGGGCCGATGAACACCACGACTGCCCGCGGGTCTTTCGCCTTGATCGCGCGCCCCGTCATCACCATCGGAGACAGGGTGTCCGAAACCTTGTCCAAAAGCATCGGGAATTCGTTTCTGACATATTCTACAAAGGCCGGACAGCAGGAGCTGGTCAAAAATCCGCGTTCCAAAAGTTCCTCTGCTTCCGTAAGTGCCGTTTCGTCCGCGCCTGCCGCGACCTCCACGACCTCGTCGAAGCCGATGGCCTTGATCGCGCCGAATACCTTCGCAGTCGTCAGACCCGGATACTGTGACGCCACCGCCGGCGCGACAATCGCGTAAATGCGCCTGTTCTCTTTCCCCTTTGCCTGAATCGCGTGAATGACGCGAACGACTGCCGAAATATCATTGAGCGCGCCGAACGGACACTCGTAGATACAGGTACCGCAAACGATACACTTATCCTGGTCGATACACGCGCTGCCGTCCTCTGACATGCTGATGGCGTTCACCGGACAGGAACGTTCGCAAGGACGAATCATATTCGTAATCGCGTGATATTTGCAGGCGGAGGCGCAGCGGCCGCACTCGATGCAGCGTTCCTTGTCGATATGCGCGTAACCTTTCGTATCGATGGCGATGGCACCTTTTGGGCATACCGAACGGCAATGATGTGCCAGACAGCCTCGGCAGAGGCTCGTCACGACGTGCCCGGACTTCGGGCATTCATCACAAGCGATGTCCACAACCTGTACGGTATCCTTGCTTCCATGATATTCTCCCAGACCAATGCGAATCCGCTCCGCGATGACCGCACGATCCTTATAGATGCAGCAGCGGCTCGGCGGCTCGCCCTTTTTGACGACCGCGTTCGAGATATCATTAAACGCCATGAAGGCATCTCTGCCTGCCCAGGTTTGTCTCGCCAGCTCACGCAGAACCTTGTATTTGATGATATCCACGCGGCTCTCAAAAATCTTCTCCTTTGCCATGTTTCTTCTCCTTTTTGAAATCAAAATATCGCGCGGCAATATTTTAAAGCCATGATTACAAAATGGGGCGGATCGCTCCGCCCCACTCACATTTGCTGTCATTGCCCGCGTCAGAAGGTTTTACTCTTCCTCGCGCGTCGCTTCTTCTGCGTCGTTTCCTTCCGCGGCGTCCGCTTCCAAAGTATTCGCCTCCGCAGTCTCTGCCGCTTCTGAAGCTTCCTCGTCATCCTCATTATACAGAGTGATGTCCGCAGCTTCCGCCTCCTGCGCTTCGCTTTCAGCCTGCTCCTGCATCTCAAGGAAAGCTCTTTCCTCCTCCGCCGCGCGCGCGGCTTCTTCGGCCTGCTGTCTCTCGAAGTTTTCCATGATTTCCGCGTTGACACCGTAGTCAAGCTCGATGTTTCTGTAACGCTTCATACCGGTTCCCGCAGGGATCAGCTTACCGATGATCACGTTTTCTTTAAGGCCGAGCAGCTTATCGTTCTTGCCCTTGATTGCCGCGTCCGTCAGAACTCTGGTTGTTTCCTGGAAGGATGCCGCGGACAAGAAGGAGTTGGTCGCCAGCGACGCCTTTGTGATACCAAGGAGAATTCTCTTCGGTACGCATGGCTCTCCGCCTTCCTCCAATGCCTTCGCGTTGGCCTCTTCGATCTCGAACTTGCCGTACAATCCGCCCGGAAGCAGATCTGTATCGCCTGCGTCTTCAATCTTATATTTGGAAAGCATCTGGCTGACGATGACCTCTACGTGCTTATCGTTGATATCTACACCCTGCTGCTTGTATACACGCTGTACTTCCTTGAGCAGGTACTGGTATACGCCCTCAACACCATTCAGTCGCAAAATATCATGCGGGTTCAAAGGTCCGCGCGTGATCTGTCCGCCCGCGAATACCTGATCGCCCTCTTTGACATTGATTCTCGCGCCGTAAGGAATGATATAGGTTCTGTCCTCTTCCTCGCCGCGTACGCGAACCTCTGTCTTATTATCTTTTCTCGCTTCAATCGAAATGACCGTTCCGTCCGCCTCACAGATCTCCGCAAGACCCTTTGGCTTACGCGCCTCGAACAGTTCCTCGACTCTCGGAAGACCCTGGGTGATGTCACCGCCGGCTACACCGCCTGTGTGGAAGGTTCTCATCGTCAGCTGTGTACCCGGTTCACCGATGGACTGCGCCGCGGTGATACCGACTGCTTCGCCGATGTTGACTTCTTCACCGGTCGCCAGATTGCGGCCGTAGCACTTCGCGCAGATGCCGGTTCTGGAATGGCAGGTCATGACCGAACGGATGGCGACGCTTTCGATGCCGCAGGCTTCGATGCGCTCTGCCGCCGGTTCGAGGATCTCCTCGTTCTGTTCTACAATGACTTCTCCACTGATCGGATCCACAATGTCATTGAGCGCGACTCTGCCGACAATACGCTGTTTCAACGGCTCGATGACTTCCTTGCCGTCGGTGAAGGCTCTGACCTCAACCCCTTCATCTGTGCCGCAGTCGAACTCTCTGACGATCACGTTGTGCGATACGTCTACTAAACGTCTGGTCAGATAACCGGAGTCGGCAGTACGCAGTGCGGTATCGGCCAGACCTTTACGCGCGCCGTTGGAAGAAATGAAGTATTCCAAAATGGACAGTCCCTCACGGAAGTTGGACTTAATCGGGATTTCTACAGTTTTACCGGTCGCGTTGGCCATCAGACCACGCATACCGCCGACCTGCTTAATCTGGTTCTTGGAACCACGGGCACCGGAGTTCGCCATGATGAACAGGTTATTCAAGGTTCCCAAAGACGCCATCAGCGCGTCCGCAACATCGTCTGTCGCCTTGGACCAGATCTTGATGATCGCCTCATAACGTTCCTGCGCGGACATCAGACCCATGCGGAACGCCTTTTCGTATTTATCTACTTCGGCTTCAGCGGCAGAGATGATCGCTTCCTTCTCGGCAGGAATCTCCATGTCGCTGACACTGATGGTCACAGCGGCCTTGGTAGAATACTTATAGCCCATGGACTTGATGTAGTCCAGCATAATGACTGTGCCGGTGTTGCCGTGTACTCTGTAACATTTGTCAATGATCAGACCCAGCTTCTTCTTGTCGCAGAGGAAATCAACCTCCAGCGAATACGGGTCTGCTGCTCTGTCCACGAAGCCCAGATCCTGCGGAATGCCCTGGTTGAAGATGAATCTGCCGACGGTGGATTCGACCAGTCTGCCTCTTTCATCTCCGTCGAGGAACATTCTCACCTTGACCTTCGCATGGATGCCGACCGTACCGTTCTGGTAAGCCATCAGCATTTCGTCGAGGTCTGTAAATACCTTGCCGTCGCCCTTTTCCGCGTAGGTATTTCTTTCTTCTACGCCCGGGTGCGTCAGATAGTAGCTGCCAAGGATCATATCCTGCGTCGGGGTCGTGATCGGAGATCCGTCCTTCGGCGCCAGAATGTTGTTGACGGAGAGCATCAGGAATCTTGCTTCTGCCTGTGCTTCTACGGACAGCGGTACGTGTACCGCCATCTGGTCACCGTCGAAGTCAGCGTTGAAGGCCGTACAAGCTAGCGGGTGCAGCTTGATTGCCTTACCCTCTACAAGCACCGGTTCAAACGCTTGAATACCCAGTCTGTGCAGGGTCGGCGCACGGTTAAGCATAACCGGATGCTCTTTGATGACGCCTTCCAGCACATCCCACACTTCCGGTCTGACCTTCTCGACCATTCTCTTGGCGCTCTTGATGTTATGCGCGTAGCCCTGCTCTACCAGTTCCTTCATGATGAAAGGCTTGAAGAGTTCCAGCGCCATCTTCTTCGGCAGACCGCACTGATAGAATTTCAGTTCCGGTCCGACGACGATAACCGAACGTCCGGAATAGTCAACACGTTTGCCCAGCAGGTTCTGTCTGAAGCGTCCCTGCTTGCCCTTGAGCATATCGGACAGGGACTTGAGTGGTCTCGCGCCCGGTCCTGTGACAGCTCTGCCGCGTCTGCCGTTATCGATCAAAGAGTCCACCGCTTCCTGCAGCATTCTCTTTTCGTTTCTGACAATGATGTCCGGCGCGCCCAGTTCGAGCAGTCTGTTCAGACGGTTGTTTCTGTTGATGACACGTCTGTACAGGTCATTGAGGTCGGAGGTCGCGAATCTGCCGCCATCCAGCTGTACCATCGGACGGATATCCGGCGGAATCACCGGGATCACATCCATGATCATCCATTCCGGCCGGTTGCCGGAAAGTCTGAGCGCTTCGATAACCTCCAGTCTTCTGACAATACGAATCTTCTTCTGCCCGGAAGCGTCCTTTAATTTTTTTCTTAAATCAGCGGAAAGCTCATCCAGGTCAATTGCCGCCAGCAACTTTTTGATGGATTCCGCACCCATGCCGGCTTCAAATCTGTCACCGTACTGCTCTTTCGCTTCGCGGTACTGCTGCTCGCTGAGAATCTCCTTATAGCCCAAGCCGGTGTCGCCCGGCTCAATGACGATATAGGAGGCGAAATACAGCACCTTTTCGAGATTTCTCGGTGTGACATCAAGGCAAAGCCCCATTCTCGACGGAATACCCTTAAAGTACCAGATATGAGAAACCGGAGCAGCCAGCTTGATGTGTCCCATTCTTTCTCTTCTGACCTTCGCCTTGGTGACCTCTACGCCGCAGCGGTCGCAGACAATCCCCTTGTAGCGGATTCTCTTGTACTTCCCGCAGTGGCACTCCCAGTCCTTCATCGGTCCGAAGATCCTTTCGCAGAACAGGCCGTCCTTTTCAGGCTTGAGCGTTCTGTAGTTGATGGTTTCCGGCTTGGTTACTTCACCATGAGACCATTCCAGAATCTTTTCCGGAGATGCCAGACTGATTTTCATCGATTCGAAATTATTTAATTCATAATCTTGATTTACGTTATTGTTCAAGGAGCCCCTCCCCTTTCTGTATTACTCGTTTCTGAAATTGTCGAATGCGAAGTCCTCCGCTTCCTGCAGATCGTCTTCGCTCGGTTCGTCGTCATCCGCGAGTTCTTCGCTGAAGCCCGCGTTCAGAACTTCTTCCTCACTGCCCATTTCGGTCTCTAAGTCCATGATGGCTTCGAGATTCGGCAGATCATCGTCGTATTCGGAAGACTCCTTGATTTCGATTTCTTCGTCATTTTCGGACAATACCTTAACGTCCAGGCCGAGTGCCTGCATTTCTTTAATCAATACCTTGAAGGATTCCGGAATGCCCGGCTTCGGAATATTTTCACCCTTGACGATTGCCTCGTAGGTCTTGACACGTCCCACGATGTCGTCGGACTTGACGGTCAGGATCTCCTGCAGAGTATACGCCGCGCCGTAGGCTTCGAGCGCCCAAACCTCCATTTCACCGAAACGCTGTCCGCCGAACTGCGCTTTACCGCCCAGCGGCTGCTGTGTAACCAGAGAGTACGGACCCGTACTTCTCGCGTGAATCTTATCGTCTACCAGATGGTGGAGCTTCAGCATATACATGTAGCCAACGGTGACAGGGTTGTCAAAATACTCACCGGTTCTGCCGTCTCTGAGTCTGAGCTTGCCGGTCTCCGGATAGCCGCACTCTTCCAGCAGGGACATGATATCTTTTTCGTTCGCGCCGTCGAATACCGGTGTGGAGATATACCAGCCTTTCTTCTTAGCAGCCAAACCCAGATGTACCTCCAGTACCTGACCGACGTTCATACGAGACGGTACGCCCAGCGGGTTCAGCATAACCTGCAGCGGCTGTCCGTTTTCCATGAACGGCATATCTTCTTCCGGCAAAATACGGGAGATAACACCCTTGTTTCCGTGGCGTCCCGCCATCTTATCGCCGACGTTGATCTTTCTCTTGGTCGCGATATAGCAGCGTACCAGTTTGTTGACGCCCGGCGGCAGCTCATCGCCGTTTTCTCTGCAAAAGACCTTGACGTCTACCACGATACCGGTTTCTCCATGCGGCACACGCAGAGAGGTATCTCTGACTTCTCTTGCCTTTTCACCGAAGATGGCGCGCAGCAGTCTTTCTTCCGCGGTCAGCTCGGTTTCGCCCTTTGGCGTTACCTTGCCGACCAGAATATCGGAGGAGTTGACTTCCGCACCGATGCGGATGATACCTTCCTCGTCCAGATCCTTGAGCGCGTCATCGCCGACGTTCGGGATGTCGCGGGTAATCTCTTCCGGTCCGAGCTTGGTGTCACGTGCTTCGGATTCATATTCCTCAATGTGGAGCGATGTCAGCACATCGTCCATCAAAAGTCTTTCGTTTAAGATGATCGCGTCCTCGTAGTTGTAACCTTCCCAGGTCATGAAGCCGATCAGCAGGTTCTTGCCGAGCGCGATTTCGCCGAGATCCGTGGAAGGTCCGTCAGCGATGACTTCGCCGGCCTCCACGTGCTCGCCGTGCGCGACGATCGGGCGCTGGTTGATGCAGGTACCCTGATTGGAGCGTTTGAACTTGAGCAGGTGATAGGAATCTTTGCCGTTGTTGTCATCTCTGCGAATCACGATGGTGTCCGCGTCCACGAATTCAATGGTTCCGGCATGCTTCGCCAGAATCACGACGCCGGAGTCACGCGCAGCCTTGTATTCCATACCGGTACCGACGATCGGCGCCTCCGTTACCAACAGCGGTACAGCCTGACGCTGCATGTTGGAGCCCATCAATGCGCGGTTCGCGTCGTCGTTTTCGAGGAACGGGATCATCGCGGTCGCAACTGATACTACCTGCTTCGGAGAAACGTCCATATAGTCGATTTTTTCTCTCGGCATCAGTGCGATTTCTCCATGTTCGCCTCTGGACGCGACCTTCGCGTTGACAAAGTGTCCGTCTTCGGTCAGCGGTTCGTTCGCTTGCGCGACGACCATCATTTCTTCTTCGTCTGCCGTCAGATAGTGAATCTCGTCGGTGACTCTGTGTGTTTCTTTATCTACCACTCTGTATGGCGTTTCGATGAAGCCGTACTGGTTGATGACGCCATAAGTGGTCAGCGAGCCGATCAGACCGATGTTCGGACCTTCCGGCGTCTCGATCGGACACATTCTGCCGTAGTGGGAATGGTGTACGTCACGTACCTCGAAGCCGGCTCTTTCTCTCGAAAGTCCGCCCGGTCCGAGCGCCGAAAGTCTTCTCTTGTGCGTCAGCTCGGCCAGCGGATTGTTCTGGTCCATGAACTGCGAAAGCTGTGAGCTTCCGAAGAATTCCTTGATTGCCGCGGTTACCGGTCTGATGTTCATCAGCGCCTGCGGTGTGGTCACCTCGATATCCTGCGTGGTCATTCTTTCCTTGACGACACGTTCCATTCTGGCGAGACCGATACGGAACTGGTTTTGGAGAAGTTCTCCGACTGTTCTCAGTCTGCGGTTGCCCAGATGGTCGATATCGTCTACGGTTCCGATGCCGTAATTCAAGTTGAGAATATAGCTGATGGAAGCGATGATATCTTCTATGATAATGTGTTTCGGAGAAAGGTCGTTCTTTCTCGCCGTAAGTTTTTCTTTTAATTCGTCCTCAGAGGCTGCCTCCGCGAGGATTTCCTTGAGAACCGGATAAAAGACCTTGTCCGCGACCTTCAGTTCCGACACGTCAAAATTGACGTATTGCTGCAGATCGACAAAGCGATTGCCGATAACCTTGGTTACCTGCCCTTCCTTTTCCTTATCCGTGCTGTATACGTAAATATATTCTACACCGGCATTCTCGATTTCAAATGCCAGATTTCTATCGATATGCTGTCCCTTTTCCGCGAGGATTTCTCCTGTTTCCGGATGGATGACGTCTTCTGCTGCCACAGCGCCCGCAATTCTGTTGGATAACCCTAACTTCTTATTATATTTATATCTTCCGACCTTCGCCAGATCATAACGCTTGGCGTCGAAGAAGAGCGAGTTCAAAAGCGCTTTGGCACTCTCGACAGTCGGCGGCTCTGCAGGACGCAGCTTCTTGTAGATTTCCTTCAGGCCTTCCTCGTAGTTGGCCGCGGAATCCTTCTCCAGCGTCTTCATCAGTCTCGGGTCCTCACCGAAGATATCGATAATCTCCTGGTCGCTGCCGAAGCCGAGCGCTCTGAGAAGCGTCGTTACCGGCTGCTTACGGGTACGGTCCACTCTGACGGAAATAATCTCATTGGAATCTGTTTCATATTCCAGCCACGCGCCGCGGTTCGGGATGATGGTGGTGGAAAACAGTTTATTGTTCGACTTATCGGTAGTCACATCGTAGTAAGGTCCCGGGGAACGTACCAGCTGCGTAACAACGACTCTTTCGGCGCCGTTGTAAATGAACGTTCCTTTTTCGGTCATCAGCGGGAAATCTCCCATGAAAACTTCCTGTTCCTTGACTTCGCCTGTTTCCTTATTGATCAGTCTGACTTTTACTTTAAGCGGAGCAGCGTAGGTTACGTCTCTTTCCTTACACTCTTCCTGCTCATATTTCGGAGCATCGGTAAGGGAATAGTCGATGAATTCCAAAATCAAATTGTCCGCGTAGTCCTTAATCGGGGAGCTGTCTTCAAAGACTTCCCGAAGCCCCTCTTTGATGAACCAGTTGTATGAGTCCGTCTGGATTTCGATCAAGTTTGGCATTTCGCACACTTCATTGATTTTCGCAAATGTCATTCGCTCTTTTCGACCTACTTGTATAGGTTTTGGCATCTTCATCACTCCTTAAATTCTTAAACAGATTACTTTGTGTGGCAGTCTAATATTATATAACAGATTTGTCAAATATGCAAGCCCTAATTTCCGATTTCTTCCGAATCGTCATATTTTTTTGCGCGCCCTCCTGCGCACGCATACAAAAACAAGCCAAAAACCCGCGAAAGATGTTACATCTTCGTACCTCGGCCTCAGCTTGTTGTCATTGCTTTCCTTATTATATAGTCAGCTGCGCGTTTTTCATGGGATTACGCCGCAGCATTTAGGCACATGCCTGCCATTCATGGCAGACGCTCCGTAAGGTGCTTTTGTCGTTATGCAGGAAATATCGCGCAGCGATATTTCCTGCATAATAAGCAAAGAGCTACGCGCGAAGCATGGCGCCCAAAAATGCCTTGAGTCTATCGCTTTTCGGCGCGTCAAAGATCTCCTGCGGCGTTCCTTCCTCCACGATGACACCACGATCCATAAAAAGCACGCGGTCGGCGACTTCCTTGGCAAATCCCATTTCATGCGTCACCACGATCATCGTCGTGTGCTCGTCAGCCAGTTTTTTCATAACATTCAAAACCTCGCCGGTAATCTCCGGATCCAGCGCGCTGGTTGCCTCGTCGAAGAGCATCAAATCCGGATACATCGCCAGCGCGCGAGCAATCGCGACCCGCTGCTTCTGACCGCCGGACAGCATCGCCGGATAAACATCTGCCTTGCTTTCCAGTCCGACCATCTTGAGCAGCTCTCGTCCATGGCGCAGTGCCTCCTCCTTCGGCTGTTTTTTGACCTTGATTGGCGCATAGGTGATATTCTCCATACAGGTCATGTGCGGGAACAGATTGAAGTGCTGAAACACCATGCCGGTCTCGCCCTTGAGGATCACTTCGCCGGAGGTCGGCTTGTTCAGGCCGTTGATGCAGCGCAGCAAGGTGCTTTTTCCGGAGCCGGACGGTCCGATGATGGCAACGATCTCGCCCTTTTCCATCGAAAAATCGACATGATCGACAGCCCGAAAATCCCCAAAGTCCTTGACGATGTCCTTCATTTCCAAAATCTTTTCCATCAATACTCCTCCTTTCGGTCATATCGCGCGAAGTACTTCTCCAGCCTGCCCGCGAACATGGTCAGGACCAGATTGATGAGCAGATACAGCAGCGCCGCGAAAAGCATCGGTGTGATATCCGTCATGCGGTTGACCGCGCTGTTGGTCGCTTTCATCAGTTCCACCATCGGCAGTGCGGACGCCAGCGCGGTATCCTTGACCAGTGTGATCGCCTCGTTGACGATCGGTGGCAGCACCGCTTTCATCGTCTGAGGCAGGATGATGTCAAGCATGGTCTGCTTTTTGCTCAGTCCCAGCGCGAACGCCGCCTCATGCTGTCCCTTGTCCACGCTGTTGATGCCGCCTCGGTAAATTTCAGCCAGATACGCCGCGTAGTTCAGCACGAAGGTCAGAATGACCGTTACAAACACGCTCATTTTCATGTGCAGTACCAGCGGGAAGAAAAAATAAAAGAAAAAAAGCTGCAGCATCAGCGGGGTGCCGCGAAAAATCAAAACATAAAATCTGCACAGCCACGCGAGCGGTTTCACGCGGCTGTTGCTGCCGAGCGCGATCGGCAGACCGAGCGGCAGCGCGATCGCCAGCGTCAAAACGAAAATTTCCAGCGTCATGATTGTTGACTGCAACATATAGGGCAGGAATTTCGCTAAATATTCCATCATCTTGTATTACCTCATTTTTACTGACAAGAAGAAACCGAACAAAGCTGTGTTCTCTTCATCCGGTTCCTGTTCTTACTTAACTCTCCCTCCGTTTGGGAGGGGCTTTTTTTACGCGATCGGTTCAAAGACTACAATGTCTTTACCAAACCATTTGCTGCTGATCTCCGCTGCCTTCCCGTTGTCGATGAGAGCCTTGATGGCATCGTTGACCTTGTCTCTCAGGTCTGTATTGCTCTTTTCAAAACCGATGACATAGTAGTCGTCGCCCAAGGAATAGGTGCATTCCTTCATTTCGCCGCCGAGGTTATTGTTGGTGTATTCCCCGAGTACCTGGTCAACCGCGATCACATCGACACGCCCCGCCTTGAGATCCATGATGGCGGTATCATAAGTTTCGTATTCACTGATGTTGTCTTTGAAGCTTTCATATGCTTCATTCGCCATCAGCATCTGCAGCGCGGAAGAGTCTACCTGTGTGCCAATCTTCAGATCTGCCAGCTCCTTCGCGGAAGTAACGTCGATATCGGAATCCGCCAGCGCCATCAGCACGATCTTGTTGTTTAAGTACTTGTTGGTCAGCGCCATGTTCTCCTGACGCTCCGGTGTGATGGACATTCCGTTCCATACGCAGTCGATCGTGCCGGCCTTGAGTTCCATCTCCTTTGCGTTCCAGTCGATCGGTTTAAATTCTACCTGCATGCCGAGTTCATCAGCCACCGCAGTCGCAAGATCGATGTCAAATCCGACCAGATTGCCCTGCTCATCGCGGAAGCCCATCGGGGCGAAGGTATCATCAAGACCTACCACCAAGGTCTCTTTTGCTGCATCCTGTCCGTCTGCATCAGCATCGCCGTTCTGCGCGTCATTATTGCCGCAGCCTGTCATCAGTGCCAGCGATGCCAGCAACGCGAACAGCAGCACGCAGAGCACAAATTTATTCTTCTTCTGATTCTGTAACAACTTTTTCATTTTTTTCCTCCTAATTTAATTTTTTTACGCAGAGTTCTGCGTGGAGTACAGGTTTATTCGCCGGCACAGCAACATGCCACATAGTGGTTGGGGCCGCATTGGCGCAAGGGAATATCGGCGGCCGTGCAGCTTTCGCAGGCGAAGTCGCAGCGGGGAGCAAAGCGGCAGCCGGGCTTGGGATTGATGGGGCTGCTAACCTCGCCGCGGATGGTCTGGATATTCTTGCCCCGCATAGAAATATCCGGGATGGGAATGGCCGACAGCAGAGCTTTCGTGTAGGGATGCACCGGGTTTTCAAACAGTTCATTTGCCGGGGCATACTCCACACAGCGGCCCAGATACATGACCATGATGTTGTTGGAAATATGCTTGACGACGGAAAGGTTGTGCTTCACCACAGACAAATCATGGGTGATAAACATATAGGTCAAGCCCATTTCATCCTGCAGATCCATCAGCAGGTTCAATATCTGTGCCTGAATGGAAACATCCAGTGCCGAAACCGGCTCATCACACACAATGAACTTGGGGTTGATTGCCAGCGCTCTGGCGATGCAGATACGCTGGCGGCGGCCGCCGTCCAACTCGTGGGGATAGGCATCATATAGCCG
>ERZ773194.3372-NODE-3372-length-13764-cov-15.969874_pt1 | contig 13764 bp, 10 predicted proteins | sample MGYA00511240_ERZ773194 | MGnify/ENA primary metagenome ERZ773194 (study PRJEB29015, sample SAMEA2737774) | human gut metagenome | biome: human gut; feature: human-associated habitat; material: faeces | place: China | collected 2012 ... | reverse complement strand
AACGAGGTTTATTTCGCGTGCAAACAGTGCGCTTGAATTGCGCTTTTTCTCGAAACTTTGGGTCGCCGAAGATGACACGGCTGGTTTTGGCGCAATTATGAGGGGTATCCCTAAAAAAGCTGCTCAGCGTTTTTGCTGAACAGCCCCGTGCCTTCCTTGGCACATTTATATCATACCATATCCTTTCGCCAAAATCAACACAATTTTGTCCAACTTTGTCCAAATTCGTCCACATTTGTACAAGTTTGTCCAACCTGCGCTCGAAAGCAGGAAAAATAAAAAAATTTTCGCGGCTTGTCCAATTCCGTTTCTGCCGCGCAGTGTTAGGAGTGAAAGGAGGGGTGATAATTCACGCACCCTTCGCCAAGGCAGCATATGCCGCGAAATGCTGACTGTCATTGCGGGAAGGAGGTTTTGGGAAAATGAGTGGCACAAAGAAAGAACACGTCAAGATCATCTTGCAGACCATCGAAAACGGAACTTTGAGTGAGGCAGAAACCGAGCAGCGGCTGCTTGGGCTCGTCCGTCAAGAAGCAGAAAGGAAAGACCGTCCAGCTGATTTAGGACTAATTCGGGCGTGCGTGGAATTGGCTGATCAGCTGCAAGGTCGCAGTGGTGACGTGGATTCCGAGAGGATTGACAAGCTGAAGCGGCGAATTGCTATCACTTACGAAGAGAGGAGGAAAAAGAAGGAGAAGCGAAAAGCCATACTCAAATTTGCTTCTTTCGGAGCTGCCGCTGTTCTACTGGTTGCATCTTTCTTTGTTCCGCAGCATTGGTCGTGGATTGAAAGCTGGTCTACGCCGGATGAACAGCAGCGTGTTTTGATTGGGCATGAAGTTACGGTGGACAGGGTGGCCAAAGCCTTAGCTGACCATGCGGCAGTCGAGCAGCAAACATATGCGGTGAATAGTTCAGCGGAAATTGATGCGCTGCTTGGTTTCCACAGCGGCGTTCCTCAAACACTGGATGATGAATGGACGCTGATCCGAGGATATGTTGATTATATGTCAGGATACATCAAGCTATCGCTGATGTATGTCAGCAATACCGAGCCGCAGAAAAGAATTTTAGCGAATATGAATCTGTTCACGGATATTGAACACGCCGCATTTGCTTTCGAGCAGACGAATGATGGGCAAATGCAGCGTGTAAATGGATTGGACATTTATGTTGCCAACAACGAAGGGCTAACAACTGCATACTGGTACAGCAAAAATATGTATGTCTGGATTTCTGGTAAACTGTCGCCTAATGAAATCACATCAGCCTTAATTAGTATGATAGGAGAATGAAAATGAAGTTTTTTCGTCAAGGACTCACTATTTTCCTTGTTGTGATGCTGCTCTTAACAAGTGCATTTGCATCAGAAGTCTCTACGCACGGTGATACTGTCTTTGGCAGTGCTGCTTGCTTCCTTTTTGCCGATAAGATTGCCAGTTTTGACTTTACGACTTACGATATAAAAGAACGCATCGTCATCGTAAATGTTTGGCTTGAACAGCAGGTGAATGGGCAATGGGTGTATCAAAAGGCGCTTCCTGTTCCGGCAAAGGTCGCAACCGATACGTTTTCGTATTGTGTAGAGTACGACTATTCCAGCAACATTACCGGGCGTGGGACGTTCCGGCTTGGCTTTACAGCAGATGCAGACGGTTATCGAATCACCCGCTATTCTCCCGGACGCAAATTCTAATCGCTTTCCCCACTGAGTGTTTTTCTTGCCTCAGTGGGATTTTCTTTTGCCAAAGAGCAAAGTCCGCCCATCTTTTTCGAGCCAACAGTGCGTGTGGGAGTAACGAATTTTCTTGCAACTGATATTAGCAAGCAGGGTCATTTTGCTAAAAATGACATCTTGCTTGTTGGGGAAATTCTCCCCATTCCCCGCTAATGCAGAGCAGGCTCTGCGGTTGTCAGGCACAGTGCGCCCGAAAAAAACAGAAACTCCGACGCTGTTGGCGCAGAAGGGAAATAGGCACTTGCCTTAGCGCGCGTTTCGGTCGGCACGCGAAATTTCTTTTTCTTCAATCAGCTCGTCGCTGGCAATGGTATCCATGTTCGTTTTGATATGCCATAGGCTGCTAACCTCCGCTTTTGCCTCGGCAAGCGCGGTGCTGTCCGCTCGCTTCTGGCATAGCAGGCGCTCGTATTCGGCGGACAGCTCCGCAAGCGTCGGCAGCTTTCCGCCCGCTTTCGCGTACACCGCCTGCGCTGCTTTGTGGGCTTCAATCTCCTTCGCGTGTGCCTGATAAAACTGCGGCGACCAGCCGGATTCCCGGTACTGCACATAAACCGCCTGCGTTCTGCGATATGTCAAGACTGCTTTTCGCTGTTCGCTGACTGCTTTCATCCGCGTTTGGCAAGTTTTCATGCTCTCTTTGAGCTGATTTCGCCGCTTTGTCCCGTCGGCAATCCTGCGCATCAGTTCTTCATACGAATTGATTCCGTTTTCTTTCAGATAAATGATGGACTGCGAAACAGCGTCAAGGTTGTGCCGCTCTGCCCATACCTGATAGCCTCTGCCCTTTCCCTCGCGCATCTTCTTCTCAATGTCAATCAGCAGCGCAATCTGCCTGCCCGTGCACTGGCTTCTCGGAATCCGGGGAATATGCACCTGACTGCCGCCCAGCACATTCCGCAAAGCAGCCTCTGTGTACGCCGCGCCCAGAGAATCAAGGCGGATAAAGCGCTTGCCGGATGGCGGCTTCACGCTGATTTGTGCGCCGCGCTTCACCCTGCATCCGGCTTCTTCCAGCAGCTGCATGAGCGCGTCAAAACCGTCAGGCTGCATCCGCAGGGCGCTGTCAATCATCATGCGAATCGTGTCTCGGCTGGTGATGCGGGCGCTGCTGCCCTGCCACTTGTCGTATGAAACGGTTTTGTCCTGCGGATTTTCGACGATGGAGAGCCGATGCTCGCGGCAGAGGCTGTCGCTCAGTTCCGCAACGACTTTGCCGGAGCGAAGCACATCCTTGAATTTGTGGTTGCAGTCCAGCGAAACGGCGCTGAACACAATGTGATTGTGGATGTGCGCATGGTCATCATGCGTCGCCACGAGGAACGCGAAATCCCCGTTCAGCAGCCGGGAAGCCAGCTCATAGCCCTTTTGCCCGGCGAAGGCATCATCCATCATGCCGAAGGCGTTGATCTGCTTCCGTCAAGCATTGCGCTTGCCGGTACGGAGGTCTCGCTGGTCAATGCCATGAGCCGCGAATCAACGCTGAAGCAGGTCATCAACAATTACAAAAAGGATTATGACTACATCCTGATTGACTGTATGCCCTCGCTGGGGATGCTGACCATCAACGCGCTGGCTGCCGCGGAGCGGGTTGTGATTCCCGTTCAGGCAAACTATCTGTCCGCGAAAGGCTTAGAGCAGCTGCTTCAGACCATCGCCAAAGTGCGCCGCCAAATCAACCCAAAGCTGAAAATCGACGGCATACTCATGACGATGGTGGACGGACGGACAAATAACGCCAAAGAAATCACCAAATTGATTCGGGATACCTACGGCAGCAAAATCAGCGTCTTTGAAGCCGAAATTCCGCATTCCGTGCGCGCGGCAGAGGCCAGCCTCGCGGGCAAGAGCATCTTTGCGTATGACCCCGGCGGCAAGGTGGCGCAGGCCTATCACGCGCTGACCAAGGAGGTGATTCAGCTTGAAAAGCAGCGACAAAAAGCCAAAGCTGACCTCTTACGATGACATTTTTTCTACGGAGGAATCACGGCAGCAGGAGCACATTCAGCGGATTTCCCTGCGAGAACTGCACCCCTTCAAAAACCATCCGTTTCGCGTGCTGGACGATGACCGCATGATGGAAACCGTGGAAAGCGTAAAGGCGTATGGCGTGCTGGTGCCCATCATCGCCCGGCCTTCGGAAGACGGCTATGAGATTGTATCCGGGCATCGGCGCAAACGCGCCTGTGAGCTGGCTGGCCTCGACGAAATCCCTGTGATTGTGCGTAACCTCGATGATGATGAGGCCGTTATCATCATGGTGGACAGCAATCTCCAAAGAGAGAACATCTTGCCCAGCGAGAGAGCAAAGGCGTATCAGATGAAGCTGGCCGCGCTAAATCATCAGGGAAAAAGGCAAGATTTAACTTCTGGCCAAGTTGGCCAGAAGTCACCACAGTCGCTCGAACTCATTTCAGATCAATCTGGTGACAGTCCAAAACAGATTCAACGCTATATCAGGCTTAATCAGCTTGAACAGCCGCTCATGGACAAAGTGGATTCCGGCAAACTCGCCTTTACCCCCGCTGTCGAGCTTTCTTACCTAAAGCCCGAAGAACAGCAATGGCTTGATGCCGCGCTGGAAGAAACCCAGCAAACCCCGTCGCTTTCGCAAGCACAGCGGATGAAGCGCGAAAGCAAGCAGGGCACGCTGTCCGCTGAAAGCATGATGGAGATTATGCGGGAGAACAAGCAGACCATTCCCTCACGGGGATCGGTCATCCTTCCGCAGGACAGGCTGCTCAAGTACTTTCCGCGAACCTATACGGCGGAACAGATTGAGAAAACCATCTATAAGTTGCTGGATGCCTGGGTGAAAAGGCGCCAGCAGACGCAGGAGCGCTGACGCATGAAAAAACTGGATAAGCTGCTGATGGTCATGTTTCTATTGGGAAGCATGATTTTTCTTTTGCCCATTTACCATCAACTAAAGGAGGTTGAAGATGATGAACAGCAATACGCGGCCCTGCTCGAACAGCTCCGTCCAAGTTCCACCGCGGCAGACCACGTCCCTCTGGCGCAGCATCCGGACGTGGCTGCGGAAGCCCCGTTGCAAACCGTGCTGCCCGTTTTATCGGAAGTGCCGCACCCTTCCGCGCGACCCTCCCCTGAGCCCAGCCTCGATGCCGCTCGCGAATCCTTGCCAACCGTAGTACCTGTATCCCGCACCGCAAGTCCAGTTGTTCCAGCAAACGCGGAAAAGCCAATGTCTGCTGACCTGAGCGCGTGTCTGGAACAGAACGCTGACTTTATTGCCTGGCTCACCGTTCCGGGAACGCCCATCAATGACCCAGTCGTTCAATCTGACCGCACGAGCTATTACCTGAAGCATCTGTTCAATGGACAATCCAGTAAGCTAGGGTGCTTGTTCTCGCTTCGCTCCGCCGACTACGCCGCGCCAAGCAAGAATATCGCTATCTACGGCCATCACCTGAGCCACAGCGATGCCATGTTCAGCTCTCTTGTGAAGTACAAGCAGCCGAGCTACTACGCCGCGCATCCAACCATTGAGCTTCAGACGCTCTATGGCAACAGAACCTACCGTATCTTCGTCGTGGTCAATATGACAGTCAGCGACTGGGACGCGTCCACCGCCCAATTTTCAAGCACAAAGGAGTTTCAGCAATATGTAGCACAGCTGCGAAGCAAAGCTCTGTACGATACCGCCGTGCCGGTAGCCGCCGATGATCACATTTTGACCCTGATTACCTGCGACCGCAGCTATGGCGGTGTCAGCGGGCGGTTGCTGGTGGTGGCTGTACAAGAATAACTCGTTAGGAGAAAAGTCATGAAACTTAAAGATAAAATGAAATGGTTCGTGGCAGCGGTGCTGTCCATGACGATGGCGCTGACCTGTATGCCCCTGTGCGTTCTGGCAGAAGAAATCGCCACGCCCGCTGAACCTTCCACCACGGAGGTCATTGTCCTTCCTGTGGAAGATTCGCCCGAAGATTCTGCGGCGCAGGAAGCACCGCCTGAAACGGATGCCGAAACGCCGCCGATGGAAGACCCCGAACCGTCTGTACCAGAGGATACAGCCGATGAACCGATTCTGCCGGACGCGGAAACAGAACCCGCGGAGAAATCCGACGAACCGGCAGATTCCCGTCATCCTTTGCAAATTGCGCTGGAAGAACACGGCTTCGTGTATGTACCCGCCGCGCGTAAAGCTCAGGTCTATGTGGAACCCGTCCTGACAGGCGAACTGGTCTATACCACATCCGGAGATGTTTTCCTGCTGTTGGCGGTTGATTTCACCGAGTACGGCACGGCTGAGGTCTGGTTTTTGGATGAAGCGCGAAATGCCGTCCACGGCTTTGTGGCACTGGATGATCTGGATTCACAGTATTTGACCGCGCAGGAAGCCGCCAACATCAGCGATTTTCCCGCTGAAGAAGTCATGACCGCCATTGGCCGGATGCGCCTGTTCGTGGTCAATGGCAGCCACCCGGCGGCAGAACCCGATTCAGCGGACAGCGTACCGCCCATGCAGGTGGAAGACGAAATGCCTGCGTCTGACGTGCCTTTGGAAGATGAGCCGCATCATGAGGATGAACCGTCTGACGCGGACAATATGCCTTCGGATGAACAGCCCGAACCGCCTGCTGACGCGGATGAAGCCGAAGTGCCGCCGCTGCCTGAAGAAACTGAGATGCCCAGCAAAAGCAATCTGCCTGACGTAGCTGAAGAACCGATTGCGGATACGCCAGTTGTTCCTGAACACGCCACCCCCGGCGATTATATCGGCGTGACCGAGAAAACGCGCGTTTTCTCTGAAATGGATGGATCCGCGTCCGAAGAGGAATACAGCGAAATGTACCTTGGCAGCTTCGTCCAGCCGGCCACGGTGCAGGTGCTGTCCGTTGAAATGGACGAGGAAAGCCATATCTGGTATCAGGTTCGATTCCTGTATGGCGACACCTTTCCAAACGGCACGCTGAAATGGACGGATTACGCGACCGCGTGGGTGCTTGCCGCGGAAACCCGCGCGCCGGAAGCGGAGGCCTGTACCGCGACGGATTACGCCTTCTCCGTGGAATTCCTTGATATGCTCCGTGACGTGCAGCTGTACGCCACCCCGATGGACGGCTTTTCGCTGAAGAACATCCATGGCAGTATCGGCGGATTCTACGCCTGGCAGCAGGGACTTTACGGCAGTTCCGGCAAGGACAGCGCCTATCCGCAGATTGCCAAGTCCGCTTCGCATGGCACCATTTACGCGACACCGCACTATCTGGAAGGCTTCACCGTTTTCTGTCTGGAGCATACCCTCTCCGGCCCCGGCGAAGGCTCCGGCTCCAATCAGACAGAAAAAGGGCCTTATGTGCTGGTGGATTTGGATGCTTTTGTGAATCATCCCAGCGGCAGTGGCGCAAGTGGTGTCCGCTTCAGCGCCAAAACCATGCACGCGCTGGGCTGGGTGCTGCGCCACACCTATCCCTTCATGGCGCTGGACCGAAGCGACGGCAACAACGAAACCTGGAGCCGTGTCGCGGGGCAGTTCGCGATGCGCGAGGTCATTAAGCAGCTGGAAGGTTCGCAGTATGTCCGCGGCTACTGGGACATGGACCGTTTCTACTCCTTCCGGGGCGGCGCGCCCGCCGTCTACCTGACCTACGCGCGCTGGCTGGCGGAAAACGGCATTGCGCACGCCAGTATCAGCGGCAAGATTACGGTAAGCAATCAGAGCATCCGTCAAACGGGCGGCGGCTATGTCGGCACCATGACGCTGACGACGGACGCGGATTTGATTCGGATTCCCAAGTCCGCTGGCACCGTTGGCGGCAACAGCGGTGGTAGTGATGCCGATTACTACTATGCCCGAAGCGGAGACACCGTAACGGTGCAGTCATCCCAAAGCCGGTTCGCCGTGTTCATGGAATCCGTTTCATCTGATACGGAGGAAGCGAGATTTCTGGTGGGCGTTCCTTCGGTCAGCATCCAGAAGGTGCTGGTGCCTGTCTACGGCGCACCTTATTCGCTGCAATCCGCTTCCGTATCCTTTGAGCTGAGCTACGGGGATGTCACCGTCACGAAGAAATCCAGCGACGGCGTTTTGCTGCGGGACGCGGTGTTTGAACTGTGCGCCAGTAATGGCACTGTTCTCGCCACCGCCGTGACTGATGCCAAGGGTGTCGCGGTCTTTACGGGCGTCGCGCCCGGTGCTTATCAGGTGCGCGAGAAAACCGCGCCACAGGGCTATCATCTTGCGGCGGCCGCATCGCAGAACATTACGGTCACCGCTGGCGCAAATACGAACGTGACTTTCACGAATGAGCGCATCCGGGGCATGATTCGGATCATCAAGACAGATGCCCTCACTGGAAAGCCGCTGCCGGGCGTTGTGTTTACCGTGACCCGGCTGACCTGTCCCACGTCAGACAACGCGGCGGATATTGGACAGCCGGTCGCGACCATTACCACCAACGCGGATGGCATCGCGCAGACCGGGGAACTGCCCTGGGGACAATACAAAATCACTGAAACAGGCGTGCCAGACGGGTATATCGACGGCGAATTTGAAACGACCGTCTTCATCAAGTGAGTAAGGAGCGTGCTGAAATGAAATTTTTGAAGCGAATCATGAACTGGCTTGTCGCGGCTGTCCTGCTGCTAAGCGGCCTGAATCTCCCTGCTGCCCTCGCGGAGGATGTCCCGGTGGAAACCGTGACGGTGAATGTGACCAATACGCCGGTTCGCGGCGATGTGCTGCTAGAAAAGACTGGCCTGCGCCTGGTGCGTTTCGCGGATGAACAGGATGCGTTCGGTTATACCGTCATGAAGCCGGTTTACCAGAACGGTTATCTGGCCGATGCCGTATTTGAGCTCCACGCCGCGGAAGATATTGTCGGCAAGGAAGGCACGGTTTTCTATCATCAGGGGGATCTGGTGGAACCCCTGACAACCAGCGTGTCGGGCGCGGTTAAGTCGAAGACTCTGGCCTTGGGACAGTATGAACTGCGAGAAATCTCCGCGCCGGATGGCTATGTCTTTGATACAGCGCCGTACTCCTTTACGCTGTCCGCGGCAGACAAGAAAACCGCCGTTGTCGAGGTGCGCGTGTCCGCCGCCAACACTTATCTGCCGATTCGGGTAACGCTGCGCAAGCAGAAGGAAGCCATTCGCGTGGATGAAACCGCGGAAGGGATGATTCACCAGTCCATGGAGGTCGTTCCCGGCGAAGGGTTTGTGTTTGGTTTGTTCACCAGCGGCGTGATGACCTACGGCGACACTCAGAAGCTCCCGGCCAATACGCTAGTAGCGACCGGCGTTACCGATGCCACGGGCAGCCTGACATTCTCCGGCCTGTATCCGCACGGGGACTACTACATCAAGGAGCTTTCTGTTCCGGCTGGCTGGCACTTGAGTACGGAGCAGTACCCAGTGAAGCTGACGCCCGAAAACAAGGTGGCAGACGAAAATGTCATTGCTGTTTCCCTGGATGAGCCGATTCTGAACCAGCTGATCTACACCCCTGTCACCATCACGAAAAAGGACATTACCGGCGCTGAGACGCTGCCCGGCGCGCTGGTCGAGGTATACGACCAGGATGGAAAGACCATCTATCGCGAATACACCGATGAGAACGGGCAGCTGCCCCAGATTCCTGTTGTCCCCGGTACATATACCTTCAAGGAGACTTATGCTCCGCAGGGGTATGCGCTGAATGTTGCCGTCAAAACCTTCACGGTAACGTCGGAAGGAAAGATTCTGGGCGAAACCGAGATTCGCGACGAAATCAACAAAATCATGCTCAAGAAGGTCAAGGAAAACGGAGATCCGCTGCCCGGCGCTGTGTTCGGCATTTTCGATGCGCAGGGTACGCTGGTGCAGCAGCAGACGTCCGACGCGGACGGCAACCTGACCTTCAGCAAGCTGGGCTATGGCACCTACACCATCCGAGAAATCACAGCGCCTTATGGCTATCATCCGTCTACGGGCGAATGGCAGGTCAGCATTGACGGCACCTACCAAAACCCGGTACAGATTCTGACCACCGTGGTCAACGAGGACGCGCCCGGCTGGATCAGGATTACCAAAACAAACGCGCTGGACGGTCATGTGATTGCCGGCGTTCGCTTCGACATTTACGCGCTCAATGAAGACGGCAGCGCGGGCGATCTGGTATCCACCATGATGACCAACGAGGAAGGCGTGGCCATGTCGGAAAGCCTGCTGGTCGGTGAATATCTGGTTGTGGAACACGAAGCGCCCACCGGCTACGTCAGCAGTCTCTGGCGCGAACAGGCGACGGTCGTCATGGACGAAACCGCCGAATATCAGGTGACCAATATGCCGATGCAGGGACGGGTTCGCATCGTCAAGACTGACGCGGAAACGGGCAAGGGGCTTGCCGGCGCTGTCTTCACGGTGACGCGCGTGACAGGCTTGCCCTCCCATCACGGCAAAGGCAACGGTCAGGTGGTTGCCACCATCACGTCGGACGCGGACGGTATCGCGGTTACGCCGCTTCTGACCTGGGGGACTTACGAAATCAGGGAAACCACGGTGCCGGACGATTATCTGGACGATGGCACCTGCGTGACGGTGTCGATTCCCGCGCAGGCGAACTGAATCGGCGCGCAGGGGGATCAGGCGGCTGATGCCCCTGCCGCTTTTGGAAAACGGAGGCCATGAATGAATACGAGACAACGAATCTTTCCGATTCTGCTGGCGATGCTGCTGCTTTGTCTGCCGCTTGTGTCCTTCGCGGAAGAAACAGACACGCAGACCGTTCCAATCAGCAACACGCCCATCAAGGGACAGATCCTATTGGAAAAGACCGGACTACAAAAGACAAGCACCTATCTGGGAGAACCAACCTATGCGCAAAACTATTTGAAGGATGCCGTTTTTGAGATTCACGCGGCTGAGGATATCGTTGGCCGGGAAGGAACGCGGTGGTATCAAGCCGGGGAACTGGCCGCGACAATGAAAACCAGCGGCGAAGGACCGACGCTGAGTCCGTTGCTGTCGCTGGGCAAGTACACCATCCAGGAAAGCATTGCACCGTCCGGCTATGTGCTGGATCCGACCGTCTACACGGTGGAGCTGAAAGCGGCTGACCACCAAACGCCGGTCATTACCGCGACGGTTGCTTCCGTGAATGACCCAGCTGAAATCCTTCTGCGAAAAACGGATCGGGACGGCAATTCGCTGCCAGGCGCGCGCTTCGGGCTTTTTAATGCCGATGATCAGGAAATCGACGCCGCAATCTCCGATGCCGAAGGCATGGTGCGGTTTACGCTGGTGCCGCATGGCAAATACACCATCCGCGAAACCCACGCACCCGACGGCTATCTGTTGAACCGCAGCGGCATGTCTGTTTCCGTAACGGGAAATTGGACGAATTCGGAGCAGCCCATCGCGACCGTGGTGGATCAGCGGAAGCAGGTGAAGTTTCTCAAAACGGACACTTCCGGCAGCCCCATGGCGGGGATTCTGTTTTATCTGATTAACGCGGACACGAATACGCTGGTGGAGAAAGCTGTCTGCGATGAAAACGGCGCGTTCACCTTCACGAAATTCGATTATGGCACCTGGATTGTCCGCGAGGCGAAGACCCCGGAAGGCTACTGTCGGATGCCGGATTACCGATTTGTGGTGGATGATAGCTGGACTGAACCCGCGCCGATTCCGCTGGTGAACATTCCGAACCACTATGAGTTCATAAAGACGGATGCCAGCGGTGTACCGCTTGCGGGGGTATCGTTTGCCCTGCTGGATGAGGACGGTACAGTCCTGCGGGAAGCGGAATCTGACGAAAACGGCGTCGTTCGGTTTGATGATCTCAAGCCCGGCACCTACAGCATCAAGGAAACCGCGACGCTGCAAGGCTATACCCGCAGCGGAGATGTGCGCAAGCTGGTCATCGACGAGCGGTATGTCCTTCCGGAGAAAATGCCCAGCTGGATCAATTATACCAACATCCAGACCGGTGTAAATCTGGCCGTGACCGGCGCGATGTGGCTTGGCGTGGCTATGATGGCCATCAGCGGCGGTGCTGGGCTGTACCGGAAGCGTCGCGCAGTCAGAAAACGCACGCATTAGAAGGAGGCTATTATGCAAATCTGTTCTTATTCCGCTGTCAGCGGCGCTGAATATTGTGTGCTTGGTTTTCATGAGGACGAGGAACGCAGACAGCTGCTCGATGTGCTGCGCGGCGCCGACTGCTTCCTTGATTCGCTTGCCGCGAAGGTGAATTTCAGCAGCCTGACGCGGCGTCTTGAAAAGCATGTTACGGCACCAGAAGGAATGCGGGACGCGGCATCTTGCGTCGTTCTGAAAAGCGAAGACGCGGCCGCGCTGATGGACTGCGTGCTCACCATGCTGAAGGAAGCCGCGACGCAGCACAAAGCGCGGGAACAGCGTGACTTGCAGCTGAAAGCCCTGTGCTCAAACGTTGCTTTTGATACGGATGCACTTTGAAATTGGTAAGAAACCGGCGGTGCGTCAAATGACAACATGCTGCTATCTTCGCCGATTGGAGGTGCCGCCCTGGCATCCCTGTCTTACGCAAATAAAGGAGGTGTCCCATGCAGGAAGACATTGAAAACAAGACCTTATCGCTGATGATTAACACGGGCAAGCTCACGGAGCGAACCCTCGCCACCGCTTTCATGAAGGCTTTGAAATACTCGTGGAGCAAGGTCAAGGAACACCAGCAGGCCAGACCGCAGGGAAAACAGAGCGTCAAGAAGCTGATCGGGCAAAATCAAGGGGTTGATCAGACAGAACTCGCGGACAGGCAGGAAGCAAAGTCGTTTGACCGATACGCCCGGAAATACGGCGTGGATTATGCCATCAGGCGCGGCAGAGCGGAAGATGGCGCGCCGCGCTATATTGTGTTCTTCAAGGCTCGCGACCGGGCGGCGATTGATCAGGCCATGCGCGCGTATGCCAATGATTTTCTTGACCGAAAGCGGGAAAAGCAGACGATGCAGCCTGTGCTTGATCCGCTTGCTCCCGGAAAGAAGAAGGAGCGCGCTAAGCGGAAAGGGCTTGAACGATGACAGGACGCCAGCTCCAAAAGCTGCTGATTCTGAATCTGCCCTATGCGTTTCTGGGGCTTTTGGCGACAAAGCTGGGCGCGGCGTGGCGATTCGCCGAGGGCATCGATTTCTCCACGAAGTTTCTTCATCTCCGCGAAGGACTTTTTGTTTCCTTCTGTTCGCCGCTGCCCAGCTTTCAGGCGGTGGATTTGCTGTTCGGGCTAGTGTTTGGTTGTGCGCTGCGCCTGATTGTGTATGAAAAAAGCAGAAACGCGAAGAAGTATCGACGCAACGCGGAATACGGTTCCGCCCGATGGGGAAAGCCCAGTGACATCGCGCCATTCGTTGATCCAGATCCATGGAACAATATGATTCTGACCCAGACCGAGCGCCTTACCATGAACAGCCGCACCAAAGACCCAAAAACGGCACGGAACAAAAACGTGCTTGTGATCGGCGGTTCAGGCAGCGGCAAAACTCGATTTTTCATCAAGCCCAACATCATGCAATGCACCAAAACAAAGGGTTATTCGCTGGTTGTGACAGACCCCAAGGGAACCCTCGTGGTCGAGTGCGGCAAAATGCTGGTCGCGGCCGGTTATGACGTGCGTGTCTTCAATACCATCAACTTCAAGAAATCCATGCACTACAACCCCTTCGCCTATATCCACAGCGAGAAGGATATTCTGAAGCTGGTTACCACCCTCATCGCCAACACGAAAGGTGACGGGAAAAGCGGCGATGATTTCTGGCAGAAGGCCGAAACACTTCTCTATATGGCGCTGATTGGCTACATCCATTATGAGCTTCCGCCCGCGCGGCAGAATTTCACCACGCTGATTGACATGCTGAACAGCATGGATGTCCGTGAGGATGACGAGGATTACAGGAATCCTGTTGATCTGACATTTGAAAAGCTGGCGCAGAAGCAGCCGGATCATTTCGCAGTGCGTCAATACGCCAAATATCGGATGGCAGCGGGTGTTGTATGCTCTAAAAGACTTCTTAATCAAGCGGTTGGGAAGTCTCTTAGAA
>ERZ773194.3370-NODE-3370-length-13767-cov-6.261742_pt1 | contig 13767 bp, 8 predicted proteins | sample MGYA00511240_ERZ773194 | MGnify/ENA primary metagenome ERZ773194 (study PRJEB29015, sample SAMEA2737774) | human gut metagenome | biome: human gut; feature: human-associated habitat; material: faeces | place: China | collected 2012 ... | reverse complement strand
CGAACACGGTATTGGTGGAAATGGCGGATTCCTTTTTCAGAGAGTTCAGCAGAATCATCACAATGGGATAAATCCATGCCAGGCTGAACAGGGTGAACACCACGGTCAAAAAGGAATTGGCAAGATTTTGCTTTTTCATTACTGCTGTACCTCCTTTTTCCGGGTCGCAAGGAGCTGCATGACGCCGATGGCTGCCACCAGCACGAAGAACAGAACGGCCTTCGCCTGTCCCACGCCCCGGGTCTTAATGGTATTGGAATTGACGATGTTCAGCGCCAGCATTTCCGTGGTATGGATGGCGCCCTTGAAGGGCCGTCCTTCCGTCAGGGCCAGGTTTTGGTCATAGAGTTTGAAGGAATTGGTAAGGGTCAGGAAGGTGCAGATGGTGATGGATGGCATCACATTGGGAATCGTGATCTTCCATAGTGTAGTCCATGCGTTGGCACCGTCGATTTTCGCCGCTTCCAGCATATCCTCCGGTACGGCGTTCAGACCGGCGATGTAAATAATCATCATGTAGCCGATCTGCTGCCAGCACATCAGGATGACCAGACCGACGAAACCGGCCTTGGCATCCAGCGCCAGCAGAGGTTTCTGCAGGTTGGCCAGCACACCGTTGAGCAGGATCTGCCAGATGTAGCCCAGCAGGATGCCGCCGATGAGGTTCGGCATGAAGTAGACGGTGCGGAAGAGGTTGGTGCCGCGGATGCCGCGGGTGAGCACCAGCGCGATGGCGAAGGCGCACACATTGATGAGAACGGTGGACACCACGGTGAACGCCGCCGTAAAGCCGAAGGCGTGGAGGAAGGTCTCGTCCGAAAAGACATTGATGTAGTTCTGCAGGCCCACGAAGGTGGTTTTGCTCACGGTGGTGAAACGCTGGAAGGAAAGATAGATGCCCCAGATGAAGGGCCAGATGAAGCCGATGATGAACGCCAGCAGGGTGGGCAGTACGAACACCGGCCAATATTTACTGATGGCCTTTTGCATGATATACCTCCTGAAAAAGAAGGGGAGGCGGGCGAACACATCGCCCGCCTCCCCGTTATCCAGCTATTGCGGAAGAAGGAGAACGCTTAGCCGTTGGCCAGCTTGTACTCCTTGGCCCAGCCGTCCACAAAGGCAGTGACCACATCGTCCCAGCTGCCGGTGCCTGCTGCATAAGCAGTCAGTGCAGAGCCGACGCCGTTCTTCCACTCCTCGGAAGGCATGGTGGAGAAGCACCAGTCAACGCTGGTCTTGCCAGCGGCAACGTAATCGTTAGCGATGGCGATGAGGGGGTTGGTGGAGTCCTTGGCGGCCTTGAAGGGGATGACGAAGCCCATGTCATCGGCCATAGCGGAAGTACCCTCGTCGGAGGTGACACACCAGTTCAGGAAGTCCAGAGTAGCCTGGATGTCCTCATCGGAGGAGGTGTTGTTGACGCACCAGAAGTTCTCGGAGCCGGTGCACAGGCCCTGATTCTCCTCGCCCTCAGCGCCGATGTAGATGGGCAGCATGCCCAGATTGTCGTCGCCCAGATCCTTCACATCGCTGTAGGCCCAGGTGCCGTTCTGGTAGAAGACGGCCTTCTTGCCCACGAACTCAGCCACAGCGTCGTTGCCGGTCTTGGAAGCCAGCAGCTTGGGGTCGCAGGTAGAGTCGGTGATGTACAGGTCCCAGATCTTCTTGTAGTTGTCGAGGTAGGTGCCCTTGATGGCGTCGGTGGAGCCGATGCCGTCAGCCTTGTACTCGTAGTAGATGGGCAGGTTTGCCAGATGGGTCTTGAAGCGCCAGTCGGAAGAACCGTCCATGCCGGCGGAGGTGAAAGCACCATCGACGCCCAGCTCAGCCTTGCGGGCCTGGATGTCGTCGGCGACCTTCTTCAGGTCATCGAAGCCCTTGATGTCGTCCTGAGTGTAGCCGGCGGCGGTCAGCAGCTCCTTGTTGTAGATGATGCCGTAGGTCTCGATGACGTAAGCGATACTGGTAACGGCGTCGCCGTCCTTCAGTGCGAAGGAGTCGCTGGTCAGCTGGCCGTAGACATCGCTGCCGGACAGGTCAAGGCAGTAGTCCTTCCAGTTTGCCAGACCCACAGGGCCGTTGACCTGGAACAGGGTAGGAGCCTCGCTCTTCTCCATCTCGCTCATCAGGGTGGTCTCATACTGGCCGGAAGCGGCGGTCACGACGGTGACAGGCACGCCGGTCTGCTTGGTGTAGGAAGCAGCCAGATCCTGCCAGGCCTGATCCTGCTCGGGCTTGAAGTTCAGGTAGTAGACCTTGCCGGCAGCTGCGGGAGCGGCAGAAGCTGCGGTAGAACTGGCGGTGGAAGCAGCGGTGCTGCTGGAGGAACCACCGCAGGCAGCCAGACCGAGGGCGGCAGCAGAAGCGCCGGCGACCTTCAGGAAATTACGACGAGAGATCATTTTTTTCATAATTGTTCTCCTTCTTCATCATGTGATATACACATTCCGCCTGGCAGCGGAAATGAGACGAAATAAATTAGACAGCCCTTACGCTCTCACCGACCTGCAGCTCAGGCTGGAGGGTGATCTTCTGGGCCGGGGCGCCATGCTCGATCTGCCGCACCAGCAGCTCGATGCTCTGGAGCGCGATCTGCTCGCCGGGCTGGACGATGGTGGTCATCACCGGCACACAGTAGCGGGACATCGAGATGCCGTCGAAGCCGATGACCGATACATCCTCCGGCACCCGGAACCCGGCGCTCACCAGCGCCCGGATGGCACCGAAAGCGATGACATCGCTCATGGCGAACAGGGCAGTGAACTCGGCCCGGCGGGCCAGCAGGCTGTTCATGGCGTGGTAGGCAGACTCGAAATCGTAGTTGGACAGGCCGTAGAGCCGGTCGTCAAAGGTGAGCCCGGCATCCTCCATGGCATCCTGTGCGCCGAGGCGGCGCATCCGACTGGGGTAGCTGGTGGTCGGACCGCCGAGAACTGCTATCTTCCGGTGGCCCTGCGCGATGAGGTGGGAGACGGCGGTGCGGGCCGCAGCCCGGTCATCCACGCCCACCATCGAGAGGTTCGGGAAATCCAGTTCGTCGGAGACCAGCGTCGTCAGCACCGAGGGGACGGTGATGTTCGCAAAGCCCTGCTGGAAGTTCGCCACGCTGCCGCCGAGGAATATCATGCCTTTGGGCTTTATCTCCCGCAGGATCTTTTGGGCGGCGTCTATCTCGTTGGCATTCTCGTCCAGGTAGGAGACGATGCCGCTGTACCCGTAGAGGGTCGCGGCCCGCTGCAGCTGAACAAGGAAGTCCGAGAAGAAGAGGTTCCGGGTACCCTTGACCACAAAGACGAGGCTGCGGGACTGCTGGATCTTCAGCTGCCGGGCGTTGGTGTTCGGCACGAAGCCCGACTCCCGCATCATCTGAAGCACCTTTTCTTTCGTTTCGGGACGCACATCCGGCCGGTCATTGATGACGCGGGAGATGGTGCTGACGGAACAGCCGCTCAGACGGGCAATATCTTTGATGGTCATGTTCGGCATTCCGGGAAGCACCTCTCTTTCGGTCGAAGTTCTGGTTTTTACTGAAATCGTGCGGGAACGATGTCGGGAACGGTTTCAGTGACTATAGTATGGCATAATTTGTGGAATAAATCAATAACCTCAAAACACTTTTGGCAGAATTGCATAACAAATCGACCCTCCTTTGTGCAGGTTGATTTGCCCGCAGAGCGAAAAGCAAATGGATTTCCGGTGATTCCCGGTACACGTCAAAATCTCCCGGGACGACCGTACTCTTTTGTAACTTTTAGAGCAAAAAAGCGCGTTCTCATGCAGGATGGATACAAGCTGAACCGACGGGCCGGAGCAAAAATAAGCCGAAAAAATCCCGGTATCCCTGCCGCCGGAGCGGAAAGGATACCGGGAATGAGATCTCTGGGGTCTACTCGGCGCGCAGGGCTTTGACGGGGTTGCACTTGGCTGCGCCGCGGGCCGGGATGATGCCGGCCAGAATGGTGAGCAGGGTAGCCAGTGCCACGAGGAAGAGGGCTGCATCCACGGGCAGGGAGGCAACGAGGGTCGAAGTGCCGGAGACTTTCTGGATGATGATGTTTCCGGGGATGAGCAGTATCTCGCTGAGGACGATGCCCATGACGCCCGAGCAGAGGCCGATGATGAAGGTCTCTGCGTTGAACACCTCGGAGACGTTCCGTTTGGAAGCGCCGATGGCGCGCAGGATGCCGATCTCCTTCCGGCGCTCGAGGACGCTGATATAGGTGATGACGCCGATCATGATGGAGGAGACGACCAGCGAGATGGAGACGAAGGCCACCATCATGCTGCTGATCATGTCCACGATCTCGGTCACGCTGGTCATCAGAGTACCCACGAGGTCGGTGTACTGCACCATCTTTTCGTCTTCACCCTTTGCAGACATCCCGGCGTTGTAGGCATCCAGCTTTTCCAGGATGATGGCCTTGCTGGCGAAGTCCTTCGGATAGATCTTGATCTGGCTGGGGGCGGCTTCGTCCGCGTAGCCGAAGGCCGTCAGGTTGGCCTCATAGGTGGCGGAAGAGGAGCGGAGGGTGGAGCGCATCAGCTCGGTCAGCTCGGAGGCGGTCATGTTGAGCTGGATGGCCTTCTGGAAAGCCGACGCGTCGATCTTGATGGCGCTCTCCATCTGGCTGCTCAGCTTGCCGATGTTCTGCTGGATGGCCGTCTTGAGCTGGGACTGTATCTGGTCCTGGAAGGTGACGATGCCCTTCTGGATGGCAGCGTCCAGCTGGCTTTTCAGCACCTCTGTGATCTGGTCGGAGTAGGTCTCCATCACGGTCTGGATGGTGGTCTGCAGAGCGCTCGAGAGCTGGCCCTGCAGCTTGTCCGGGTCAACGAGGTCTTTCATGGACTCGGCCATCAGCTTCTGAAACCGCTCGGTCTTGAGGTAGGCAGAGAAACTCCACTTCTTGAAGTTGAGGATGCCGTTGCCGATGATATACTTTTTATAGTCCTTGAAGATCTTTTGCACGAGCTCCTGCAGCGCCTCCGGCGAGACGGAGAGGTCCAGCTCTGCAAAGGCATCGCTGAGGTCGATGTCGGGCAGCTCGTCGATGTTGAGGGAGAAGTCGGAGAAGTCCAGCAGGCTGCTCAAATCGAAACTGCCGCTGCTGAGGTCGAAGGCACCGTTCAAATCGAAGTCGAGGGCATCGGCATCAAAAGAGAAGGCATTCTTGAGGGCGTTGGTGTCGATGGAGAAGAGGCTGGTCAAATCGAAGTCGCGGAGGCTCTCGGCCTTGCCGAAGCTCTCGCCGGTGAGGACGTTGGTGGCGGGGTCGGCCATCTGCTGTTTCACGATGTCGCTGTCGGCAGCGTCCTTCATGACCTTCTCGGTCAGGGAGGCAGGGTAGGCGATGCCGGAGGTGAGCATGGAAGCGGAGGCGGTGTAGTCCGGCTGGACGATGCCCACGATGGTGATGTCCTCGCCGTTCTCCACCAGCTGCTGCATATAGTCCTTGTCGTCGGCCTTGCTCTTCCAGATGCCGTAGGTGTCGTCGTAGACGTAGGTGTCGGCGCTGTTCACCAGCTTGAACTTCAGGCCCATCAGCTCGTCGTAGCTGTAGGTGCGGAAGTCGCTGGGGACATCGACGTTCTGGTTCTGGGCAAACTGCTGTATCATCTTGTCCAGCTCGGCGGAGTCCCGCAGACCCATGGAGTAGAGGGCGTAGTCGGTCACAGTGCCGTATTTGCTCAGCACGGCGACACATTCGGTGGGCTTTTCGGGCCAGCGGCCGGCCTTGACTTCGTACTGGGACTTATAAAGGTCGCTGTTGGCGGGCAGCTGATAGAAAACGCTGGTGTTGCTGCCCATGCTGTTCATCAGGCTGCTGGTGACGGAGGTGGAGCCGGAACCCGAGCTTCCCAGACCCAGCATCGAGAGGGTGGAGTCCGGGTTGACCTGATGCACACTGCCGTCGGCGTCCTGCCGGTAGATCTGGGGCGAGACGCTGTAGGAATACTCGATGGAGGTGGCGTCATCCGCAATGGTGGACTCGTCGCTGTCGAGATATTTCTTTAGGGAAGTGAGGTCGTTGGACGTCAGGCCCGACACCATCTTGGTGATGAGCTGGCGGACCGAGACCATTCCCTCCACGCCGCCGGAGGTGTCCTTTTTGCCGTCCTCGTCGGTGGGCAGGCCGGTGGCTGTGGTGCCGCCGCTGCTGCCCGAGGACAGAAAGCTCGTGATGTCCACGCCGCTGCTCAGGATCTGAAGCGGGTATTCGCTCAGGGTGGAGCGCTCCATGTCGGCGATGTAGGCGTTGACGCCGGTGGACAGCGAGATGATGAGGGCGATGCCGATGATGCCGATGCTGCCCGCGAAGGCCGTGAGCAGGGTGCGGGCCTTTTTGGTGCGCAGGTTGTTGAAGCTCAGGGCCAGCGAGGTGAGCCACGACATGGACGAACGGCCCATGTTCTTATGGATGGGAGGGGCAAGCTTTGTGTCGTCCGGCTCGAAGGGGCGGGTATCGTCGGTGATGGCGCCGTCCCGCAGACGGACGATGCGGTTGGCATACTGCTCCGCCAGTTCGGGGTTGTGCGTGACCATGACCACGAGGCGGTCTTTTGCCACATCCTTCAGCAGCTCCATGACCTGGATGCTCGTCTCGCTGTCCAGTGCGCCGGTGGGCTCGTCGGCCAGCAGGATGTCGGGGTTGTTGACGAGGGCGCGGGCGATGGCCACGCGCTGCATCTGGCCGCCCGACATCTCGGTGGGGCGCTTGTGGAGCTGGTCCCCGAGGCCCACCTGCCGCAGCGCTTCGGCGGCACGGCGGCGGCGCTCAGCGCCCGATACACCCGAGATGGTCAGGGCCAGTTCGACGTTGGCAAGGACGGTCTGGTGGGGGATGAGGTTATAGCTCTGGAACACGAAGCCGACGGTGTGGTTGCGGTAGGAGTCCCAGTCCCGGTCGGTGTAGCGGCGGGTGGAGATGCCGTTGATGATGAGCTCGCCGCTGTCGTAGCGGTCGAGGCCGCCGATGATGTTGAGCAGCGTGGTCTTGCCCGAGCCGCTGGGGCCGAGGATGGCGACAAATTCGCTGTCGCGCAGGTTGAGGCTGACCCCGTTGAGCGCTGCCTGTGTCAGATCGCCGGTGGTGTATTTCTTTTCGATATTGATAAGCTGAAGCATTGGCCTGCCTTTCCGGCAGCAGAACGGGGAAGTGTCTGCTGGCCTATTCCGCCCGGCATTTGTGGACGGAGAGGGAAACATAGTATCTGCTTGATTTTATCAGAAGAATATGAACAATTTATGTCGTAACGGGTGCCAAGTTCTGTGTTTTCTGCCGAAGGATGGAAAAGCGCTGCATCCTGCGCGGAAAAGCGTCCCAAATCAGGAGAATGCGGCAGATGTGTCTTGATTTTTGGAGCGGTTGATGGTATTCTTGAGACAGTATCCATGTTAATATCTTCAGTGTTCCAAAATTCGACGAAAACTGACGCAAATTTGTCGTTGTAACTCCTTTCGACGCTCCATACAATTTTATACAGTATCGTATAAAGTAATTTGTCCGGCATAAGTGGAAGGGCCGGACAGATGGGGCGAGGAGGATGCAGAATGAAACAGGATACCCCGTTGGTGAGGAGATTTTCGACGCTGGAACCGTATCAGGAGGCGTATACCCTTGCCTGTTCTCTGGAGACGGAGGGACAGGGCTGCTGGCTGACCGTGAGCCGGACAAAGGCTCCGGACGGCCCGGCAGACACAGCCCGTACATGGGTCCCGGCCCCGGAAGAGGAGTGTGGACGGCTGCTGCAGTTTTTGTATGAGAATTCGGTCCAGCCGGAGCTGTGGCAGGATGTTATTTCCTGCTGGTATCCGCAGGCGGAGCAGGCAGAACGCCTGCAGGAAGGGAGGCGCGTCGTGTGAGCTATGAGGAACAGGACGTCATATGGCGCGTAGCGCTGGCCAGCTATGACCCCAGAGAGATGCGGGTATGGACACGCTATCTCGAGGAGCGCAACCCGGCCATCCGCTGCACGGGCTACCGCAGCAGCCGGCCGCTGCTGGAACGGCTCGAGCAGGGCGATGTGGACGTTCTGGTGCTGGGCGGCAGACTGGAGGACATGGACAGCATCCAGTTTCTGCCCAGGATACGCGGCCTTGCCCGCAAGCCTCTGGTGCTTCTGCGGGACGACGGACGCAACGAGAAGTCGGCAGTGGAGAGCCTGAGTCAGGAGGATGCATGCTACCTCATCCGTCAGGCCACACTGGAAGATATGCTGCAGGAGCTGCGCGCCCCGGCCCACCGCCCGGCGGAGAGCCTGGAAAAGCGCTGCGAGCGCATCTATCGCAGCTGGGGCGTGAGCACCTGCGACGCCAACAAGCGCTACCTGACCGGTGCGCTTCGGGTGATGATGGGCTCCGACCACCGTCTGGCCATCCGCAAGGAGATATTAGGGCCGGTGGCAGAGGAATACGGTCTCACCGTGGCGGCTGTGGACAGCGCCCTCCGGCGGCTGCTGGAGACGCTGGACGAGACCGGTACCCAGACATGGCGGGATTTTCGAAAAGAGTATGGCTTAGAGCGCAGGAAGGTGACCATCGGCCGCCTGCTTTATGCGCTGGAAAGTAGACTGAGTCAGCAGTGAGGTGCTGACCACACGACGCGGAGGTAGAGCAGAATGCGCAGGCGAAACGATGGAGCAGGAGTCTCCCCTCAGGAGGAGTTTGGGGATGTGTGCTTCCATGCCCTTGGCATCATCGACCAGAACCGGGAGTATCTGCAGATGCATCTGCTGGCGTCGGCCGACCTGCCCACCCGGCAGGCACTTTCAGACATCCAGATAGAGTCTGCCCGGCTGGACCGCACGGTACGCAATGCCATAACACTTTATCAGCTGGAAAATGAAGAGCTGAGCGAGCTGCAGCCTCTGGACCTGTGCGGTCTGCTGGAAAAGGCGGGCCGTCTGGCCCCGGACATCCAGCGGTCGCTGGAAATAACGCTCACGACGGAGAGTGGGGGCATCGAGCACTGCGCCGTCATGGGCGTCCCCGATGAGGCCGAACAGCTGCTGCTCCACCTCATCTCCAACGCGCTGCGGGCCTGCGATGCAGGCGGCAGGGTGTGGGTGAGCCTGAAACAGAAAAAGACGGGCGTCGCGCTCCGGGTAGAGGACAACGGCTGCGGCCTGATGGAGGAAGACCCCATCGAGAACAACCGCCGCTTCCTCAGCGGCGCAAAGCTGGGCCTCCGCATCTGCAAGCTCATCTGCCGCCGTGCAGGCTGGAAGCTGACGCTGACGGCCCGGCCGGGCGGCGGCACCCGGGCGCAGGTGGTGTTCCCGCTGGCCTCCTGCGAGGACATCCCGCCGGAAATGGAACTCCACTCCGGCGAGGAGAACGACATCCGCGCAGCGCGGTTCGCAAGCCGGGCGGCACAGGAGATCCTTCTGCTGCGGAGATATTGAACGAGACAAAAAGGCATCTGCAATGCGGCCGGGACGGCGCAGCGCAGATGCCTTTGCTTTGTGTGCGGGACAGGGAAGAGAGCAGAAAAATTGACAGACGGTAAAGAATCTTAGTAGAAACAGCCCGAAATTCACAGAAAAGTTTGCGAAATTAACAAAATGTTTAACTTTGAAAGGTGATTTTACTGTTTTTAAGGTGTAAAATAATCCCGAATGATTGATTGTCAGCCGGATTTGGTTTATAATACCCGTGTATGCGAGTCTGAAATTTGATTCGTTAGCAAACAACTTCTGCCCGGGCCGGAGAGCCCTGTGTGCAGAGGGAGAGTGCATTGTCCTTCAGGAGGAAAAACAACTGTGAGAGTAGGTCTTGACATCGGCAGCACTACCATCAAATGCGTGGTGCTGGATGAAAACGATACCCTTTTATATTCGACGTATGAGCGCCACTACAGCCACATTCTGGAAAAGGCGCAGGAGCTGCTGCGCCGCATCGACGCAGAGCAGCTGCATGGCCGGAAAGCGCTGCTCAGCATCTCCGGCTCCGCCGGCATGGGCCTGGCCGACAGCTGCGGCGTGCCTTTCGTGCAGGAGGTGTTCTCCACCCGCGTGGCGGTCAAAAAGTTCGTCCCTGCGACGGACTGCGTCATCGAGCTGGGCGGTGAGGATGCAAAGATCCTGTTCCTGACCAACGGCACCGAAGTCCGCATGAACGGCAGCTGCGCCGGCGGCACGGGCGCTTTCATCGACCAGATGGCGACGCTGCTCAAGATGGGTGCCGATGAGATGAACAAGGCGGCCGAACAGGCCACCCGTACATACACCATCGCATCCCGCTGCGGCGTTTTCGCCAAGAGCGACGTGCAGCCCCTCATCAATCAGGGCGCAAAGACCGAGGACATCGCGGCCAGCATCTACAAGGCCGTGGTCAACCAGACCATCGCCGGTCTGGCACAGGGACGCCCCATCCAGGGCAATATCCTCTATCTGGGCGGTCCGCTGACTTTCAGCACCGTGCTGCGCAAGAGCTTCGACGAGGCACTGGGCGTCACCGGCACCTGCCCCGAGAACAGCCTGCTCTACGTCGCGCTGGGCGCTGCCCTCTACGCCGACAAGGAGTTCGTCCTCTCGGACGTGGCCGCTGCGCTGGATGAGTACGCCGCCACGGCGACCTACGCCAGCGAGCCGCCCCTTTTCGCCAACAAGGAAGAGTACGAGGCATTCCATGCCCGCCATATGTCCCACAGCGTGCCGCGGGTGGCGTTCAGCGCCCAGTGCGGCCCGGTGCATATCGGCATCGACTCCGGCTCCACCACCGTCAAGCTGGTGGTCGTGGACGAGCAGAGCCAGATCCTCTACACCAACTATCAGCCGAACCTCGGCAACCCGCTGCCCCTTATCCGGCAGCAGCTGCTGAAGATCTATAAAGAGCACCCCGGCCTCAAGGTGGCCAGCGTGACCACCACCGGCTACGGCGAAGAGCTGGTCAAGAACGCCTTCCGCTGCGACTTCGGCCTCGTGGAGACCGTGGCCCACTTCACGGCAGCAAAATACTTCATGCCGGACGTGGACTTCATCATCGACATCGGCGGTCAGGATATGAAGTGCTTCAAGATCGAGGATGGTGCTATCAGCAACATCTTCCTGAACGAAGCCTGCTCTTCCGGCTGCGGCAGCTTTTTGCAGACCTTCGCGCAGGCACTGGGCTACGACGTCAAGGAGTTCGCGGCCCTCGGCCTCTTCGCCGACCGCCCCGTGGACCTGGGCAGCCGCTGCACCGTCTTTATGAACAGCTCGGTCAAGCAGGCCCAGAAGGACGGCGCGTCCATCGAGAATATCTCGGCGGGCCTGTCCATCAGCGTCGTCAAGAACGCGCTGTACAAGGTCATCCGTGCGTCCAGCCCCGAAGAGCTGGGCCGGAAGATCGTCGTGCAGGGCGGTACCTTCTACAATGAGGCCGTCCTCCGCGCCTTCGAGAAGGAGATGGGCGTCGAGGTCATCCGCCCCGACATCGCCGGTCTGATGGGCGCTTACGGTGCGGCCCTCTTCGGCCTGCGCCAGTGCCGCAAGAACGGCCAGACCACCTCCGCCATGATGAGCGAGGAAGAGCTGGAGAGCTTCGACCAGAAAGTCGTCAGCGTCAAGTGCGGCGGCTGCGGCAACCACTGCCAGCTCACCGTCAACACCTTTGCCGATGGCCGCAAGTTCATCTCCGGCAACCGCTGCGACAAGCCCGTCACCGGCAAGAGCGAGGACAACAGCCTCAACCTCTACGCCTACAAGCAGCAGCTTCTGGCCAGCTATAAGCCCGTGGCCGGAAAGCGCGGCTCCATCGGCATCCCGCTCTGCCTGAATATGTACGAGCTGCTGCCCTTCTGGTACGCCTTTTGGACCAAGCTGGGCTTTGCCGTCCACACCAGCCCGGTGTCCAGCCGCGGCCTCTATCTGGCCGGTCAGGCTACCATCCCCAGCGACACCGCCTGCTTCCCGGCCAAGCTCAGCCATGGCCACATCAAGGCCCTGACCCAGATGCATCTGGACGCCATCTTCTACCCCTGCCTGACCTACAACATCGACGAGGGTCTGGGCGACAACCACTACAACTGCCCCGTCGTGGCCTACTATCCCGAAGTCCTCGCCGGCAACTGCCCCGAGCTGGAAGGCCAGAAGTTCATCTACGACTACGTCGGCATCCATCGCCCGAAGGATTTCGTCCACAAGATGGCGAAGGACGTGCTGCCCAAGTATTTCGGCGGCATCTCTGAGAAGGAAGTGCAGGAGGCTGCCAACGCCGCCTACGCTGAGTATGAAGCCCACATGGCACAGATCCGGGTCAAGGGCAGCGAGATCATAGATGAGGCCCGCCGCCAGGGCAGGCGGATCATCGTGCTGGCCGGACGCCCCTACCATGTGGACCCGGAGATCAACCACGGCATCGACCACCTCATCACCCGCCACGGCGCGGCGGTGGTCACCGAGGACAGCATCTCCAACCGCGTGGAGAAGTTCCCCACCAGCGTGCTGAATCAGTGGACCTACCACAGCCGCCTGTATGCCGCCGCCAAGTACTGCACCACCCAGAAGGATATGGATCTGGTGCAGCTGGTGTCCTTCGGCTGCGGCGTGGATGCCATCACCACCGACGAGACCCGCGAGATCCTGCAGGAGGGCGGCAAGCTTTACACCCAGCTGAAAATTGACGAGATCACAAACCTGGGTGCTGTCAATATCCGCCTGCGCAGCCTGTTCGCCGCACTGGATGAGCGAGACGAAGATAAGAAGTAACATAGGAGGAACCTATGGAATACAATTACCCCAAATTCACCCCGGAGATGAAGAAAACTCACACCATCCTCATCCCCAACATGGCTATCACCCAGTTCCGCCTGCTGGAATACGCCCTGCGCTACGACGGCTACAAGTGCGAGATCCTGGGCAACTGCGGCAGCGCTGTGGCGCAGCTGGGCCTGAAATATGTCCACAACGACACCTGCTACCCGGCGCTGCTGGTCATCGGGCAGTTTTTGGACGCGCTGAACAGCGGCAAGTACGATCTGGACCACACCGCGCTGCTCATCACACAGACAGGCGGCGGCTGCCGTGCGTCCAACTACATCAAGCTTTTGCGCAAGGCACTCGTCAAGGCGGGCTACGGCAATATCCCCGTGGCCTCGCTGAACTTCTCCGGGCTGGAAAAGGGCAGCGGTCTGCCGCTGACCTTGCCGCTGCTGCGCAAGGTCATTGCGTCCATCTTCTACGGTGATCTGCTGGTGGCACTGCGCAGCCAGACCCACCCGTATGAGAACCACAAGGGCGACGCCGACGCCATGACTGAGAAGTGGATTGCCGAGATTCAGGGCTGGATCAAGGACGACAAGAATTATTCCGCCCACGACATGAAACGCCGGTTCTACGACATTGCCGCCGACTACGCGACCATTCCCATCACCCGCGTGCCGAAGGTCAAGGTCGGCGTCGTCGGCGAGATTTATGTCAAATACTCGCCGCTGGGCAACAATGATCTGGAAAAATTTCTGGAAAGCCAGGACTGCGAGGTCAACCTGCCCGGCCTGATGGGCTTTGTGGAGTACTGCGTGGCCAACTACAAGCTGGACATCGACCTGTACGGCGGCAACAAGCTGGTGGCCGGCGGTGCCGACAAGTTCCTGGGCTGGCTGGACGGCATCGGCTGCGCCAGCTATGACGCCATGCGCAAGTACGGCTTCTACGCGCCCGGCTCCTTCCGCGAGCTGATGAAAAAGCCCGAGGGCATCATCTCGCTGGGTGCCAAGATGGGCGAGGGCTGGCTGCTGACCGCCGAGATGATCGAGCTGGTGCAGGGCGGCTACGGCAACATCG
>ERZ773194.3362-NODE-3362-length-13803-cov-15.241562_pt1 | contig 13803 bp, 10 predicted proteins | sample MGYA00511240_ERZ773194 | MGnify/ENA primary metagenome ERZ773194 (study PRJEB29015, sample SAMEA2737774) | human gut metagenome | biome: human gut; feature: human-associated habitat; material: faeces | place: China | collected 2012 ... | reverse complement strand
ATTTCTGTTCCTGAATGTAGAGGCTGACGCGGCTCTGGATGAGCTTGGAGGCCTCCTCAACGGTCTTGCTGCCCGCAAAATAGCCTGCGGCTTCGTCAGAGATGATGTCCAGCACGTTCTGGTCGAAATCCACAAAGCTCGTCGTGGAGTCGATCAGGGCCAGCACAGCGTCATACTGCTCCTGCGTGACGGCGTACAGCTCGATCATCGGCTCGTCGCCGTAACTCATGCCGCCGTTGGAGATGGGGATGGGATTGCCGTCGTCATCGAGGATCTGATTGCCGTCGGCGTCTGTCTCGTATTCCTGCGTCATAGCCTCCTGCGCTTTTGCCTCAAAGACTGACTTCACGATGGGGTAATTCCAAATACTTTCCTGATAGTCGTCGGAGAGCGTCGAGCGGATAAAGGCCCACGCGCCGGACTTGTCCTTGCAGGTCGTGGAGATGGAGAGCGTGCAGCTGGCGTTGAACGCGTTGCCGCTGGAGCCATCCTCACGCGGGAAACCAACAAAGCGAATGTCGTTGTTCAGTGCGGCGAAGGTATAGTACAGATCACTGAAACCGGAAAGTGACGTCGGATAGAGCAGCTGCTTGCCGTTTTTCAGGCGGGTGAAATCGCTTTCATAATCGTCCGAATCCGACTGCCAGTCGTATTCCGCCGGGAAGGGCTTGACGAACTCCAGCAGCGCGCGGAATTCATCGGTATCAAAGCTGCACGTGCCATCCTGCCAGTTCATGAAGCTCTCCGCGTTCATCGCGATGCAGTACTGCAGCATTTCCGCCTGCGTGTAATACTTGTTGAAGACCGTCGCGCCCTCGGGGAGCTTGGAAAGCGCGTCATTGACGTCGGCCAGCGTCCATGTCGTATACTCGCCCACGACCTTGCCGAGGCCAACTGCGGTCGTGACGCCGAAATCGATGGGCAGGCGGTAGAGTTTGCCGTCGGTCTGGGCCGCGTTCAGCGGCTGCGTCATGAGCTTGTCGCGCGAATATTCGGGGTCCGCGTCGAGATACGGCCACAGGTCCTCCAGCAGTCCCTTGGCGGCATACTGACCGATGGGAAGCTCCGTGCCGTTGACGAGGATATCAGGCACATTGCCGGAAATGATCTCCGTGTTGAGCTTGGTCAGACCGGCGTTATAATCGTCGTCCGTCGCATACTCGGAATAGTCCTTGACGACAATGCGGTAGTCCGGGTTGCTCTTGTTGAATTTTACGATCTGGCTGCGGAGATTGTAGTCCAGATACAGGCAGGCCAGCGTCAGCTCGGTCTTCGTCGTGACAGCGGCTGCGTCCACGCGGTTGAGCACCAGAACCTGCTGCCTGCTGGGGTCGTTATCGGAATATTCATAGGTCACAGCGACGATCCGCCCGTCGGACAGGAAGCCGAAGCGGTCGGAATTGATGCTGTTGCTGTCCACGTCGCAGGCTATCCAGTCGACGACCTTCTCGACCTCGCCGTTGTCCTTGCGTTCGCCGAAGATGCTGCCGCTGCTGGTGAAGAAATACGTATAAACATCGTTGCCGGGCAGGATGTTCCATGCGCGGGAGGAAACGGGCGTTTCCTTGCCCCAGTCCTTCGTCTCCGGGTCAAGCTGCTTGAAGACCATCTTGCCGTCTGCGGAGGATGTGGTCATGCCGACCTCGCTGGCGGACAGCTGGCAGATCTGGCCGTTCAGCTCGTCGCCGGACTTGCTGAACACGAAGCTGCCGTCCGGGCCGTAGACGTTGACGGTCTGGTGGTCGTAGGTATAGACATAGCCCTTGTCGTCGGAGAGGATGGAATCGATGTAAGTATAGCGCCAGCCTTCGGAATCGTCCGTCTCCTCCTCGGAAACGGGCGTGATGGTGCGCAGCAGCGTCCCATGCGCGTCAAGCTGGATAAGCTCGGAGATGGAATCGCCCTCCGTGCCGTCGTCCGCGTAGCGGCTCGTCTGCCGGAAGAGCCAGAGCGTGCCGTCCGCACCGGCCGCCATAGTCTGGATGCTGGTGCTGCTGTTGAAGGTCTGCATACTGCCGTCCGGATTCATGGTCACGCCATCCGGCATGTCCGGGTTTTCCACGACCGGCTCGGCCACATAATTGTCAAGCTGCACGCACTCGCCGGTGTCAAGGTCAAAGCGGAAAATGACCTCGGAATACGTGTCATAGGAATATTCCTCGCCGTTTTCGTCGGTATAGGTTTCTGTGCCGCCGTCCGGGATGCTGGCGGTAAAGTAGAGCGTGTCGCCGGTAACGCAGCTCGTGCCGATCCACTGAATATCCTCCGGCAGATCGTAATACTGCGCCTGATACGCGAACTGCGTGGAGGTCTTGTCCTCCGCGTCGCTCTGTTCTGTCTTCTTCGTATCGTCTGCCGTCTGTGCCTCATTTTTGCTGCACCCGGCGAGAACGCCGAACAGCAGAACAAGCGCTAGGCAGATGGAAAGTATTCGTTTTGTCATAAACATGACTCCTTCCTGTCTTTTATCCGTGCTGCCACATGGTAACAGAAAACCGCCCAAAAAGAAACCCCTTTGGGACAGATTTAAGAAAGAATTAAGTAAATCGAATGGTTTTCATACGTCTTGGAATTCATCAAGATCCGTGTTATACTGTAGAAAAACCGCAACAGGAGGCGCTTTATGCCCGCGCATATCATTTCCAGCGAGCAGCAGCGCGACCGGATGCTGCACACGCCGATCCCGAAGCTGATCGTGTCGCTGTCCATCCCGACGCTGGCGTCGCAGCTCATTTCCGTGTTTTATAATACCGCCGACACCTATTTCGTCTCCAAGCTGTCTACCAGCGCCTCAGCGGCTGTCGGCGTCGTCTTTTCTCTCATGTCCATCATTCAGGCCTTCGGCTTCGGCATCGGTATGGGCTGCGGGTCGATCATCAGCCGCAGTCTCGGCAACCGGGACAACGAGCGGGCCGACCGCACCGCAAGCAGCGCGTTCTTTTTTGCCGCCGCCGTGGGGCTTCTCATCTGCATTGCGGGGCTCTGCACGCTCCGGCCGCTCATGCGCCTGCTCGGCTCAACGGAAACGATCCTCCCGTACTCGGAAAGCTACGCGCGCATTATCCTGCTGGCTGCCCCCATCATGTGCGCTTCGTTCGTTCTGAGCAATACGCTGCGCTCCGAGGGCGAGGCGATGCTTTCCATGTACGGCATCTGCGCGGGCGGACTTCTGAACGTCGCGCTCGACCCGCTGTTCATCTTTGTCTTCGACATGGGCATCGCGGGCGCGGCGCTGGCCACAGCGCTCAGCCAGCTGGTCAGCTTCTGCATCCTCGCGTGGCTGTTCCTCCACGGGCGGAGCATCGTCCGCGTCCATCTGCGCTGTGTCAGCAAACGGCCCGGGCTTTACGGCGAGATTCTGCTCGTCGGCTTCCCGACGATCTGCCGGCAGGGCTTCGCAAGCCTGTCCTCGGCGCTTTTAAATAACGCGGCAGCTGTCTATTCCGACGCGGCGGTCGCCGCCGTGACGATCTCCAACAAGGTCTATCTGCTCGTCCGGTCGATCGTGATCGGCATCGGGCAGGGGTTCCAGCCTGTAGCGGGCTACAATTTCGGCGCGGGCGATAAAAAGCGCACGCGGCAGGCGTTCTGGTTTTCCGTGCTGCTCGGAACAGCGGTGTGCATCGTCTGTGCGGCTGTGATCTCGCTCTTTCCCGACGAGATCATGCACTTCTTCCGTGACGATGCGGAGGTCACGCGCATCGGCCGTCAGGCACTGCTCTATGCCTGCGCCGTCATGCCGCTGATGGGATATTCAACTTATGTAAATCAACTATACCAGTGCCTCGGCTTTCACCAGGCCGCGACGCTGCTGGCCAGCTGCCGCAACGGGCTGTTATATGTCCCGCTCATTCTCCTGCTGCCGCGCACGCTGGGCCTTGCCGGTGTGGAAATGAGCCAGCCCGGCGCAGACCTTTTGACCTTCGTTGTTTCGCTCCCGTTCCAGATCTGGTTCTTCCGGCATAAGCTCCGCTGATATGACGCTGCGTATACACGAAGGCTCCCCTATCGTTAGCAGGGGAGCCTTCAAATATGGAAATTTATAATCAATTTACGATCTGAAACTCTGAAATATTATAGGCAGCGCCGGTGAGTAATTTTCCAAAGCTCAGCCCTTCGCAGCTCCAGTCTCCGAACCGGAGCCCGCCGGTTCATTTGCGGCCGTGGAAACCCGGATCTGCTCAATATGATGGTTCGCGATCCGCGTGATCTGTACGTGCAGCGTTTCAAAATCGAATGACGCACCGGTCTCGGGGAGCCGGCCAAACTGCTCCATGACCCAGCCGCTGACGGAGGCCATGTCCGAGTCGGATCTCAGCCCGAAATAGTCCGCAAAATCGTCAAAGCTCATTTCCGCGTCGACCAGGTACGTGCCGTCAGACCCCTTGCTGATCGGCGTTTCCTCTTCATCGTGCTCATCCCAGATCTCGCCGACGAGTTCTTCCAGAATGTCCTCCATCGTCACAATGCCGCAGGTGCCGCCGTATTCGTCGACCACGACGGCGACGTGCGTTTTGGCCTGCTGGAGCTTTTTGAGCAGCAGACTGATGGACTCCATCTCCAGCGCGTAGACCGGCGGCAGAATAATATCCCGCAGCGGCTTGTCCGTCACGCCGCAGCCGACATAAAAGTCTTTCTGGTGGATGGTGCCGAGAATATTGTCGATCGAATCCTGATAGATCAGGAGCCTTGAATATTTCGTCTCCGTGAACAGCGCGGCGACCTCCTCCTTCGTCGCCGTGATCGGAAGCGCAGCCAAGTCAGTGCGGTGGATCAGAATATCCTCCGCGCGCTGCTCGGAAAAATCGATTGCGTTCTTGAGCAGCTCGCCCTCGTTTTTATCAATGCTGCCGTCCTGCTGCACTTCGTCGACAAGCATCAGAAGCTCCTCCTGCGACATTTTGTTGTCGGAGCTGAGGCGGAAGACCTTCGCCAGCAGCTTTTTCCAGAACGAAAAAATTGCGTTCAGCGGCGTAAAAATCCAAATAAGGACCTGAAGCATCGGCGCGGACAGCATGGCCCACTGCTCTGCGCAGTCCTTTGCAATGCTCTTCGGAGAGATCTCACCGAAAATCAGCACCACGACCGTGACGACGACGGTGGAGATCGTGGCGCCTGCGTCGCCGTAATGCCTGACGAACAGCACGGTGCCGATGGAGGCCGTGGCGATATTCACGATATTGTTTCCGATCAGGATCGTGGACAACAGCCGGTCATAGCGTTCGAGCAGCTTACAGACCAGTGCCGCCCGTTTGTTTCCCTTCTCTGCAAGGGTCTTGAGCCGCGTTGTGTTCGCAGAGGAAAAAGCCGTTTCCGTCGCCGAAAAATAACCGGAGAGGATCAGGCAGACAGTCATTATAACAATGCAAGTAGTGGTTGACAATGTACGGTAACTCCTTTTCTGTTATCTGAAATCGTGTGTGAAGACGCAAAAAAGCACGTCCGCCCTGCATCTAGCAGCGCAGATATGCTTCCAAAAACAGATGACAGATCAGATATGTACTATGACAATCGCTGTCGTCAGAATCCATGTGTTTCATTCCTTTCGCATAAAATCAAATTTATTATAACAAAAAACACAAATTCGTCAAGAAACAAATTCGGCGTAAGACTTGGGCGTGTCCGGTTCACGCAGAGAGCAGCAAAGGACCGAATAGAGTTGGTAGGGGCAAGAGCCAAGCCCCTACCAACTGCGGTCGAATTTCGTTGGTTTTACAGAGCAGGGGAAATCATCGCTCCGCTTGATAGACGATCTCGCCGTTTACGATGGTCATGTACGCCTCGCCGCCGATGGTGGTCAGCGGGTCTGCCGTCCAGAGAACAAGATCGGCGTCCTTGCCCGGTTCCAGACTGCCGACGCGGTCAGAAATGCCGAGACTCTGCGCCGGATTGATGGTAATGGCGCGCCACGCTTCTTCCATCGGCAGTCCTGCCGCAGCCGCAAGTCCAGCCGCCAGCGGCAGATGCTGCAGCGGAATGACCGGTGCGTCGGTGATGATGCTGACCGTCAGTCCTGCGCGGTACAGAACGCCCGCTGTCGTAAAGCTCTTGTTCCGCAGCTCGACCTTGCTCTTGCCGCCGAGCGACGGGCCAACAAAGACCGGATAGCCCTCCTCGGCCAGCTCGTCCGCGATGATCTCACCGTCGGTGCAGTGGTCGAGCGTCAGCTTGAGGTCAAACTCCCGCGCGATGCGCACGGCGGTCAGAATATCGTCCGCGCGGTGCGCGTGGCACTTGATCGGAATTTCTCTGTTCACGACCGGCAGCATCGCTTCCAGCTTCACGTCCAGCGGCGGATTTTTTCCTGCCGCCTTGTCGTCGCGGTAGCGGATGGTGCGCATCAGCAGCTCGCGCAGCAGTCCGGCCACGGCCATACGTGTCATGGGACTCTGTTTTTTGCCCTGTCCGTAGCAGCCCTTCGGGTTTTCGCCGAACGCGCATTTCATCGCCGCAGGCGACCGCAGTACCATCTTGTCAACACGCTTGCCTGCCAGCTTGAGAATGGCGAACGTGCCGCCGACAACGTTCGCGCTGCCGGGGCCGGTGCAGGCTGTCGTCACGCCGCCGCGAAGCGCCAGACCGAACGCCTCATCCTGCGGATTGATCGAGTCGATGGCGCGCAGCTGCGGCGTTAGCGGATCAACGATCTCGTTATAGTCCATGCCTTCCCAACGCATGGATTGATTGTCAAGGCCGATGTGGCAGTGCGCCTCCACACAGCCCGGCGTGAGCAGCCGCCCCTGTGCGTCAATGACCTTTGCGTCTGCGGGTGCGTCAATTTCCGGAGCGACTGCGGCAATTTTTCCATCCTCAACCAGCAGACAGCCGTTCGGAATATCCGCTCCGGCCATCGTTTTGATGTGTGCGTTCTGAATCAGCAGCATATTGTATCTCCTTTCACAGCGCCAATTCGCTGTTTCCTCCAGTATAACGCGAGCCGCCGCCAAAAAGCAAGCGCTGTTTTTCCCCAGTCCGCTAGACAAAAAAGGCAGATGCTGTTATGATAGAGACAGAAAATCCAAAAACGACGATCAAGGAGATTGCTATGAAACAATATTATCTTGGAATTGAATTCGGTTCCACGCGCGTCAAGGCCGTCCTGATCGACGGCGAGCACCGCATCGTCAAGAGCGGTGACTACACATGGAAAAGCAGTCTGGAAAACGGCGTCTGGACGTATCACATGGAGGATGTGCAGGATGGCCTGCGCACCGCCATCCGCAACCTCGGCGAGCTGCCGGGGGCTGTTTCGGCCATGGGCATTTCCGGCATGATGCACGGCTATCTGGCCTTCGACAAGGACTGGAACCTGCTGGCTCCGTTCCGCACCTGGCAGAACACCATGACCGGCGAGGCAGCCGAGCAGCTTACGGCGGAATTCGGCTTCAACATCCCGCAGCGCTGGTCCATTGCGCATCTGTATCAGGCCGTTCTGAACGGCGAAGCGCACGTCAAAAATATCGCGCACATCACGACGCTTGCCGGCTATGTCCACTATCTGCTCACGGGCGAAAACGTCCTCGGCGTGGGCGAAGCCTCCGGTATGTTCCCCATTGACAGTGAAACGCTGGACTATGACGCGGCGATGCTCGAAAAATTCGACGCGCTGCTTGCCAAATACGGCTTCGCGTGGACGGCCCGCAGCGTCCTGCCCAAGGTCCTGATGGCCGGACAGGCCGCAGGTAAGCTGACGCAGGCCGGGAGAACGTTCCTTGAAGGGCTTCTGCCCGCCGGCATCCCGTTCTGCCCGCCCGAAGGCGATGCAGGCACCGGCATGACGGCGACGAACGCCGTCGCGCCCAGAACCGGCAACGTCTCGGCAGGCACGTCCATCTTCGCTATGGTCGTACTGGAAAAGCCCCTGTCGAAGGTCTATCAGGAGATCGATATGGTCACCACGCCCAGCGGCAAGCCCGTCGCCATGGTGCACTGCAACAACTGCACGAACGACATGAACGCATGGGTGGGCCTTCTCGGCGAGACGGCGAAGCTCTTCGGCGCGGACGTTTCGACTGGCGAGCTGTTCACGAAGCTCTACCAGAAGAGCCTTGAGGGTGATGCCGACTGCTCCGGCGTCCTGACCTACAACTATATGGCGGGCGAGGGTGTTACGCATCTGGACGAGGGCCGTCCGATGGTCGTCCGCAAGCCCGAAAGCCAGTTCACGCTTGCCAATTTCCTGCGCTCCCAGCTTTACGCGACCATGTCGACGCTCAAGCTCGGCATGGATATCCTTGCGGAGGAGCACGTTGCGATCGATTCCCTGACCGGTCATGGCGGCCTGTTTAAAACGCCGGTCGTCGGCCAGAAATACATGGCCGCCGCCTGCCGTGCACCGGTCACGTGCATGGAATCGGCAGGCGAGGGCGGGCCTTACGGCATGGCTCTGCTTGCGTCCTATCTGGTGCAGAAAAAGGATGGCCAGACGCTTGAGCAGTATCTGGAAACAGAGGTTTTCGCGGATGTCAAGCGCACGACGCTTGCTCCCGATCCCGAGGATGCCGCCGGCTTCGACCGCTATCTCGGCTGGTACCGCAGCGCCCTCGCAGCGGAAACCGCTGCAGTAAACGCATTCTGATCGATCCTTTCGAAAACATGGAAAAGGCTTCCCGTCTCCGGGAAGCCTTTTCCGCTTACATGGCCGTGGAGATCGCGTCCACAGCCTTTTCCGCCTCGTTTTGAATAGCCTTGGCGACCTGCTTTGTCATGCGGTACGCGTCGCTGTTTTTCGGCAGCATCATCGCGCCCAACGCGCCGACTGCGACGCCTGCGCCCATGGTCAGAAAGAAGCCCCGTACTGTCATATGCGCACCTCGTTACCGCATCGCCGTGCCGGACGTGCTGCCGGTCACGGTTCTGCCGCTTGCCGTGCCGCTCTGGCTGTAGCCCGCGCCGTTGTAGCCGGGGTTGTAGTTCGTGCCGTTATACATACCGCCATAGCCGTTTGTGCCGTTGACATAGCCGTTCCGGGTCGTGGAGACGTTGGAATAGCCGTCGTAATACGGCTGCGTCGCCGCACAGGCGGTCAGAGACACCGCAAGCATCAGCGCGGCCAGCACCAGGATCAAGCCTTTTTTCATGAGAAATTCCTCCTTTTTTGCGAATCGTATCGCTGAGGCTAGTTTCTGCAGGCATTGCGCGCGGTATGCTGTGAGTTTTTTACAGAGCAGGAATCGATAAAAATCGATACAAGCATATTGAAAGTTTTCGTTTATGCTGTATAATAAACAACAGATAAAAATGAGAAGGAGAACGCTCATGAAAAAGCTGTCCATCAAAAAAGGCGTGCAGTGCATGGCCTGTCTGGAGTGCGTCCGCGCCTGCTCCAACGCATACTATAAGGAATTCCACCCCGATAAGGCCGCTCTGAAGATCGTCCAGCGCGGCGAGAACGTCCGCCCCATGGTCTGTGTCCAGTGCGGCAAGTGCGCCGAGGTCTGTCCCTCCGGCGCGATCACCCAGAACCCCAAGGGCGTCTGGATGATCAGCCGCAAGCTCTGCACCGGCTGCGGAAAATGCGTTGAAGCGTGTCCCTTCGGCCTCATCGTCAAGGACGAGGCCGTCCCGTATTCCAGCAAATGCACCGCCTGCGGCATCTGTGTTAAGGCCTGCCCCATGGAGCTGCTGGAGATCGTCGAAAAATAAAAACCAAGCGGCGGATCTGCGTGTCCGCCGCTTTCGTTTGTCCATATATAGATTTCTGCGAACTTGCAGGCTGGGGATGCCTCCGGCGGCCCCTTCTTTTCCGCCTTGCCGGAAAAGAAGGGGGAGAAAAGGGGCGCTGGTTACGTTTGGTGCGTACTGCGGGTACGACTCAGGTGGTTCCTGATTTTCAGTTGTTACGAACACACAAACTCACCATACGGGCGCTATACTGCGCGCCGCCTGTTACGGTACAACAGATTTGTGAGCAGTTGCGATTTAATATCTGCGGTAAAAACGCCTTGCGTTCGAAATTTGCAGGGCAGTACGGATTCGCCAGAGTTTTGTAGGGGCCGATGCCCACATCGGCCCGCTGGGAAGTTGCGAATTTGCCATAGATTTCCGCAAAAAGGGTGCGTTCTGCCGGGTCGATGTGGGCATCGACCCCTACAAATCGCACTCCTCAAAGTGCGCCGAAATATGCGTCCCTAACCTTGCAGCTTCCGTCATTTCACCACCGCATCATACAGCAGATTCTTCGCAAACCCCGTCAGCTTCGCGACCTGCTTGACAGCGTCCTTCGTGGAAAGTCCCTCCGCCATGCGTGCGCGGACCAGATCGAGCGCCGCTTCAAATGTGCAGCCTTCCTCCGCCTTTTCCTCCGCGCCAGCCACAACGAGCACGAACTCGCCGCGCGGCGGGGTTTCTTCATAATAGGCCGCCGCCTCGCCCAGCGTCATGCGGCGGACCTCCTCGTGCAGCTTCGTCAGCTCCCGACAGAGGGAAATTTTCCGATCCTCTCCAAACGCGTCTGCCAGATCGCGCAGCGTGGCCAGCAGCTTGTGCGGCGCTTCGTAGAAGATCATCGTCCGCGTTTCGTCCTTCAATCCCGTCAGGTGCTCCTGACGGCTTTTTTTGTTGACGGACAAAAAACCCTCGAACGTGAACCGGCCCGTCGGCAGGCCCGAAATACTCAGCGCTGTCACCAGCGCGCACGGCCCCGGAATCGCGCAGACCGTCACGCCGTTTTCCGCGCACAGCCGAACCAGGTCCTCGCCGGGGTCGGAGATGGCGGGGGAGCCAGCGTCCGTCACCAGCGCGCACGTTTCGCCCGCCAGCAGCCGCGCGAGGATCTTTTCGCCGCTTTCTGCCTTGTTGTGTTCATGATAGCTCACAAGGCTTTTTTTGATCTCCAGATGGTTCAGCAGCTTGAGGCTCACGCGCGTGTCCTCCGCCGCGATAAAATCAGCCTCCGCCAGCGTTCGGGCACAGCGGGGCGAAATGTCATTCAGATTGCCGATGGGCGTCGGCACGAGATATAGAGTACCGGCCATATTGCTTCACTCCTGTAGATGATAGATACGCCGGCCCGCGGCAGACAGCTCGCCGGTCTGCGTGTATAAAACCAGATCTGGCTCAAATTGCAGCCCAGGCCCTCCGCCGAGGCGGGCTTCGATCAAAACGAGATTCACGGCGTTTTCCGCTCTGTGCCGGACGAAGCGGATGCGCTTTGGCTCCAACCGCGCCGCGCGCAGCCCGGTCATCAAATCGACCAGCCGCTCCGGCTTGTGAACCAGAAAAAACCGCCCGCCCCACCGCAGCGCCCGCGCCGCAGCCGCGCAGAGCGCGTCAAACGGGCAGCAGATCTCGCTTCTCGCGGCGCTGAGACTGTCCTGCGCGTGCAGATGCCCGCTTTTCGGCGGGTAGTAGGGAGGATTGGACAGCACGCAGTCAAAGCCTCCGGGCGCGATTTCCGCGTGCGCCTGCCGCAGATCGCCGCAGACGACGCAAAAGCGGTCAGAAACTCCGTTTTCCTCCGCGTTTTCCCGCGCCTGCCGCGCAGCGGCCTCCTGAATTTCAATGCCGCATACGCGCAGTGTCTCATCCGCGCCCAGCAGCAGAAGCCCCAGCGTCCCGCACCCGCAGCCAAGATCAAGCACCCGGCTGCCGGGCCGTATCCGGCAGAAATCTGCCAGCACCATGGAATCCGTACTCACGCGGAACTGTGCGTCTGAAATTTTCATCCGAATGCGGTCAAAGAGAAGCTCTTCCATACGCGCTCCAATCAAAAAGACAGGGGGGTGCTGCGTGCAGCACCCCCCTACTGTTTATGTGCTTATTCCTCAGAGATCGCGTCGTTGGGGCATTCTGCAGCGCAGGTACCGCAGTCCACGCACTGATCAGCGTCGATGACGTACTTGTCTTCGCCCTCGCTGATGCAGCCGATGGGACATGCGTCAGCGCAAGCACCGCACTTTACACAGTTGTCATTGATTACGTGTGCCATTTGAAGCACCTCCATTTTTAAGGTAGCTTCATTCTATCATACTTTCCTGAAAATGCAATGAAAAAAGTGTAAATTCCTCGAACGGCCCGGATTTTTTCACGTGCGTCGTATAAACGCTGACTGCCGCGTCGAAACTCTCCTTCGACAGGAGGCGATCAGAATGAAAAAACCGGCGTATTCCGCAGCGCTGGACCGGGTGCTCTTCCGCGCGTCGCGGCTGGCGCGTGAGCTTGGCGGCGCACAGACCGGCACGGAGCATCTGCTGCTTGCACTCTCGCAGGAACGCATTTCCCAGACCGGACGCATTTTATGCTATCAGGGAGCCGAGGGCAGGCTCCTGCGCTGTATGCTGCTGACGAGGCAGGAGCCGGAGCCAGCCGGACGGCAGGGCCTTTCCGCAGCTGCCGCAAGAGCGCTTGACGGCGCACAGCACGAGGCGGACCGCCTTGGAGCGCCCCTCTGCCTGCCGGAGCATCTGCTGCTTTCCCTCATGCGCGACGACGCCTATGCGGCGGCGCGAATGCTTTCGGAGCTTGGCGTCGACTGCAACTGCGTATTTTCGGAAACATATGACCGCCTGCGCATCCTACATCCGGCGCAGGACGTGAAAGGACAATCGGAATTGAAGCTTTTGGAACTGTACTGTGACAACATGATCGACCGGGCACCGCAGATGGACCCCGTCGTCGGCCGCGAGGCGGAGCTTTCCCAGCTCATGCAGGTGCTCAGCCGCCGCAGCAAGAATAACCCCGCGCTCATCGGCGAACCCGGCGTCGGCAAGACCGCCGTCGTTGAAGCGCTGGCCCAGCGCCTTGCCTGCGGAGACGTGCCGCAGGCGCTGCGCGGGAAAAAGCTCTACTGCCTCAACATGGCGAACCTGCTCGCGGGCACGAAATACCGCGGCGAATTTGAAGAGCGCGTGCGCGATATCCTGATCGAGATCCGCCGCTGCGGCAGCGTCATCCTATTTGTCGACGAAATGCACACCATCGTCGGCGCAGGCAGCGCCGAGGGCGCGATCGACGCGGCCAATCTGCTCAAGCCGGCCCTTGGCAGGGGAGAGCTGCAGATGATCGGTGCGACGACATTGGAGGAATACCGCAAATTTATTGAGAAGGACGCCGCGCTTGAACGCCGCTTCCGCCCTGTGATCGTCCGCGAACCGGACCGCAAGACGGCCTGCCGTATGCTTGAAGCGCTTCGTCCAGGCTTGGAGGCACACCACCGCATCCGCATCACGCAGGAGGCCATCGAGGCCGCCGTCGATTTTTCAAGCCGCTATCTGACAGATCGCTTCCTGCCGGACAAGGCGCTCGACCTGCTCGACGAGGGCGCGGCGCACGTCTGGCTCGGCGGGCCGGAGCCGGCGGAGGACGCAGAGCGCCAGCAGCAGCTCGAGCAGCAGCTTGAGCAGGCTGTGGCAAACGCGCAGTATGAGCAGGCGGCGAAGCTGCGCGACGAGCTGCGCACGCTCGTGCGCCGCCAGCTTGCCGCCCGCCGCGCCCAGCGCACCGTGAGCCTGACCCGGCAGGATATCGCCGCCGTCGTTTCCGAGCGCACCGGCATCCCCGTCGGCAGGCTCCGGCAGTCCGACCGTGAACGGCTGCTGTCCCTGCGCCAGACGCTCTCCGAGCGCATCATCGGCCAGCAGGCAGCCGTCGACGCGGTTTCTACCGCCGTTCTGCGCGGCCGGACAGGCATTGCCGACGCCGGACGCCCCGCCGCGTCTTTCCTGCTCATCGGCCCGACGGGCGTCGGAAAAACGGAATTATGTAAACAGCTTGCGCAGGTCGTCTACGGCAGCCAGGACGCGCTCATCCGCGTGGATATGTCGGAATACATGGAGCCAAGCAGCGTCTCGCGCCTGCTTGGCG
>ERZ773194.3359-NODE-3359-length-13817-cov-4.057622_pt1 | contig 13817 bp, 10 predicted proteins | sample MGYA00511240_ERZ773194 | MGnify/ENA primary metagenome ERZ773194 (study PRJEB29015, sample SAMEA2737774) | human gut metagenome | biome: human gut; feature: human-associated habitat; material: faeces | place: China | collected 2012 ... | reverse complement strand
TATGTATAATGCTGAGCCGACTGTCACCGCATGGAGCTTTTGGGGTGATGAATGGAAAAACTGGGCCGGACCCGATAACTGGAATTCAAAATATGGAAACAATAATCCTCCTACCGACTGGGATGCTTGGCTGATCAATGTTGGCAATCAGATCAAGGCTCAGGGAACTGAATATGAGTATTCCTATAATGGTACAGCAACAAAGTCTACTCCGCAGGATGATACTTTCAAGAATTACGCAAACTCCATCGATAAGGCGCTGTATTTGACCAATGAGGTATATCAGGAGGCAAAGGAAGCAGGATATAACTGTTATGCCATGACGGCCGACAGCGGCGCGGACACGACTTATCCCTGGGGCCACAGCTTTATGAATTATCTGGCAGGCGGTAAGATGGTTGATTTCAGTGAAATAAGGAATAATATCCTGTATCTTGTGGGCCCGGGTTCTACCGTAACCGATAGGATGGGGAAAACTGCCGATTATGATTTTGATTTTATTAACAGCGCGGCTAATCTTTCCCTAAAGGTTGACGAAACAGCATATGCGGTATCCGCTAAGACTGAGAGCCTTAATGAGCATGAAACGGCGCGCTACCTGTTTACATCGGACGGTGTTGTGGCGGCAAATCAGGCGGAGGCACCTTTCGTACTCCACTATTATGCTAAGGGAACTGACGGTGCGAGCGACGAATGCTTTGTATGGGATATCAACGTCCCGGTCTCCAATTTTGCGCCAGTACAGCTTACCTACGCAGTCAAGCTGACCAATCCCAAGACCGCTTCGGGCACATATGGTACTTATGATAAGGATGGCTCTAAGAATTACGAAGGGTTGTATACCAATAACTCCGCCGTATTGATTCCCAAGAACAGCAGCGGCGATACGGGCGCGGATGAAACCTTCAACAAGCCCACGGTTTCCTATACCGTTTCCGGCGGAGGTGGCGGCCATACCCATTATGACCCCACTCCCTCCGTCCCCGTGGTGGTCATAGTGCCCCCCAAGACCGGCGATATGACGATATGGCAGAGCATACTGCATTTCTTCGGGGTAATATAAAAAGATAACGGCACGACAAAGCCCCCGCGAATGCGGGGGCTTTGCTTATCTTTTCGTCTTTAGGGGGAAGAATGACGACGGTGCTTACGCTTTCTTTGACTTTGCGCTGCGGACGCTCTCGAGCATTATGCTGCCCAGTATCAGCGCGGCGCCTACCGCGCCCATGACGCCCATTTTCTCATGCAGGAGAACGGCACTCATTGCGGCGGTGGAAAGGGGGTTGAGGGCGCAGAACTGGCTCGCCCTCTCGGAAGGTATCCTGCGCTGTGCCACGGGCTGAAGGGTGAAGCCGAAGCAACTGCAAACCAGCGCAAGCCCCAATATCGGCAGCCACTCAGAGGCGCAGGAGGGCAGCTTCGGGGCCTCGAATATGAAGGAGGCTATGGTGGTGAACAGGCCGATGAAGCCTACCTGCGCTATGCCTATGAGCATGGGGTCGCCCTTTTTGGAAAGCCTGTCAGTGAGTATTATCGCCAAGGCGTAAAGCATGGCAGAGAGTATGCAGAGCCCTTCGCCGAGGCCGAAGCTGAACCTGCCGGAGCGCAGGGTGAGGGCGCCGACGCCTATTAAGGTAAGTCCGGCGCAGAGCAGAGCCTTTTTGCAGGGCAGCTTCCTATGCAGCAGCGCCTCCATCAGCGGCACTATCACTATTGCGGTATTTTCGAGAAAGGAGGTGGTGGAGGCGAGGGTGTGCTTGAGGGCGAAAAGCTCCGCCGCCATCATCGCGGAGAATGCGCCGCCTATTGCCATGCCCATGAGCAGCGTCCTGAGGTTCATCCGCTTCATCCGATTGAAGAATATGGCGCAGAGTATCACGAAGGCAAGGCAGAAGCGAACGGAGAGTATGTTGAGGGGGCTCATAGTGGTGAGGAGCGCCTTGGACAGCAGCAGAGAGGTGCTGCGCGCAACTATAACGCCCGCGAGAAGGAACTCCGCAGGGTTTACCCGGCAGCCTATCCTTGCCCTTGCGCTGATGCTTTCCATTGTTTCTGTCCTTTCCTGACATTTTGTCGTTTTCTTTGTTTGACATCATTATATTACTGTTATATATTTGAGTAAAACGAGGATATATCATGGCAGCATTGATAAAAAGTCAAAAATAGAGGCGCGATATGGATACAGAGAAGTGCAGGGCGCTGATAGCGGCGCTGGAGCTGGGCTCACTTACCGCCGCGGCGGAGAGCCTCGGCTATACTCCCTCCGGAATAAGCCGTATGATGGCGGCGCTGGAGGATGAGATGGGCTTTCCGCTTCTGATAAGGAACAGAGGCGGCGTCGCCCCTACCGAAAACTGCAAAAATATGCTTCCCCTCATACGCGATTTCGTATACATGGGGCGGCGCTGCGTGCAGCAGGCGGCCTCCATACGCGGCATAGAGATAGGCAAGCTTACCATAGGCAATACCTACGAGGCCTGCTACGGCTGGCTTGCACGCCTGATAGCCGGCTTTTCGCGGAAGTACCCGATGGTGGAGATAAGCACCCTGGAGGGAACCAGCAGCGAGCTTGCGGCAGCTCTGGGGGAGCACAGGGCGGATTTCTGTGTAATGAGCCGCCGCGAGGGCGACTTCGACTGGCTGCATATAAAGGACGATCAGCTGGTGGCGGTGCTGCCAAAGAGCAACCCACTCTCCGGCGGCGCGGCCTTCCCGCTCTCGGCTGTAGGCAATTATCCTTTCGTAGCCATACGCCCCGCGGAGGAGACGGACAACTCCCGCATGATCGCCCAGATGGGCATAACTCCTGACATACGCTTCGGCTGCCCGGATGGCCTTGCCGCCATGGCGATGGTGAAGGCGGGGCTGGGAATAGCCATAATGAACCAGCTCATCGTGGACTCGCTGGAGCCGGGCGGCGAGGTGAGGGTCATGCCCCTGGACCCTGAGCAGTATGTGGATATAGGTATAGGAGTTACAAGGAAGGATATGATTTCCCCTGCGGCAGCAAGGTTCATCGCCTACGCGAAGGAGCATATAGAGGAAATGAAGTAAAGAAAAAAGGCTTCCCAATTTAAAGGAAGCCTTTTGCGTTTGCAGCGTTATTCCTCCGCGTCTATGTAGGGCAGAAGCTTGTTGAGGTCGCAGGGCTCACTCAGTACAAGCTCTATGCCTTCCACCCGCTTGTCCTCGAACATCTGGGTGAGGGCTATGTACTGGCACAGGCGGGACTTGAGGTTGAGGCAGTCGCCCTCGGCGGTCATGAGCTCCACCCTGCCGGCGCAGGTGTTTACGGCCTTAAAAAAGCTTGCAGGCTCCGATATATCTCTGATCTTCATTGGGGCGTCCTCCATAAGTTTTTCTGTTATTATACAACAGCTCAGGTTTTTTTTCCACTTCACAATTATTTCAAATTATTATGATGATATGTACAAGGTCTTATATTACAATTAGCACTCGAAAGGTAAGAGTGCTAATAAAGACCATGGCACATACTACTTACGAAATCATCGGTCCGAGGAGGATTTTATATGGATATTAACAGGTTAACGCAAAAATCTATTGCGGCGGTGCAGGATGCCCAGTCCATCGCCAGCCGCAACACCAACCAGCAGGTGGATCAGCAGCACCTTATGAAGGCGCTGCTCGACCAGAAGCTCATAGCCGAGCTCATCACCAGAATGGGCAAGGATAAGGACGCCTTTGACGCCGCCCTGGACAGGGAAATAAGCAAGCTGCCCAAGGTGACGGGCAGCCGGGAGGCGGAAAAGGTGTACATAACCCCTGAGCTGGATCGCGCGCTCAACGCGGCGGAGGATCAGGCCAAGCACATGAAGGACGAGTATATCTCGGTAGAGCATCTGTTTTTAGGCATGCTGGAAGCGCCTAACGGCGCCATGAAGGAGATGTTTAAAACCTTTGGCATCACCCGGGACGAGTTTTTGAAGGTGCTCAACGACGTTCGGGGCGGCGCAAGGGTGACGACCGACAGCCCGGAGGATACCTACGACGCACTTGGCAAGTACGCTCAGGATCTTGTAGAGCTTGCAAGGAAGCAGAAGCTTGACCCTGTTATAGGGCGTGACGAGGAAGTACGCAACGTCATCCGCATACTTTCAAGAAAGACCAAGAATAACCCTGTGCTCATAGGCGAGCCGGGCGTAGGCAAGACGGCAATAGCCGAGGGGCTTGCCCAGCGGATAGTATCAGGCGATGTGCCGGCAAACCTGAAGGATCGCAAGATATTCTCCCTTGACATGGGCGCCCTTATTGCGGGCGCAAAGTTCAGGGGCGAATTCGAGGAAAGGCTTAAGGCCGTTCTTAATGAAGTAAAGCGCAGCGAGGGCAGGATAATACTGTTCATCGATGAGCTGCACAATATAGTAGGAGCCGGACGCACCGAGGGCAGCATGGACGCGGGCAACCTCTTAAAGCCCATGCTTGCCAGGGGCGAGTTGCACTGCATAGGCGCGACCACGCTGGACGAGTACCGCAAGTACATCGAAAAGGACCCCGCCCTTTCCAGAAGGTTCCAGCCCGTAATGGTAGATGAGCCTACGGTAGAGGATACCATAAGCATACTGAGAGGGCTGAAGGAGCGCTATGAGGTGTTCCACGGCGTAAAGATACAGGACAGCGCCCTGATAGCCGCCGCTACGCTTTCCCACAGGTACATAAGCGACAGGTTCCTTCCGGATAAGGCTATCGACCTTGTGGATGAGGCCTGCGCCATGGTGCGCACCGAGATGGACAGCATGCCCACCGAGCTGGACGAGAAGCGCCGGCACATAATGCAGCTGGAGATAGAGGAAGCCGCCCTTAACAAGGAAAGCGACAAGATATCCCAGCAGCACCTTGAGGATATCCGCAAGGAGCTGGCTCACGAGCGCGAGGAGTTCGCGGGGCTCAAGGCAAAGTGGGAAAACGAGAAGGACGCCATAAAGAAGGTTCAGTCCCTACGTACAGAGATAGAACAGCTTAACGCCGATATGCAGCAGGCCGAGCGCAGCTACGACCTTAACAAGGCCGCAGAGCTGAAGTACGGCAAGCTGCCCAAGCTGAAGGAAGAACTGGCCAAGGCGGAGGCGGACATGGAGAAGAGCAAAGCGGACGGCCTGCTCCGCGACCGCATCACCGAGGAGGAGATAGCCAAGATAGTGGGCCGTTGGACCGGTATACCGGTCGCCAAGCTGATGGAAGGCGAGAGGGAGAAGCTGCTGCACCTGGACAGCATACTGCATAAGCGGGTCATAGGCCAGGACGAGGCGGTGCAGACCGTCTGCGACGCTATACTTCGCACCCGCGCAGGGCTTAAGGATCCCAACAAGCCTATCGGCTCCTTCCTGTTCTTAGGGCCTACCGGCGTAGGCAAGACCGAGCTTGCCAAGGCTCTGGCGGAAGCCCTGTTTGACGACGAATCCAACATGGTGCGCATAGATATGAGCGAATACATGGAGAAGCACTCCGTATCCCGCCTGATAGGCGCTCCTCCGGGCTATGTGGGCTATGACGAGGGCGGCCAGCTTACGGAGGCCGTGCGCCGCCATCCCTACTGCGTCGTGCTGTTCGACGAGGTGGAGAAGGCCCATCCCGACGTGTTCAACGTACTGCTTCAGGTGCTGGACGACGGGCGCATAACGGATTCCCAGGGCCGCACCGTGGACTTCAAGAATACCGTCATCGTCATGACCAGCAATCTGGGCTCCAGCTACATACTGGAGGGCATAAAGGACGGCAGGATAACCGAGGAGGCCCGCGCACAGGTGAACCTGCTGCTCAAGCAGAGCTTCAGGCCGGAATTCCTCAACAGGATAGACGACATAGTGTTCTATAAGCCCCTGGACAAGGAGGAGATCTTCAAGATCACCGACCTCATGCTGGAGGATATACGCAAGAGGCTCAAGGAGCGCAGGCTGGACGTGAAGCTTACCGACAGGGCGAAGAACTACCTTGCGGAGACCGGTTACGATCCTCAGTACGGCGCAAGGCCCCTGAAGCGGCTGCTTTCCAGCAAGCTTGAGACGCTGCTTGCCCGCAAGATAATCGAAGGCGACCCCGCCCCCGACACGGTGTTCACCGTGGATTACGATGGCGAGAACCTCACCGTATCAGAGAGCAAGGGCGAATAAAGCCGAATAATAATACGGCCCCGGTGAAATTGCCGGGGCACTTTTTTTAAGGAAGCGGCGGGCGGCAAGCCCCCGCAACCTCCGGTTGCGCTTTTTCCAAGTATGATTGGTGGCGCGATAGCCGCCAAATAGAGTATGCTATACCCAACAAAACCGCAAAGGAGTACTCGAGCAATGAAAGAAATGACAGTAGGCGAAAGGATACAGCAGCTTCGAAAGGCGGCGGGCCTTTCGCAGGAGCAGCTGGCGGAGCAGCTCGACGTTTCCCGCCAGTCGGTATCAAAATGGGAGCTGAACGACGCGGCGCCGGAAATATCCAAGATAATCGCGTTGAGCGAGCTTTTCGGCATATCCACAGACGAGCTGTTGAAGGGGGCCGGGAGCATACCCGCGGCGGCTGAGGAAAAGGAGAGCATAGCCGCCATAGCCCGGCTGAACGCTGCGGAAAAACGCATACGCACAGGCTTTATAACGGCGGTCGCGGGATTGATAATGCTTGCGCTGGAGCTTTTGCTGCTGCCGGTGATGCAGGTAATGGAACACAATGCCTTTGGGCATTTTTTGACCAACGCTATGGATTACGCCGGAAAAATGCCGATGAAGGCGGTGATATTCATAACAGCCGCCGCCATTGCCGCCGGGGGGATATTCATGTATCAGGGATACCTTTGCAAAAGGAAGCAATAGCGCACGGTTAGTCAAAAAACCCCGGGGTTGATAAGGGGCCGCAGCCCCTTATGTTCAATCCGGCTCTGACGACATGTGCGTCAGAACGGATGAAAACCCAGAGGTTTTCGTTCTTTGCGGGTTTTGCCGCCCGGGAGCGCATGCGAGAGGCAAAACCCGTAAAAACTCGAAAAAGTGATCTTTAGTCACTTTTTCGAAAGTTTCTGTATTACTCTTCCATCTCGCCCGCTATCATAAGCGCCCCGGTAACCGTAAGCCTTTCACGGGCGTCCACCTGATAGTCCAGCGCCGCGTTGTGTATGGTCTGCGCGTCCGGATACTTTCCCTCAGCCTCAAGGAATTCGGATATCATGCCTGTAAATTCTTTAAGGGCCGGGTAGCGGAAGGTTATACGCCCCGGCAGCGGGCCGCCCTCCTCCCGGGAGGTGGCGTATATGAGTATGTTGGGCGGAATCGCCCGAAAGCCCGCTGTGACGGAGGATAGGAGCCTTATTCCATCGCCGTCCGCAGCTATATCGTCCAGCAGCAGTATGAATTTAAGCGGCTGGCCCGAAAGCCTCTGCAAAAGCCCGGGGATATGTGCCGTCTCCCCCTCGTGGACAATTATCAGCCGCACTTCAGGCAGCTCCTGAAGCAGTGACACCGCCTGAGCCGTTTTGCCGGTCCCCATGCCGCCCAGCAGCAGCATGTTCACCGCCTTCTCCCCCCGCATGAAGCGTATGGTGTTTTCCATCAGCCGGCTGTGCTGCTCCTCATAGGCGGAAAGCGGAACTATCGCCTCCGGCTCCTCCATAGGCGCCAGGCGGCCATCTTCAATTCTGAAGAAGCGATGCTGCAAAAATTCCCCCGTACCGTAGGATGCGAAAAAGTTCCATATATCTTCGGTAAGCTCGCCCCAATCAGCCGTCTCGAGAAAGCGGCGATACATCTCCTCCAGCGCCTCATCTGATACGAAGCTGTCCGTAAGCCCGGCCTGGCCGTATTTCCATGGGGTAAACTCCAGCGGCAGCTGCGCCGCCTGCTCTTCCTCGCTATTCCGGCGCGGAAGGTTTGATATGCTGCCTCCCGACCATATGGCGGTGGACTTCATGGCCACAGCGTCGTTTGTCCTTGAGCTTCTGCCCCTTTCACTTATGAGCCGGGCTATGCGCTCTGAGGTAAGGGTGGAAAGCTCGCCCATTATCTCAAGCCGTTCCCTCATAGCCATGAGCTGCGCCTCATCCCGTATGCCCCTGGCAGCAGAGAGGGCAAAAGGGTGTTCCGTCTGTATTATTTCGTATAAAAGCTGATCCCGCCACAGGTCCCCTGTGACCCTCCTGGCGGGGGAGGACAGCATATATTCCGTGAGCCTGTGATATGCGCCGAAAGCGCCAGGGAAATTGGCTGCCCAGGTATCCATGAGCAGCTCCCCCATGAGCTCCGCCGCCTTCGAAAAGCCCCCGAGCCTTAGGGTCATGGCAGCCGCGGCCGCCAGCGCCTCGCCTGGATTCATATCCCTCAGTCTCATACACGCCTCTCCTTTGCGCCGTTTATAATATCACAGGGCCGCAGCCCCTTTAATAATACCACAGCATACGCCTTGCGGCAATCGCGGCAGGGTGATATAATTTCAGAAGCAATAATCGTTTTCGTGGCATAATAATGAAAATGAGATAGGTTCTTCTCGCCGGCTCTCGCTGTAACGGCAATACGGCGGTGCAGATTAGTGCGCTGTTTGATTTTATATAATATAAAGGAAATATAACCATGTCAAAGAAGATTATCCTAACGGGCGGCGGAACTGCCGGCCACGTCACACCCAATCTGGCGCTGCTGCCAAGGCTCAGGGCGGAGGGCTACGAGATACACTACATAGGCACCGCCGAGGGAATAGAAAAAAGCCTTGTGGGAAGCCTTGAGGGCGTAACCTATCACACCATATCCGCCGGCAAGCTGCGCAGGTACTTTTCGCTGAAGAACCTTACCGACCCATTCAAGGTTGTAGGCGGCATATTCCAGGCCAAGCGCATCATTAACAAGGTAAAGCCGGACGTGGTGTTTTCAAAGGGGGGCTTCGTATCGGTGCCCGTGGTCATAGCGGCAAAGGGCATGGCGCCCATAGTAGCCCACGAGAGCGACTATACTCCCGGCCTGGCCAATAAGATAACCGCCAGGTTTGCAGACAGGGTATGCGTCACCTTCGAAGATACTCTAAAATACGTCGGCGCAAAGGGCGTCCATACCGGCACCCCCATACGGCCCGAGCTTTACGGCGGCGACAGGCAGAGAGGGCTGGACTTTACCGGCTTTTCCGGCGAAAAGCCCATACTCCTTACCATGGGCGGCAGCCAGGGCGCCCAGGCCATAAACGACGCGCTGCGATCGGCGCTGCCGCGGCTGACCCGCTCCTTCGACATTATCCACCTCTGCGGCAAGGGCAAGAAGGATGCTTCCATAGCCGAACCGGGCTATGTCCAGTACGAGTACATCTCAAAGGAGCTGCCCGACCTTTTCGCCGCGGCGGATATAATACTCTCCCGTGCCGGCGCCAACGCCATATTCGAGTTTCTGGCACTTGCAAAGCCCGCCCTGCTTATACCGCTGCCCCTTTCCGCCTCCCGGGGCGACCAGATACTCAACGCCGGCTATTTTGCCCGCAAGGGCTACGCCATGACGCTGGATCAGGCCGGCCTTACGCCGGACACCCTGTTCGACAGCATACACGACCTTTACGACAGAAGGCTCAGCTTTATTTCCGCCATGAGCGGCGACTCCACGGCGGACGGCACCGATGAGGTGCTGGACGTCATACGGTCCGAATCGGAGGGGAGCAAAAGATGAACTGCCACAAAAGAAGCAACGGCAAAAACAGGGACAGCTACGGTTCCTCTGTGGCGCACAAGGCGCTTACCAAAGAGGTAGTGGCCCAGAGGCTTGCGCTGCCCAACGGCCCCGAGCACATGATGCACTACGCCTCCGAGGCGTTCCCCTTCGCTTACGAGCTGTTTTCAGAGGGCAACTCCGCCGCGTGCGCTTTTCTCTGCCGCTGCGCAAAGCAGGAAAAATACGCAAGGCAGCTTAACGATATCATGGGCAGCGAGCGCGAGGCCCTTCGAAACGCCCTGCTTTCCAATCAACCCAAGCTCCGCAAGAATGCCGCGGTTCTCATGGGTCAGCTGAAGGTCCCCTCGGACGTGAAATACCTGAAACAGGCCCTTTCAGTAGAGGATACCCGCTTCGTGCGGCCTTCGATGCTGCTGTCCTTAGGCTCCATAGGAGGGGATGAGGCCAAGGCGGCTCTCGTTTCATATACCGTTCAGCCGGCAAACAGCGAAGATGAAAAGGTGCATTTCGAGGCGGAAACAGAGGCCTACAAAACCGCCATGCGAAGCTTTCTCACCTTCGAAAAGCACGAATTTACCGCGCTTCCCAGGCCCTGCGAAATAGAGCTGCGTTCCCCGGATAAGCTATCCGACCCTCTGGCCCGGGAGCTTGCCGAGCATGGTTTCAGGGTGTCCGCCGTACACCGCAGCGACGTACACGTGCATACGGAGGACATGATGGGGCTTTTCGCCTGCCGCTGCTTTACCGAGGCGCTCATCGAGATATCCGCCAACTCAAACCCCGACCCAAAGTCCATGGGCATAAAGGCAAAGAGCTTTCTCGAAAAGCTGCTGCCCGCCTGCCATACCGGCAAGCCTCCTTTCGGCTACAGGCTGGAGATAAGGGGGGAGGGCAATATAGACAGGCTGGCCATAGCCCGCAGGATGATAGCGGTCATGGACGGCGAGACGCTGCTCAACTGCCCCAACAACTATGAGGTGGAGATAAGGGTGGAGATAGGCGGCAACGGCGGCGCGTTCATGTACGCAAAGCTGCTCACCATAAAGGACGAAAGGTTCAGCTACCGGGTTTCGGCTCTGCCCGCCAGCATGCACCCCGCGACGGCGGCCGCCATACTGAAATACGCGGAGTTCTTCCTGGGCGGAAAGGACGCCAGGGTGCTGGACCCCTGCTGCGGCAGCGGCACATTTCTCATAGAGCGGGAAAAGCTTTACCCCTGTGCCGGCCTTACCGGGGTTGATATATCAAACAAGGCCATAGACATAGCCCGCAGCAATGCAGAGGCCGCCGGCAGCATTGCCAAATTCGTACACAACGACTGCATGCGCTTCACTGCGGAGCGGCCATATGACGAGCTGGTGGCAAATCTTCCCTTTGGCAATCGCGTCGGCAGCCATAAGTCAAACGAAAAGCTTTACGCCGGCATATTGGAAAACCTTCCCAAATGGCTCCGCCGGGGCGGTGTGGCAATACTGTACACCATGGAATACACTCTGCTCAAGAAGCTGATTCGCGAGCATCCCGGCTTAAGGCTCGTCACGGAGGTCAGAACGGAGGCGGGCGGGCTAATGCCGGCCATATTCGTGATAAAGATAGGACAATAGGTTTTCGAGTAAATGGCTCATGCCATTTACTCGAGTTTTTTTCATTCTCTGCTTGCGCCTGCGGCGCGGACAGCATCGAATGCAGGGAAAGCCTTGCTTCGCAAGTGCTTTTTGCGGATTTGCCGCACCCCCCCAGGGGGCCTTCTCTTGCCCCTGCGGGGCAATTCACCTTGTGTCGCCAAATCCGATTTATGCCTTAAGGGGCTGCGGCCCCTTAACAACCCAGAGGGTTTTGCTTGTAGTATGAAGAAGTGGCAAAAGCCGCTTTTTATGTTATAATGAAATAAACAATAAAACAAAAAAAGGAGGGATACCTATGGAAAAAACTGTAGAGCTGCTGATGAAAAACGCATCTCTTCTCGACGTGGAGTTGGTGACCGGCGCACTTAAACAGGAAGGCATACCTCATTTTATAAAGGAAAAGGGGCCGGGCGGGATATATTGCGGCGGCGCCATTATGGGAGCAGATCTGTACGTGCCGGGAGAATGCCTGGAAACAGCCATGGATATAGCGGAAGACGTGCTTCTTAAACAACCCGATACCCGTGCGTAAAGCAATATGACACAAAGGGCCGCAAGGCCCTTTCAGTCTGTCAAAAAAACCAGGGTTGATAAGGGGCCGCAGCCCCTTATGTTTAATCCGGCTCTGACGACACAAGGTGAATTGCCCCGCTGGGGCAAGAGAAGGCCCCCTGGGGGGTGTGCGTCAGAACGGATGAAAACCCAGAGGTTTTCGTACTTTGCATTCGGTGCTGACCGCGCCATAGGCGCAAGCACCGGATGAAAAAAACTCGAAAAAGTGGCGTTTAGCCACTTTTTCGACAGTCTCTGGCTGCCGCTTTGCGGCAGCCCAATGGTATGTCCTTTTTAATTTATGGGCTTTTCCTTGGAGAAGGCGAAGCCTACCGCCATTACTGCGGCAAACACTATGAGATACCAGAAGCATGCTATGCCGTGGCCCATTATGCTGGCGTAGATCATGAACAGTGAGCCGCAGATAGCCAGTAAGGGCAATACGTAGCGGCGCATGGCGCTTTCGTCGGTGGCCTTCTTTATCCACATGACGAATATGGGCAGGTACAACATGTAAATGGTGATTATGGGCAGCTCGGATGAGTCGAACACGAAGGGGCCGGACCAGGTGCCCGCCAGGTTAGCAAGGAAGAAGTACAGGCCCCAGAAGCCGCACAGAAGCAGGCCAACGATGGCGGAATTATGGGGCATGTTGGTCTCTTTGTCTATCTGGCTGAATACATGAGGAGCGGGACCCCTGCCGCGGACGGCTATGGAGTACAGACCGCGCACGCAGCCGAGCATAAGGCCGTTCATGGTGCCTATGCAGGATATTGCGATGAACAGGTTAAGTATGTTGCCCAGAACGTTGCCGAATACGTTTATGAAGGCCACGGTAGCGCCGGAGTCTATGAGCTCCTGGTTAGTAGCGCCGCCGGCTACGCCGACATAGTAGAAGATGTAGGTGGCAATGATGATGATCGCGCCTATGACCAGAGCGCGGGGCAGGTTTTTCTTGGCGTCCTTTAGCTCCGCGTTTATAGATGTTGCGATTATCCAGCCCTCATATGCGAAGGCGGTCGCGCAGACAGAGGCGAGCAGCGGGCTGCCCGTCGCGTTGGCGGCCCCTACGTCCGCAAGGGTCTTGAAGTTGTTTGCAAGGGTGCCGTTTGCGATGCCGACGACTATTCCCGCTATCGCCATGAGGAAAAGGGGTATGAGCTTGATTATGGTGGTGGATACCTGGAGCTTGCCGGCGAGCTTGGGGGAGAGGGCGTTGACGGCATAGGCGCAGCAGAGATAGAACATTGCCAGCGACATGCACTCGGGGCCCAGTATGGTCTCCGCGCCTGCGGCGGCGCCGAGGCCCAGCAGGGGGAAGTTAGGGGCTACGGAGGTTATGAATACCAGGGTGTAGCGGGCGGAGAGCCAGGCCAGCACGGAGGTAAGGCATGGGTAGTAGATTATAGAGAGGAACCAGCCTATATAATAGGCATACCTGCTGCTGACGCAGGCCTCGGCATAGTCCACAATGCCGTTGACCTTTTCGAATTTTTGCGCCATTACTGAGAAAGCGAGCAGGCAGGTGAGCATTATAACGCCGCCTATGATCCAGGCAAGTATACCGAGAGGCATGTTGCCGCCTGTCTTTTGCAGTATGGTCTGCGCCTTGAAGAATACGCCGGAGCCAATGACTATGCCGACTACCATGCATATTGCCGTCAGGAGACCGTACCGTTTTTGAAGCTTATCCATTTAGTTTTTTCCCCTTTCGCATTACATTAAAATATATAATTGATAGACAATTTATATGCTCTGCAGAATGCAATTTGTAATATTATACCGCAACAATATATAATTGGCAAGCCATCAGGTTCTTAAATCCGCAACTATGGCCTTTGCGCTTGTGCTATTGTTTTCTGCCGTTCAACGTGTATTGCAGCACGGCAAAAAATTTTGGGTTGCCCCTTGACTTAACGCACGGCCTGTGCTATTATAATCCTTGCGTAACGTCGCGGGGTAGAGCAGTCGGTAGCTCGTCGGGCTCATAACCCGGAGGTCG
>ERZ773194.3358-NODE-3358-length-13824-cov-3.313603_pt1 | contig 13824 bp, 10 predicted proteins | sample MGYA00511240_ERZ773194 | MGnify/ENA primary metagenome ERZ773194 (study PRJEB29015, sample SAMEA2737774) | human gut metagenome | biome: human gut; feature: human-associated habitat; material: faeces | place: China | collected 2012 ... | reverse complement strand
CGGTAATGCTCGTCGACCAAGTTATAGTATTGGCGGACAATCTCAAAACCGGATTCTTTTTCACGGGTGATATTCATGCGGTGACGTGCAATTCGGGTACATTGGATAATGAAACGTTTTAGCAGGATGCGTAGCATCTCCTCCTGCAGGCTGTCGGAAACGGTAAACTCATTTTCCAGTGCTTCGGTAATAGTGTCGAGTTCTTTACGTTCTTTTTCGTTCAGGGTAAAACGGATCAGGTGAGAAGAACCGTTGAACAGGAAACCGCTGCATGACACTTCATGGTCGTTGCCATAGATACAATAGAAATTGCTGTTGAACAACAAAGTCAGGTATTCACCATCAATCGATTTAAATTCGAGGTGTTGCAGATGAGTGAGTGAAATCACTTCATCTTGGGTAAGTATCATTTCCTGATGGTCGATTTCTACTGTGATGCTTCCGTTGCGTACCCATATAAATTTATAAAGCCCTTTTTCTTTTTGCAGTGCTTTTTCTGTCAGATAAGAGTCTGTAAGTGCGAGTGTTCCTTTTAGTTTCGTGTGATATTGTTGTAACATAATTAATCCTCCATTGCTGATGCGTCAAATGATAACGGCAGTAGATCGCCTATACTTTTTACTTCGTAGATACATTCTTTGCCATATAATAGGATGCGGATGGGTTGTTTGTAACGCTTTTCCGTTTCCAGAATCACTTGCCGGCAAGCACCGCAGGGAGGAATCGGATGGTCGATGAAGTCCTTTTCCGTTCGTGCCGCAATGGCAAGAGTGACAACCGGTTGGTCGGGATATTGGGAGTTGGCATAGAATAGGGTAGTACGTTCTGCACAAAGCCCCGACGGATAGGCCGCATTTTCCTGATTGGTTCCTGTCACTACTGTCCCGTTGCCCAATAGCGCAGCGGCACCTACGGAGAAATGGGAGTACGGAGAATAACTACGAGCTGTTGCCTCCATGGCAGTCTTTATAAGTGACCGATCGCCCTCATTCAACTCATCATATTGATATACTTTAATAATAGCGGTAATTGTGAGGTCTTTCATATACGTCAGGGTATTGGTTTCTACAATTAATGTTACAAAGTTAGGAAAGAGATTGATAATCCCAATTATTTTTCGGATTTTTGTGTCCTTATAATACATATCTGAATTAAAATGGAGAACAAACTGTATAGACTTGTCTTTTTAACCGTAGTTTTCTTCTTTGCCATAGGGATGCAAGCGCAGAGGCGGAATGCCCGCTATGTAGAATATATAAACAAGTATAGCGAGCTGGCTGTTGAACAAATGAAACTTCATAAGATTCCCGCTAGTATCACGTTGGCGCAGGGATTGCTGGAAAGTGGTGCAGGATATAGTCAGTTGGCGCGAAAGAGCAATAACCATTTTGGTATCAAATGTGGCGGCAGTTGGCGGGGGCGTAGCGTCCGTCATGATGACGATGCGCGCAATGAATGTTTTCGTGCTTATAAGCATCCGCGTGACTCTTACGAAGATCATTCCGACTTCCTTAGAAGAGGTGCCCGTTACGCTTTTCTTTTTAAACTGGACATCACCGATTATAAAGGCTGGGCGCGTGGACTGAAAAAAGCAGGCTATGCTACCGATCCTTCTTATGCTAATCGTCTGATTACAATTATCGAAGATTATGACTTGTATAAATACGACCGTAAGGGGGTATATTCGGAACGGAAACTGAAAAAGAATCCTTGGTTGATGAGCCCGCATCAGGTGTATATCGCTAATGATATTGCTTATGTGGTAGCCCGCAACGGTGATACCTTTAAAGATTTAGGCAAGGAATTCGATATTAGTTGGAGGAAACTTGTGAAGTACAACGACTTGCAGCGTGATTATACCTTGATGGAAGGAGATATCATCTACCTGAAGAGCAAGAAGAAAAAGGCTTCCAAACCTTATACTGTATATGTTGTGAAAGATGGAGATTCCATGCATGGCATCTCTCAAAAATATGGTATCCGCCTCAAAAATCTGTATAAGATGAATCGTAAGGATGGTGAGTATGTTCCGGAAATCGGAGATAGATTGCGTCTGCGGTAGAGACTTCTCTCAAAAGTTTCGAATTTCGGAAACTTAATGACTCATTCATGTGTTATTATCTTGATAAAACATGATTAGAATATGAGTCTAAACATTGCAAAAAGTAATAAGAAACGTGTCGTCATAGTAGGCGGTGGTTTCGGTGGCTTGAAACTGGCTAACAAGCTGAAAAAGTCAGGCTTTCAAGTCGTATTGATAGATAAAAACAACTATCATCAGTTTCCTCCTTTGATTTATCAGGTGGCTTCGGCTGGTATGGAGCCAACTTCCATATCCTTCCCCTTCCGTAAAATATTCCAGCATCGGAAAGATTTCTTTTTCCGTATGGCGGAAGTACGTGCCATTTTCCCGGAAAAGAATATGATACAGACTTCCATCGGAAAAGCAGAATATGACTATCTGGTGTTAGCAGCAGGTACTACAACCAACTATTTCGGTAATAAACATATCGAAGAGGAAGCCATGCCGATGAAAAATGTGTCAGAAGCGATGGGATTGCGAAACGCTCTTCTGGCTAATCTGGAACGAGCGCTGACCTGTTCAACGAAGCAGGAACAACAAGAGTTATTGAATATTGTAATTGTGGGAGGTGGAGCTACCGGGATAGAAGTAGCCGGAATACTTTCCGAGATGAAGAAATTTGTCTTGCCGAATGATTATCCTGATATGTCCAGCAGTCTGATGCACATCTATTTGATTGAAGCCGGGCCGCGATTGCTTGCCGGAATGTCGGAAGAATCATCTGCACATGCTGAACAGTTTCTCCGTGAAATGGGAGTAAATATCCTGTTGAATAAACGCGTTGTGGATTATCGTGACCATAAAGTAGTACTCGAAGATGGTACAGAGATTGCCACGCGTACTTTTATCTGGGTGAGTGGTGTCACCGGTGTGACTATCGGAAATCTGGATGCCTCTCTGATTGGGCGTGGAGGACGTATTAAAGTCGATTCATTTAACCGTGTAGAAGGGATGAATAATGTGTTTGCTATTGGCGACCAATGTATTCAGTTAGCTGATGAAAATTACCCGAACGGGCATCCTCAACTGGCACAAGTGGCGATCCAGCAAGGAGAACTATTGGCAAAGAATCTGATTCGTATGGAGAAAGGACAGGAAATGAAACCTTTCCATTACCGCAATTTAGGTTCGATGGCGACTGTCGGGCGCAATCGTGCCGTAGCAGAGTTTAGTAAAGTAAAGATGCAGGGATGGTTTGCCTGGGTGATGTGGCTCGTTGTTCATCTGCGTTCTATCCTTGGAGTACGCAATAAGGTTATTGTACTCTTGAATTGGGTATGGAATTATTTCACTTACGATCAGTCTATGCGTATGATTGTCTATGCCCGTAAAGCAAAAGAGATTCGTGATCGTGAAAAGGTGGAGGAAACTACCCATTGGGGAAAAGAACTGATACAGGAACCGAAGCAACACTCTCCGCAGGAGATTCAGCAAGCTTCCGAACAAGAGAAAAAATAGTCAATGAGAAGTCATTATACCGTAGTTGACAATCCGGCATTATCCAGGTATACTGACCTTCCGCCGACAGGTGGATAGATTCATATTCTGAACAGTAAATTCGTACAGGGTGTCCGATATCGGACACCCTTTGTTTTTTGTTACATTCTATTTATCAATTACTTACGGTTTTGGCATAGATTTGGTATATAAAATGCTAAATTGATACATGATAAAATCGTAAACGATCAGATATGGACAGAGAAATTCCTAAAGAAATACGTCAGAAAGAACGTAACAAGAAGATCATTCGTTATTCATCCATCGGGGTGGCAAGTATTGTTGTCATTGGTGTACTTATATCTGTACTAAGGGCAGGAGTGGAGGCAAAAGATCTTGTCTTTTCCACAGTCGATACAGGAGTTATTGAGGTAAGTGTCAGTGCTTCCGGCAAGGTGGTTCCTGCATTTGAAGAAATAATCAATTCTCCAATCAACAGTCGTATTCTTGAAGTTTATAAAAAAGGAGGAGATAGTGTAGATGTAGGTACTCCGATTCTGAAACTAGATCTTCAGAGTACGGAAACCGAATATAAAAAGTTGCTGGACGAAGAGCAGATGCGTCGGTATAAGCTCGATCAGCTTCGTGTCAATAATCAGACGAAGCTTTCGGATATGGCGATGCAGATCAAAGTTTCGGCTATGAAATTAAGCCGGATGAAGGTGGAGTTGAGAAATGAACACTATCTGGACAGTCTCGGTGCGGGAACAACGGATAAAGTGCGCCAGGCTGAATTGAGCTATAATGTTGCCCAGTTAGAATACGAACAACTCCGGCAACAATATAAAAATGAGAAGGAGGTGGCTGCTGCCGAACTGAAAGTACAGGAACTTGATTTTAATATCTTCCGTAAGAGTCTCTCCGAAAAGAAACGTACTTTGGATGATGCGCAAATCCGTTCTCCGCGCAGAGCTATTCTTACCTATATTAATAACCAGATTGGTGCGCAGATTTCCGAAGGCGGACAAGTCGCTATCATTTCCGATTTAAGTCATTTTAAGGTGGAAGGTGAGATTGCTGATACGTATGGCGACCGTGTGGCAGCTGGAGGAAAAGCAATTGTTAAGATAGGAAGCGATAAACTGGAAGGAACGGTCAGCAGTGTAACACCATTATCCAAGAATGGCGTCATATCATTCACGGTTCAGTTGAAGGAAGATAATCACCGCCGTCTGCGCTCCGGATTAAAAACAGATGTTTATGTGATGAATGCTGTGAAGGAAGATGTGATGCGTGTTGCCAATGGCTCTTTCTATGTGGGGCGTGGTGAATACGAATTGTTTGTCTGCAACTCTGACAATGAACTGGTCAAACGTAAGATACAGTTGGGCGATTCAAACTTTGAATATGTAGAAGTTTTGAGTGGATTGCAACCGGGTGACAGGGTAGTGGTAAGCGATATGAGTGCATATAAGAACAAGAATAAGCTGAAGATTAAATAAATTAAACACTAGAAATTATGATAACATTGAACTCTCTTTCCAAAATTTACCGTACTGATGAGATTGAAACGGTAGCGTTGGAAAATGTGAATCTGACGGTAGAACGTGGAGAATTCCTAAGTATAATGGGACCTTCCGGGTGCGGAAAATCTACATTGTTGAATATAATGGGGTTACTTGACGCACCTACCATGGGAATAGTGGAAATCAATGGAATACGTACCGAAGGAATGAAGGACAAAGAATTGGCAATTTTCCGTAATAAAACGCTTGGTTTTGTGTTTCAGTCTTTCCATTTGATTAATTCGTTAAATGTGACGGATAATGTGGAGTTGCCTTTACTTTATCGCCGTGTTGGCAGTAGTGAGCGAAAGAGGTTGGCACAAGAGGTATTGGAAAAAGTAGGGTTAAGCCATCGTATGAGACATTTTCCTACACAACTTTCCGGTGGTCAGTGCCAACGTGTAGCTATTGCCCGTGCTATTATCGGTAATCCTGAAATAATCCTTGCCGATGAGCCGACAGGTAACTTGGATTCAAGGATGGGAGCCGAAGTAATGGAACTGCTTCACCGACTGAATAAAGAAGACGGACGCACCATTGTTATGGTCACCCATAATGAAGAACAGGCAAAGCAGACTTCGCGTACCATTCGTTTCTTTGACGGACGACAGGTGCAGTAGAACCTGCGTTTTATATATAAAACTAAATAGAAAATAGATTAATATCTCTCTAAATTAAAAACCACCATGACAAAGAATATTTTTATCGTTGCGATAGCTGTCCTGTTAAGTGTTGCTTTTTGTTCGTTATCGGCACAAAATGTGAGTAAAGATTATAATGTAGGCGACTTTTCTGCCATCAACCTGCAATCTGTCGGAAATATTATTTTCGCTCAATCGGCAGAATGTACCTGCCGTTTGGAAGGGCCTTCTGAATTTGTAGAGAAAACCCGGGTAACGGTGAAGAACGGTACACTGGTTATCGATTATAAAGAGAAGAACGTAAAGAATGTCAAGAATCTGATTTTTTACATCACTGCTCCCGATTTGAGTAAAGTGAAAATCGACGGGGTAGGGAACTTTGATGCAAAGGAAAAATTGAATCTTAAAAATATAGCTTTCGAACTTGACGGAGTGGGAAATTGCAACGTGAAAAATCTTCATTGCGATGAACTGAAACTCGATGTCGACGGAGTAGGCAATATGAAAATGAATGTTGACTGTGGCCTTATCAAGGCTAAAGTGGATGGAGTAGGGAATATCACTTTATCGGGTAAGGCTGATACTGCTTTCTTTAAAAAGGATGGTGTTGGTAAAATCAATTACAAAAACCTGAAATGTAAGGATATAACAAAGAAGGGATGGAATTTCTAATATGGAACGTTCTTTGACGAACTTCTGTGGAACCTAATCGAAGAAAAATAAAAAAGACGAGTAAGAAATATACTGAACTCTATACTGGTAACGATCATGATAAAACTCTATTTTAAACAAGCATTCCATCTGTTGGGAGAAAATAAACTGCTTTCTTCTATTTCTATTATTGGTACAGCTTTGGCTATTGCTATGATAATGGTAATTGTGATTACTTTACGTGCGACTATTGCTCCCTTTGCACCGGAAACCCATCGTGACCGGATGCTTATTTTCCGGTTTGCCGGACTTCAAAGTAAGTCCAACGTGAATTGGCAAAGCAATGGCCCTATCGGATACAATACGGCAAAGGCTTGTTTCAAAGCAATGACAATTCCCGAAGCAGTTTCCATAACCAATATCTGGCAGGAAACAATGCTGGCTGCTAAACCGGCAGGTGAGATGGAAAGTTGTAGTGTGTTGCAAACAGACGATGCTTTCTGGAAAATATTTGAATTTGAGTTTCTATCCGGTAAACCGTATGATAATGCCGATTTTGATGCCGGAGCAGCAAAAGCTGTGATTTCCGAAGATATGGCTCGCCGTTTGTTCGGAACGTCAGAAGTGGTTGGAAAGACATTCCTTCTGAATCATTCGGCTTATATTGTTTGCGGAGTGGTACGTCCGGTCTCTAAACTGGCGAAATACGCCTATGCGCAAGTTTGGATTCCTTTGAGTTCAACAAGTGCCTTCACAGCCACTTGGGGCGATGACAATATCATGGGTATGACTGCCGTCTATATACTGGCTAAATCGAAAGACGATTTTCCGGCTATTCGTCAGGAGGCAGACCGCTTGCGGGCTATCTTTATGGCAGGGCATCCCAATTTCGATTTACTCTATCGCGGACAGCCTGATACTTATTTCGTAGCCGCGCAACGCTATTCCGCCAACAATCCTCCTGCTGTGAAAGAAGCAGTACGGCAATACATACTGACATTACTTGTCTTGTTGATTGTTCCTGCCGTCAACTTATCCGGACTTACTTTGTCACGCATGCGTAAGCGTATCTCCGAAATAGGAGTGCGAAAAGCCTTTGGTGCCCCCAGACGGGAGCTTATGATGCAGGTACTATCCGAAAATATGCTTTATTCCCTGTTCGGAGGAATTCTCGGACTGGTATTAAGTTATGTCGCCGCTTTCCTTTTGGGAGGAATGCTTTTCTCCGTAGACTTTGTATCCAATGGGGTGGAAGATTTGCGGACCATGTGTGTCGACTTACTGTTCGATCCTACCGTATTCCTGCTGGCATTTCTGGCTTGCTTCCTACTCAATTTATTAAGTGCCGCCATTCCGGCATGGAGAGTAACTCGCACCAATATTGTGGATGCCATCAACGAAAGATAATTCTTCAACTCATCTAAATTCTAAAGAAAATGCAACTATTAAAACAAATATGGAACGAGCGCCGGTCAAACGGGTGGTTGTGGTCAGAACTATTAATTGTTTTTGTGGTCCTGTGGTATGTGGTCGACTGGACGTATGTGACAGCGCGTACTTATTACGAACCGGTAGGATTTGATATTACCGATACGTATTATTTGGAGCTAAGCCTGAAAAACGACAAGAGTAATTCCTATCTTTCGAAAGAGCAAAAGAGTACATCTTTAGGACAAGATATTATCGAGTTGACTAATCGTCTCCGGAGATTGCCGGAAGTGGAGGCCGTTTCAATATCCAATAATGCGCGTCCCTATATCGGGAGTAACTCCGGTAGTATGTTACGTATCGATACATTAGTTAGTAATCCGCTACGGCGTTCGGTAACCCCTGACTTTTTTCAGGTCTTTCGTTATCAAAGTGCTGATGGGAGTGGTTATCAGCCGTTGGTGCAAGCTTTAAGGAATGGCAATGTCGTTGTTGGTGAAAATTTCTTGCCCAAAGATTATAAAGGCGATCGTACGCTGTTGGGTAAAGAAATGGTCGATGTGGATGATTCTACGAAAGTGTACAAGATAGGGGGAGTTTCGAAGAAGGTGCGTTACAATGACTTTTGGCCTAACTACAGTGATCGGTATGTAGCCATTGAACTTCCTGAAAAGATAATGGTCGAACTTGACGATGAACTTTATCCTTCAAGTGTAGAAGTTTGTCTGCGTGTGAAGCCGGGGACTTCTAAAGACTTTGCGGAACATTTGATGAAATTGTCTGTCAACCAGTTGAGTGTCGGCAACTTATTCATCTTGAAAGTGCATGATTATGAAGATATACGGAATGATTTCCAGCAAGAGAGCTATAATCAGGTACAGGTACGTTTCTGGATGATGGGATTCTTATTGCTTAATATCCTGTTGGGCATTGTCGGCACCTTCTGGTTCCGTACGCAGCACCGTCGTGCCGAGTCTGCGCTTCGTATAGCAGTCGGGTCCAGCCGGATGCAGCTTTGGCAACGTTTAAATAAAGAAGGATTGCTATTGTTGACTCTGGCTGCTTTGCCTGCCGCCGTCATCTGTTATAATATCGGCCATCTGGAGTTGACTGAAGGGTATATGGAGTGGGGAGTAGTGCGTTTTCTTATTACATTTGTCATAACCTATTTCCTGATGTCTTTAATGATTCTCGTTGGCATTTGGTTTCCTGCTCGTCAGGTAATTCGCATACACCCTGCCGAGGCGTTGCGCGAAGAATAAAAAACTTGGGCTATCTGTTTGTTTTCAATATAATTAACGTATCTTTGTCGGCATAATATTGAAAACACCGCAGGCTTTAATTATATGAATCGACGCTACTATTGTTTGCTTATCGTTCTGTTTTTTGCTGTTCTTATTCAGGCGGCAGCAGCGGAACGTACATACAATATCCTGTTTATACAGTCATACACCTCACAGACTCCTTGGCATAGCGACCTTAATCAGGGGTTGGTCAAAGGATTTAAAGAAAGTGGCCTGAAGGTGAATATAACAACGGAGTATCTTGATGCCGATTTTTGGGCATTCAACTCCGAGAAAGTAATTATGCGTCGTTTTTGTCAGCGTGCTCGTGACAGGCAGACCGATTTGATTATAACAGCAAGTGATGAAGCTTTCTATACTCTTTTTGCCTGTGGAGATTCGTTGCCTTTGCAGATACCGGTCGTGTTTTTCGGCATTAAGTATCCTGATATGGAGCTGATTGCTACTCATCCCAATGTTTGCGGGTTCACTGCCAATCCGGATTTTGATGTCATATTGCGTCAGGCGCAAAAGATATTTCCCCAGCGGAAAGAAGTGGTATGTGTGATAGATAACAGCTTTTTGAGTAACAAAGGCCTTGAAGATTTTGAAGAAGAGTGGAAAATCTTTCAAAAAGACAATCCGGATTATAGAATGAAAGTCTATAATACCCAAAATCATACAACGAGTCACATCATTGCTGCTATTTGTTACCCTCGTAACAGCTACGAACGTCTGGTGGTTGCTCCTAAATGGTCGCCTTTCCTTTCATTCGTTGGCAAAAACTCAAAAGCTCCCGTATTTTCGAGTCAGAATGTGGGGTTAACTAATGGCGTATTCTGTGCATACGATTCCGATAGTTATGCTTCAGCATTATCGGCAGCTCAAAGGGCTGCTTTAGTCTTAAAAGATACATCTCCCCAAGAAATAGGAGTGACAGAAATCACGCAGGGATTCATCTATGACTATAAACAGTTGGATTATTTTCATATTGACCCTGATAAAGTATCCTCTAGCGGAACCATCGTCAACGAACCGTATTGGGAAAAATATAAATACCTTTTTATACTGCTCTATCCGTCTATCCTGGCGTTGCTGATAGCTTCTATCGTGTGGTTGATGCGTGCCAACCGGCGTGAGTCCAAACGACGGATTCAGGCACAGACCCGTCTGCTCGTGCAGAATAAACTTGTGGAACAGCGTAATGAGTTTGATAATGTATTTCATTCCATCCGTGATGGTGTGATAACGTATGATACCGATTTGCACATTCATTTCACAAACCGCTCCTTATTACAAATGCTGCATTTGCCGTATGAGTCAGGGGGCCGTTTTTATGAAGGAATGATGGCAGGCAGCATCTTCAAGATATATTATAACGGTCAGGATATTCTTCATTCTATGCTGAAGCAGGTAGCTGCTAAAGGAGAAAGTGTGAAGATACCCCAGGGAGCTTTCATGAAAGAAGTGCATAGTGATAAATACTTCCCGGTGTCGGGGGAAATAGTCCCGATCCGTTCAAAGGATACGATTACCGGTATGGCACTTTCCGCACGGAATATTTCGAATGAAGAAATGCAGAAGCGTTTCTTTGATATGGCAGTAGACGAAAGCTCCATCTATCCGTGGCAGTTTGATATGGAAACCAACTGTTTCATTTTCCCGCAAGGTTTCTTGAAACGTCTTGGATACGATGAATCGGTTACTACCATCTCCCGTGATGAAATGGATCGCACTATCCATCCTGATGATTTGAAGGAAATAAGTCCGTTATTTAATAGAGCATTGACAGGAGAAGATTCCAATACCCGTCTGAATTTCCGTCAGCGGAATGTCAACGGAGAGTATGAATGGTGGGAATATCGTTCTTCCGTAATCACGGGATTGACACAAGATTCATTGTACAATATATTAGGTGTTTGCCAGAGTATCCAGCGATATAAGACTGCCGAGCAGGAGATGAGAGAGGCTCGTGATAAAGCCCTCCAGGCTGACAAACTGAAATCGGCGTTCCTTGCCAACATGAGTCACGAGATTCGGACTCCGTTGAATGCGATTGTAGGTTTCTCCGATTTGCTAAGCGATACGAGTGGTTTTACAAGCGAAGAGATTGCCCAGTTTATCGGAACCATTAATAAGAATTGCGGCCTGTTACTGGCTTTGATTAATGATATTCTTGATTTGTCACGTATCGAATCGGGAACCATGGAATTTATGTTCGCCGAGCATAACCTGCCGCTGTTATTAAAGACCGTCCATGATTCTCAACGCTTGAATATGCCACCGGGAGTAGAACTGGTGTTGCGTATGCCCGAAAGTGATAAGAAATATCTTACGACAGATAATGTACGCTTGCAGCAAGTCGTGAATAATCTGATAAATAACGCTGCTAAATTTACGAGCAGCGGTTTCATTACTTTTGGCTATGAAGATGATGAGGTTCCCGGCTACACCCGCATCTTTGTGGAGGATACCGGAGTCGGTATTTCTGAAGAAGGTATCCGTCATATATTCGAACGATTCTATAAAGTCGATAATTTCACCCAAGGAGCAGGTTTGGGATTAAGTATTTGTCAGACCATCATCGAACGTCTGAATGGTACCATCTCCGTCACCTCCGAAGTAGGTAAAGGCACTCGTTTCACTGTGCGCCTTCCTAACTACTGCGAATAATCGAACGTTCACTTTTGGGCATAGTGTCCGAAAATGGACACTTTTCTTATTTTCTAATCTGTTGATAATAAAAACTTTACTTTTTTGGCACATCGTTTGATTCTCTCATAGTGGAAAATACTGTGTATAATGAAAAAGAAAAGTATATTGTTTGCTCTTGCTGCCGTTTGCCTGCCGTTGGCATTGTCGGCACAGAAGGAAAGGGAAATAACCTTGAATGAAGCTATTGCTATGGCGCGTATTCAATCTGTTGACGCTGCTGTTGCCTTGAATGAATTGAAAACGGCCTATTGGGAATTTCGTACCTTTCGTGCCGATCTTCTGCCGGAAGTCAACCTGACCGGAACCCTGCCTAATTATAACAAATCGTATAGTTCTTATCAAAATTCGGACGGTTCTTACGGTTTCGTCCGTAATAACACATTGGGGCTTACCGGTGATCTTTCTATCGATCAAAATATCTGGCTTACCGGTGGTAAACTCTCGCTGACTTCCTCTCTCGACTATATCAAGCAATTGGGAACCGGAGGAGACCGGCATTTTATGTCGGTTCCTGTCACATTACAACTTACACAACCCATCTTTGGAGTCAATAATATAAAGTGGAACAGACGCATCGAACCGGTTCGTTATGCCGAAGCGAAAGCAGCTTTTATCACTGCTACCGAAGAAGTGACGATGCGTGCCATCACTTATTACTTTAATCTTTTGTTGGCAAAAGAAAATCTTGGCACGGCGAAACAGAACCAGACAAACGCCGACCACCTTTATGAAGTAGCCCTTGCCAAACGCAAAATGGGGCAGATTTCCGAGAATGAACTCTTGCAGTTGAAGCTCTCCGCTTTGAATGCGAAGGCTGCATTGACGGAAGCAGAGAGTGATCTCAATGCCAAGATGTTCCAGCTCCGTGCCTTTTTGGGAGTAGGAGAGGATGAAGTACTAAACCCGGTTCTTCCCGAAGCTGTGGATGGCCCGAGGATGGAGTACAATCAGGTGTTAAATAAAGCATTGGAACGTAATTCTTTTGCACAGAATATCCGTCGCCGCCAGTTGGAAGCCGATTATGAAGTAGCTACTGCACGCGGAAATTTGCGTAGTGTCGATTTGTTTGCAAGCGTAGGGTATACGGGTGAGAACCGGAATTTTCCGGCCGTTTACAGGAACTTGCAGGACAATCAGATTGTTCAGGTAGGCGTTAAGATTCCGATTCTCGATTGGGGAAAACGCCGTGGGAAAGTCCGGGTAGCCAAGAGTAATCGGGATGTAGTGCTTTCAAAAATTCGTCAGGAACAGATAAACTTCAACCAGGATATTTTTCTGTTGGTGGAGCATTTCAATAATCAGGCACAGCAATTGGACATAGCCAAAGAAGCCGATGCGATAGCCCAGCAACGATATAAAACAAGTATTGAAACTTTCCTGATAGGTAAAATCAATACCTTGGATTTGAATGATGCGCAGAACTCTAAAGATGATGCGAGACAGAAACATATTTCCGAACTTTATTATTATTGGTATTATTATTATCAGATTCGCAGTCTGACACTATGGGATTTTCGTACCAATACCGAACTTGAAGCTGATTTTGATGAAATCATCCGGCAATAGAAAGGGGAGGAAAAAGCTTTTGAATCTTATGGAGGAACTTGCCGGAGATTATGGGAAAAGTTTTTCAAGTCTGCAAACAGACTATTGCGTATTTATGCCTGATTCATTTGGTATTACGAACTATTTATAGTACCTTTGAAACTCGATTTTAACACTCGGGAAATGAAAAATACGTAAATAATACAGAAAAATTCATCCCCCATTATAAATAAAGAAAGAAATAAAAAAAGAAATACTTCTTCTTGGAAGATTGAAAAAACAGAAGAAGTTTTCTTGGTAGAGGAATCTTGCAATTTTAACTATGATTCTGATAATTGATGACGACAGCGCAGTGCGTTCTTCGCTTAGCTTCATGTTGAAGCGGGCAGGATATGAAGCACAGACCGTTCCCGGTCCGCGGGAAGCTATGGAAGTAGTACGTTCCGTAGCTCCGGATTTAATCCTGATGGATATGA
>ERZ773194.3357-NODE-3357-length-13832-cov-3.812223_pt1 | contig 13832 bp, 10 predicted proteins | sample MGYA00511240_ERZ773194 | MGnify/ENA primary metagenome ERZ773194 (study PRJEB29015, sample SAMEA2737774) | human gut metagenome | biome: human gut; feature: human-associated habitat; material: faeces | place: China | collected 2012 ... | reverse complement strand
AAGCTGAGAAAGGGCTGGTAGATGATGGCTGTGCCGTCCGCGGCGGTCACGGTGATCTGCGTGTCGGGCATGATATCGCTCACATTGGCGGCAATGCACAGCGGAGTGCCGGAGCCGCTCTCCCAAAGAACCTCGCCGGCCACAGGTCCCTCCGCGTCCCAGCTCGGCCAGCCGAATTCATTCACGGTGATGCTCACATCCTCGTCGGCGGGGACGATGCAGTAGATCTCCCAGCCGCCGGTGCTGACTGCCAGCTTAGAGGGAAGGTCGAGCAGGAAGGGATAGCGTGCGGCGTAACCATTGTCCTCCAGCAGCGCGTGGAGGTCGAGCGCGTCGTTGCCGTAGGTCGCGCCGAGAGAGGCACAGCCGAGCACCGCGCCCGCGGCGCGGATGGTCTCGCGCAGGTCAGCGAGCGACTGCTCCGCCTCGCTCGGCGCAGGGGTATCGGGGGTGTCGGGCTGCTCGACCGGCGGCTGCACGGAGGGGTCCTCCGCCGACTTTTTCCCGCCGCAGGCGGTGAGGGTGAGCAGCAGCAGCGCGCTGAGCAGCGCGCAAAGGATTCGTTTCATGGGAGATGTTTTCCTTTCGGGGATTCAGAATTTTCCGCCGGAGTGCGAGAAGCCGCCGGAGTTGACGGTCGTGCCGCCGGAGAAGCTCGGGCCGCTGTCGTGGTCGTCGGACTCCGTCTTGATGGGCGTGCGCACCTCGGTGGTGTGGGTGAAGCGATCCTCGCGCGCGGTGATCTCGGCGCCGCCGGAGACGGTGTAGCGCGCGGCCTCGGTCGCGCGGCGCACGCTCTTGAGCTGACGCTTATAGACCGCGCAGACGATGAACGCCACGATCAGGCCGAGGGGCAGACCGAACCGGAAGGCCATGAGGGCGGCAAAGAAAAGCTTATCCCCAAAGCTCAGCGGTTCATATTCCTCCTCGGTTTCGTCGGACGGCTCCACGTCGATGGGGGCGCCGTTGGCGTTGGCCTCGAGGTAGCGGCCGCACGCGGCGATGTAGTCCGCGAAGCCGCCGTACCAGTCGTCCTCACGGAAGTTGTCGAGGAACTCGTCCTGCATGATGTACTTGCCGTAGTCGGTGAAGGCGGCGTTGGCAGTGTCGCCATGGGCGAGCATCTGGAAATCGCGCTCGGCCATGCTCAGCGCGAGCATGATGCCGTTGCTGTCGTAGGAGGCGGCAAGCCCGAGCGCATCCCATGCGTATTCGGTGAAGGCGGCCATGCCGGTCTCACCGGTCTCCGTGACCGCGTCGGGGTCAATGTAGTCCGCCATGTCGTCGACGGTCACGACGTACACGCCGCAGCCGTACTGGTCGGCGACCGCCATCGCCGACACGGTGAGCGTATCGTACTCCTCCTGGGTGAGCAGGGCCGCGTCGTCGTAGACGTACACGCCGCTGCTGTCCGCCGCGGCGGACACGCTCAGCGACAGCGCGAGGACGAGGGCGAAGAGCAGGGAAGCATATTTCTTCATCATCATGCCACCTCCTTACAGGCTCAGGAGCAGTCCGGCAGCCATCACGCCCAGCATACAAAGACCGGTGATGGCGGCGAAATGCTTCCAGTACAGTCCCTTGTCGAGCGGCAGGTCGCCGACGAGCTTGCCGGTCTGGCCGTTCATGGCGAAGAGAAAGCTCTTGCCGTTCCACTTCGTGCTCAGCAGCCACACGGGCATGAGCGCATAGTGGACCTTGCCGCGGTGGAGCGTGACGTTTTGGCTTTCGACCGTGCAGGAGGTGTAGTCGCCGCGGGCGTCCTGCTCCATCAGCTCCACGGCGCTCGTTTCGCAGCGGCTGTCCGCGCGTTCGGCGCAGTCCTGCACGGAAACGTCGTATTTGTCGGCGAGGAAGCCGGGCAGATACGCCGTGGAAAAGGGCTTGAGCTCCTTGTAGTCGAAGGGCTCGATGGCGTCCATGTGGTCGTCAGGCATCTTGCTCGAGGCGTCCACCGGCACGCGCTCGAACCGCACCGTGCCCGCGCGGCGCACGTCGTAATGGTTCGTGACGGTCACGTTTTCACGGGCGGTGGAGTAGCCGCTCACCTTGGTGCCGTGGCAGCGGACATCGACCTCCGCGCTGCCGTCGTAGAGCCAGAAGGGGACGTAGACGCCCTTGACCTCCTCGATGTGGTTCTCATTGGAGAACGCCTTCGGCAGCAGCTTCTTGCCGCCGTAGTGCTTTTTGAGCGCCGCGACCGCGGCGGCCTTATCCAGCTTGAAGGGCAGCACATAGTCGGGCTTGAGCGCGCCGCTGAACTGCCCGGGCACGATGGTGTTGTTGCCGCAGTAGGGGCAGGAGGTCGCGCTGGTCGTCTCATCGCAGATCAGCTCCGCGCCGCAGCTCGGGCAGGAATAGACGCGCAGCTTTTCCGCGTCCGCACCCCAGTCGCTGCCGGAGGCGGAGGCCCATTCGCCGTCCGCCGCGGCCTGCTCCTCCGCCTGACGGAACGCGCCGGCAGCCTGCGCGTCCTTCTCGGCGTAGAGCTTTTCGATCTCCGCGACCTCGTAGCTCGAGCCGCAGAAGTCGCATTGGAGCTTGCCGGTCGCGCTGTCGAAGCGCAGCGGGCCGGTGCAGGCGGGACACTTGTAATTGGTCACCTGATTTGCCATGCTTTTTTCTCCTTTTTCAGACTTGTCATAAGGTCGGCAGGAGCCTGCCGCGCAGCGCGGCAGGCCCGATCATACCGTTTTATCGTTTGTGGATCGCTCAGGCTCTGGGCTTGCCGCAGTTGGAGCAGAATTTGCCGCTGTTCTTCGTGCCGCACTCGCAGGTCCACTCGCCCGCGGGCGCGGGCTTGCCGCAGTTCGAGCAGAACTTACCCGTGTTCTTCGTGCCGCACTCGCAGGTCCATTCATTCGCCGGAGCGGGGGCGGGCTTGCCGCAGTTCGCGCAGAACTTTCCGGTGTTGGAGGCTCCGCACTCGCATGTCCATGTACCCTGGGCGGGAGCCGCCTGGGCTGCGGGCTGCTGTACATTCTGCTGAACAGGCTGCTGTGCCTGCTGCTGAGCGCCCATCTGATACAGGCTCTGTGCATTGAAACCGCCCTGCTGCTGAGCCATGTTCATTCCCATGAAGCCCATCATTTCAACATGTGCCGGAACAGAGGATGAACCGGCAAACTGAGCGTCTGAGTGCATTCTTCCCATGGTATCGGTCATACCGTAAGATGCGGGACCTGCTGCCATGTTGTCGGGATGCAGGGTTCTTCCTGTACCGCCGCCGGAAGCAACAGAGAAATATTTTTTGCCGATGTTGCCGCATTCCTTTTTATAGGTGCCTGCAACCGGATGCTGGAATCTGGTCGGGTTGGTGGAGTTTCCGGTAATGGAAACGTCAACGCCTTCCAGGTGCATGATAGCAACGCCTTCGCGGACGTCGTTTGCGCCATAGCAGCGAACCTGTGACCGCTCGCCCTTGGAATACGGAATTTCCTTGACAACCTTGACTTCGCCGGTTGCATAATCAAATTCGGTCTGCACATAAGTAAAACCGTTGATTCTGGATATGATTTGTGCCGCGTCTTTTCCAAGACCGTTCAGGATAACCTTCAGAGGCTGTTTTCTGATTTTGTTTGCAGATTTTGCAATACCAATAGCGCCTTCAGCCGCCGCAAAGGATTCGTGCCCTGCCAGAAAAGCAAAGCATTTGGTTTCTTCCCGCAGAAGCATTGCGCCGAGATTACCATGACCCAAACCAACTTTTCTGTCGTCGGCAACAGAACCCGGAATGCAGAAGGACTGTAAGCCCTCTCCGATTGCTTCTGCCGCGTCAGCCGCATTTTTCACGCCCTTTTTGATAGCGATTGCAGCGCCTACAACATAAGCCCATGCAGCGTTTTCAAAAGCGATCGGCTGGATTTCCTTGGTAATGGTATAAGCGTCAACGCCTTTGTCAAGCCCGATTTTCTGAGCTTCTTCGAGATCCTTGATCCCATATTTGTTCAAAACCGCATTAATCTGGTCGATTCTGCGTTCATAGCTTTCAAATGTTATCATCGCGTCCGCCCTCCTTATTCTTCTCTCGGATCTATGACTTTAGCGGCGTCCGCAAAACGGCCATAGCTTCCGGTTGCTTTTTTCATTGCTTCATCAGCAGGCGTACCCGCTTTGATCATGTCCATCATTTTACCGACATGTAAAAATTCATATCCGATAACAGTTCCGTCCTCATCAAGTCCGACATGGGTTACATACCCTTCCGCCATTTCGAGGTAACGCACACCCTTGCTTTTTGTGCTGTACATGGTACCAACCTGGGAACGCAGGCCTTTTCCAAGGTCTTCAAGACCGGCGCCTACCGGCAACCCGTTTTCAGAGAAAGCCGACTGGGTACGTCCGTATACAATCTGCAAGAACAGCTCGCGCATTGCGGTATTGATTGCGTCGCAGACAAGGTCGGTATTGAGCGCTTCCAAAATGGTTTTGCCGGTCAGGATTTCTGCTGCCATAGCTGCTGAATGGGTCATACCGGAACATCCGATCGTTTCTACCAGCGCTTCTTCAATCACACCGTTTTTTACATTGAGTGACAGCTTACAGGCGCCCTGCTGCGGTGCACACCAGCCCACACCATGTGTAAAACCGTTGATATCCTTGATTTCTTTTGACTGTGTCCACTTTCCTTCCTGCGGAATCGGCGCCGGACCGTGATTAGCACCTTTCGCTACAGGACACATGTGCTCAACTTCTTTTGAATAAATCATTTGAGCTTTCCTCCCTTATTAAAAAATTTTTTTATGCTTGTCCAAGTTACACATACTATATAATACCATAAATTTCTAACATTAGAAAGGATTTTTTTAAAATTTACAATCTGCATAAAATCATACATCATTATTGTTATTTTTTTGTCAAGCCTGTCTTGTTTGCAAATAAAAAATATGATAGCCTATTTTGGCTATCATACCCGGAATTCTCCGGAAAATGCTGAATATGGTATGATAAATACCGGGATGCCGTCAGTACGGGGGCCAATTTGATATGCCTCGTAAAAAATGGCAAACCCCTCGTCGGTCAGGTAATAGTGTTCCGGATCAAAATACTGTTCGATGAGTTCAGTTGCATTTTCAAAATATTCCTCTTTCTGCTCTCCGGCCTGCTCTATAATCCTATCTATCAAAAAGCTTCTGTAGTCAAATCCCGGCCGAAAAAACTCTCCTAATTCCATCCGGTGCCCGGTATAGGTATCCCAGGTATCAGCAATGCGCGAAAATGCTCCGTTAGCGCCGCCTGTAAATAAATACGTGTCAAAATACAGCGATAAAAAGCCTTTCCTATTATAACTGACGGTAAAGATATAATCGAACTCGGTCATTAAAAAGGGGTAACCTTCCTTTTGGCTTTCGATGTATCTTGCTGCTGCGTCATGGTACAGCTGCGGTATGTATTCATATAACAGTTTGCCGGTCATCTGTTCATAGTACCGGTTAATGACCATATCGGAATGGTAATTTCGGGTACAGACCTTTGGAATTTTGATCTGGTATTTTACGATTGGCTTATCTTCATAATACATGGTATCAACAAAATTTTTTTTAATGATCTCCGCACTTTTCATTGCATTTCCTCCCTTACACAAATTATATTCCTTATCACCCATCCTATTCAAAAAAATAAAATTTGTGAAAATCTTCCATGGCAGGCAAAATTTCATCAGCATACAAAAATCCAATGTGCGGAAAATAACAATGATGAAAAATATGATGTAAGGCAGATACTGTCTTACATAAAAAAGGAGGATTTCAAATGAAAAAATTCACGCTCACATTTGTTGCAGCGATGATTTTAATGGTCTTTACCCTGAATATCTATGCAGCAAGTCTGTATAATCAGGACGGGGTAGGTTTTTCCGGTTCTATTGAAGGAAAACCAATTGGAAACCCAGTCACCATCACAGGGTATGCCGGTACCGCCAGCCGTGACGTAAGCAACCCTGCCAAGTTTACCGGCGCTGTTTATGATGGGCAAGGCAGTATCTATGCCGCGCCGTCCCAATACACCTATCCACAGAAAATCGACGTTGCTTCAGGCACTGCTACCGATCTTACTACGATGCCTGCTGAGTTGGTGAAAGGCACAAATGGATTTGCCGGCGCTGTCTTTGACGGGACCAATATCTATTTTGTACCATATGATGCAAACCGCATTCTAAAAACACAGGCCGGGTCAACCGTCCTTTCCGATATGTATATGCCGGAGGGAATCGAAAAAGATAATGTCAAATTCCGCGGAGGCGTATTTGACGGAACCGATACCTGGATGTTCCCGTTTGTCGGCACCGATTTTGTAAAAATCAACAAAGAATCGCAGACAGTCAGCAAAGCAGAGCTGCCCTTTACCATCAAAAGCCAGGATATTTCTGGCGGTGTATTTGACGGAACCAACATCTGGCTCATTCCATACAACGCAACCTCGGTGATATCCTATAATCCTAAAACCAACACGCATCACGAATACAGCAATTGGCCGAGTCAAATCACAAAGGCTTCCACCAAATATACTTCTGCCACCATTGCCGGAACCAGCCTGTTCCTGGCATCTGCCGATACCACCACAGTCGCAGTCGTTGATACCACGACAGGGGAAATCTCTTCTCTCGACATGAGCGCTGCCGATGAAGATACTATTACAGGGTTTACCACTGTAACCTATGACGGCAGAAATGTTTGGTTTTCTGCCGCAAATAAAATCGCGTTTATCAAATACGATGCCTATTATGGCACGAAAGATTTGTTTAAGGAAGCGCCTGTCAACATTACTCCAGGCTCCACTCCTTATAAAACCGCTGTATCTGACGGTTACCAGATGTGGTTTATCGCGTCTGATGCGTCTGGCAATATCGCTGTAAAATCCGGCAGTGAGTATCCGGTTGCAAACGAGGCAAGCTATACGATGACAAAAAATACAACATTAAATAAAAATCTGACAGGAAGCGACCCGGAAAGTGACCCGCTCACCTTTGAAATTGTTGAACAGGTCAAAAACGGCACTCTCACACTTGATGATGCCCAAACAGGTGCTTTCACCTATACGCCTAACACCGATTTCACCGGGACTGATACCTTCACCTTTAAGGTCTCTGACAGTGAAAATCAATCTCTGCCGGCAACTGTCACTATCACAGTCGGCGAACCGGAAAAACCGAAAGGTATCTATATCGACCTTTGGGGACACTGGGCGGAAACTGCTGCGAACCAGATGACCGACCGTGGTTATTTCCTGGGTGAAAAAGTGGGAACTTATTTATATTTCTATCCCGAACACACCATGAACCGCGCTGAATTTATTCTGTTTGCCAACTCCGTTTTCGGGCAGAAAACAGATACCAAATCAGATTTGCCCTTTGAAGATATTAACAAAGACAGTCCGCAATGGATCATCAATGCTGCACAGGACGCATATCAGAGCGGATTGATTCACGGCGTGGGCGGCGACGGTAAAGTCTATTTTGAACCGTATGCCGAACTCACAAGAATCCAAGCCCTCCAGACTATCTATAACGGACTCAAATTAGAAACCAACTCGGATGAAGCACTTGATTTTGCCGACAATGATGTTATCCCTGCCTGGTCTGTCCAGATGGTCAAGGATATGAAGAGCTTTGGGTTGATTCAAGGCTTTGACGACAACACACTGCGTCCTTATGACAAAATTACACGCGCTCAGGCTATCAAAATGCTTTATGACGCAGTCCTGTATCAGGAAGAAGTCAATGGCTCCGACCCGTCGCGGACAAGATTGATCTTAAAATAAATTTCTTTCTTGCTGAAAAAACAAAGCTTTTCTGTTTTTGCCGCCTGCAAAAGCAGAAAAAACCGCCATATGGATAAATCTGGAGTTTTTTAAGCACAAAAAAGAAGAAGCAGAAATGCTTCTTCTTTTTGATGCATTTGAAAATAGAATGATAATGCCTGTGTTTGCTGACGGTTTCCCATAAAACTTCCCTGTTATTTGATAAAAGCCCCAAGTTTAACAGGATTCGTATCCGTCATGAAATTGGCAGTATTATAAATAATTGCAACGTCACGTATCCCATTTTCGTCCAGATATGCGGCGGGGTCCATACTGAAATAGCGCAGGTCGAGAACGTGTATTTCTTCATAGTGGTTTGCCAAAAAAGGCAGCATGCTGTGCGCATAGGAATCCTTAAAAACAGCCAGCTTTTTACCGTTATCGAGCGATGAATGAATGGTCAGGACCGAATGGTTGCCGTCCAGATAAACGGTGTATTTATCCTTTTTCTTCAGATTCTCCATGTTGTACAGGCTGTCCATTCCGCCGCCTTCATAGATAAAATTCACTTTATAAGCCATCGGTTGTTTTGGGACAAAGCCATAAATTTTGTCCCCTTCAATAGAGGAAAGCTGGGATTTGGACCAGGTTGTTCCATAAAAATCGTCCGCCCATGTTTCCACGTTAAAATCCTCCAGCTGATAGGGTTCTTCCCCTATTTGCCGCATCAGCTCCTGATAGGTATAAAAACTGCCGTAAGCTGTCTGGTGGTGGTCGGTACGAAAATAAATATACTCCTCTTTGTGCGCGCTGAGGGCAGCCGTTGGGTCAATCATCTGTATATTGGTGCCTTCCAGTCCGTCTTTGCACCGCTGCATCACCTGCTGCTGGACGTTGTAATAAGCGTATTTTGGCAGTTTATCCTTTAAGATCTCATAAGCAGTCGGAATCAGCGTAAAGGAAACATCATATTTTCCAAGACTGTCAAACTTTTTGAAGGATTCAATCGTATTGTCAATTAACTGGGTATTCAGTTGGGCCGGCTTTTCAATCAGATATCCGTCGTCAGCAAAATATACGCCGTCATTTTCCTTTTTGCCGGTAATCTTTTCAATCTCCGCCTTGACTCTGACCCAAAAATCCCGTTCCCAGAACTGGTCGGTAGAATAGCTTTCAAACTCCTGTGCAAACTGCCCTGACAGCACTGTTTCCTGCGTCGGCTCCGGCAGTTGGGTCAAATACCTGTTTTCATTTTCCGAAAAAGCTTTTTGAGGCGTTATCAGATTGATAAACGAAAAGGCCGCAAGCAGACTGCAAAAACCGACAGCGAACCATTTATTGCATTTCTTTTTCATTTGGCTGCCTCCATTCTAAAATCTAAAATATAAAAAGGGGTTATATGTCGAGTCGACCAGATACGCGGTCGAGATAATAAATACGATTACTGCAAGTATCGGAATGATAATATAAGCCCTGCCCGAACAATATTTCTGTATTAGCCCGCGCGGCTTTGGCAGGCTTGCAATCACCAGAACGACGAGTACCGGCAGGTAAGAAGTCAGGTAGTACAGAAAATGGCTGTCCATAAATCCATTTGCCCCGAACATGGCTTTTAGGTACGATATCCCCTGGCTCAAATTTTCAAAGGAAAAAAAGACCCAGCCTATCAGCACGATTATCAGGGTATACGCATGCTGTATAGCCCTTGGCAGTTTTTCCAATAATTTGAGCAAAAATGTTTTTTCCAGCATCAGCACCAATCCATAGTACAGGCCCCAAATTGCAAAATTCCAGCTTGCGCCATGCCACAGGCCGGTCAAAAACCAGACAATCAGCAGATTCAGGTACATGCGGGACAGTTTTACCCGATTCCCTCCAAGAGGGATATAGACATACTCCCGGAACCAGGTTCCAAGAGAAATGTGCCACCGTCGCCAGAATTCGGTGACGCTTTTACTAATGTAGGGGTAATTAAAGTTTTCCAGAAAATCAAACCCAAACATTTTTCCAAGACCGATTGCCATATCGGAATAACCCGAAAAGTCAAAATAAATCTGAAAGGCAAACGCGATAATGCCCATCCACGCGCTCATCGCCGAAAGTTCCGGGAGAGCCTTTATACAATCCCATAAAAAACCGATGTTATTTGCAAGCAGGACTTTTTTACCCAGTCCGCAGCAAAAGCGCACCAGCCCGTCAGAAAATTTGTCATAGCTTTCTTTCCGGCTGATTAGCTGTTCCGCAATCGTGCCGTAGCGCACAATCGGGCCGGCTATCAATTGCGGGAACATAGCGACATATGCGCCGAATGAAATGATATTTTTCTGTACCGGCGCCTGCCTGCGGTAGACGTCAATCGTATAGGACATTGTCTGAAAGGTATAAAAAGAAATCCCGATCGGCAGCGCTAAATTCAGCAGCGGCAGATTCAGATGCGCTATCTGATTGACAGTTTGTATCAAAAAATCAGAATATTTAAAAAAGCAGAGGATCAGTAAATTTCCCACAACCGATACAACAACAACGGCCTTCCGTTTTCCCTCGCTGCTATCAAACCGATTAAGGAGCAGCCCATTCACGTAATCAAAGAGAGTCGAAAACAGCATAATGGCGATGTAAACTGGCTCTCCCCAGGCGTAAAATACCAGGCTGACCAGAAATAAGACGGTATTTTTGAAGCATTTGGGTACGATAAAGTACAGCAGCAGGGCTGCCGGAAGAAAATAAAACAAAAACAGAATACTTGAGAATACCATATCCCGCCTCCCTGTTAGCATGATAAAGGTGCGTCAGGTACAAGGACGCCCCCGGTTCTATTCCATAAAAAAGCAAAGGCAAAATTCAGTTTTCCCTCGTTTCACCTTTGCAAAGAAAATCAAATCAGTTGACTGCCGAACGGAACGCGGACAGGGCACTTGCCTGGTCGTCTGCAATCACCAGTACAGCATAATCCCCTCTTGTTTCAATCACTCCGTTCTGTACCAGCTCATACTGGTCAGGCAAATAATGCTTCCATTGTTCTATCAATGCGTTTTTCCGGTTCTGAAGAACCGTCTTTGCTTCTCCCAGGTTTCCGCCTGCCTTTATCACAATGATTTCATTTGCTTTCACATTGATCATTGTCCCATATACAGACACACTGGAAAAGCTTCCTGTATTGATTCCATATACTCCGCTGTAAAGGTCATTCGGCATCTCTGATAAGTTATGTGAACTGCTGTCCATTGCCCCCACCATACGGCTTGCAACCTGCGCGGCAGTCAGTTCCGGTTTTGGCTCTGGAGTCGGTTCCGGAGTACTGGCCGGTGTTTCAGGCTGCTGGGGAGTCTGCGGCTGTGTATTTTGTGCCGGTTTATTTTCCGGCTTTTTCTGGCTGTTTGCTGTTTGATTTTGATTTGGCTGTTCCTTTTGGCCCGCTAATGTTGATTCTGCCGTCTCCGGTGTGGTTTCCGGAGATACTTCCGGTGACGCTTCCGGCGATGCGCTTGGGGATGGGCTTACTTCAATTGACGGTGACGGCGATGGCTCGTTTGCTTCTTTTTTCTTCTTCCCGCATCCTGTCATCAACGATATTGACAGCGCCATGATGAGGAAGCAAGCGATCATTTTCTTCATGAAACCAATCCTCTTTCAATATGTATTTTCGCCCCAAGATATTGGAGCCTTTCTTTATAGTAAGACTGCGCATCCTATCAAAAAGTTCCGCATTTTCCAAAAGTTTGTTAAAAAAAAGACAACTATAATCGTTGCCTTTTTATTTTTGTTCACTTTGACAATAAAACCTCGCTATTGCTTTCTCTTTTCGCATTCGTCCCGGCAGGCGCAGCTGCCGCAGCCGGAACAGCCTTTCTTTTTCTGTTTGTGATACGCAATAAAGGCCAGAGCCGTCAAGCCGAGTAAAACCAAAATGAGAATCATATCAACTGTATTCATTTTTTCACCTTATCCAATCAACACTCTGCCAATCGTATAAACCAAAAACGCGGTAATCCATGCAACAGCGGTCTGGAATATCATGGCAAACAGGGCATTTTTGCCTGATCCCAACTCGCGCCGGACAGCCGCCATTGCAGCAACACAGGGCATATACAGCAGAGTAAAGCATAAAAATGAGAATGCGGCAAGGGGGGTAAAGATACCTCCCAGCAGCGGCACCAGCGAGGAGGAATCCCCCGCGCCGGTCAGCACCGCCAAAGTGCTGACAACCGCTTCTTTCGCAGTCAGGCCAGTGATAAGTGCGGTTGCCGCACGCCAATCATTAAATCCCAGCGGCGCAAAGATGGGCGCTATCAGCCGGCCGATACTCGCCAGCATACTGTCCGCGCTGTCCTGCACCATATTGAATCCAAAATCAAAGCTTTGCAGCAGCCATATCACAATGGTCGCTAAAAAGATAATCGTAAACGCGCGTGCCAAAAAATCCTTTGCCTTGTCCCACATATGCAGGATAACGCTTTTAACAGACGGTAAACGGTAAGAGGGAAGCTCGAGTACAAACGGAACAGGGTTCCCTTTAAACAGTGAATTTTTCAGCAGCAGTCCCACGCATATTGCAACAATCATACCCAAAACATACAGCGATATCATCACCAACACCTGGTATTTTGGAAAGAATGCGGCAGTAAATACTGCGTAAATAGGCAGCTTCGCACTGCAGGACATAAACGGCGTCAGCAGAATGGTCATTTTTCGATCCCGCTCGCTTGGCAGGGTCCTTGTCGCCATAATTGCCGGAACAGAGCATCCGAACCCAATCAGCATGGGTACAAAGGAACGCCCGGACAATCCTATTTTACGCAGCAGCTTATCCATCACAAAAGCGACGCGCGCCATATACCCACTGTCCTCCAAAACCGACAGCAGTAAAAACAGGGTCAGAATAATCGGCAAAAAAGACAATACGCTGCCCACGCCTGCAAAAACGCCGTCGATAATCAGCATATGCAGCCACTCGCTCACACCAGCCGCAGTCAGCGCGGCGTCGGTCAAATCCGTGACCTTGTCAATTCCAAGCGACAATAAATCGGATAAATTCGTACCGATCACACCAAAGGTCAGCCAAAAGGTAAACAGCATGATACACAGAAAAATCGGTATTGCAAGATATTTATGGGTCAGCAGCTTGTCAATTTTAATGGAACGCTCGCTTTCCCGGTTCACACCGCTTTTTTTCACCGACTGCCGGCACAGGTTCTCGATAAAATCATACCGCATATCCGCCAGCGCCGCCTCGCGGTCGGTCTGCAGAGCGTCCTCCATTTCCTCTACGATATGGCCGATAATATCAATCTCCATCTCGGTCAGCCCCAATGCCTGTTCCATTGGCTGGTCGCCTTCCACCAGCTTAGTTGCCGCAAACCGCACAGCAACTCCCTGCGCTTTTGCCTTCTCCTCAATGATATGGGCTATGGAGTGGATCGCCCGGTGGACCTCGCCTTTACAAAAATCGTGCTTTTGGGGCAGACGTTTTTCCTTCGCCGTCTTGACAGCCCTTTCGATCAGTTCCGACACCCCATCGTTCTTACTCGCCGAAATCGGCACAACAGGTATTCCAAGCTCTTCCTCTAATTTTTCCACATTGATATAACTGCCGTTGGATTTGATTTCATCCATCATATTGAGAGCCAGCACCGTCGGAATATTCAAATCAATCAATTGCAGGGTCAGGTACAGGTTCCTCTCGATATTGGTCGCATCAATGATATTGATGACACCGTCCGGCTTATCCTTGATTAAAAAATCCCTTGTAACCACTTCCTCGGCGGTATACGGCGACAGAGAGTAAATTCCGGGAAGGTCTACCACCGTCACATTTTTATGTTTGCGGATCAGCCCTTCCTTTTTGTCAACCGTCACTCCCGGAAAATTACCGACGTGCTGGTTACTTCCAGTCAGCTGGTTAAACAGGGTCGTTTTTCCGCAGTTCTGATTCCCGATCAGTGCAAACGTAATCTCCACTTAAACCAGCTCCTCCACCTCAATTTTTTCCGCGTCCTCCAGACGGATCGTCAATTCATATCCCCGCAAAAATAACTCTATCGGGTCGCCCATCGGCGCCACCTTCTGCAAAGTGACGCGCGTCCGGGGTGTCAGCC
>ERZ773194.3355-NODE-3355-length-13833-cov-7.079837_pt1 | contig 13833 bp, 12 predicted proteins | sample MGYA00511240_ERZ773194 | MGnify/ENA primary metagenome ERZ773194 (study PRJEB29015, sample SAMEA2737774) | human gut metagenome | biome: human gut; feature: human-associated habitat; material: faeces | place: China | collected 2012 ... | reverse complement strand
AAATCCTCCGCATGGTCTAAGCCATACGGAGGATTAACTGTTTTACGGACACCCGCTATGCGGGGTATTTTTATTATATTTGCCCAATTACGTCCGTATAACATTGGCAAAATAAATATCAGAATTTATCAAAATGGCGGGAATATAATAAAGATTGGCATTGCCAACAATAAATAATGTTGATATAATAACAATATAACACAGGCACAGTATTTGAACTCCAAGGCACAGTTGAACAAGCGGAGCATGGCCGCATAGGCCGGGAGATAACAGCATATGGATGAAACGGTATTTTTGGCGCATATTGCGGAAGACGGAAGAGAACAAACGGTTGATGAACATGAGCGCGGCACGGCGGAACTGTGCGCAAAGTTTGCGGCGCAGTTTGGCGCGGAAGAACACGCCAAGCTTGAAGCGATGCGGCATGATGACGGCAAAAACACTCAGGGCTTTCAGCGAAGGCTGCGCGGCGGGCCGGCAGTTGACCATTCAACGGCGGGCGCATTTGAATGCTTCAGGGCTAACGCCGTGCACGAAGCGATATGCATTGCGGGGCATCACGGCGGATTACCGGACGTGGGTAATGCTAAAATGGACACGTCGGAGGACAGCACATTTTTCGGCCGAATGAAAAAGGCACTAAACGGCGGTATAGAAGAGCCGCGCGGCATGGATAGGCCGATAACAGTCCCACAAAGGCCGAATTTTTTCGGGGACAGGTTCTATGAATCCGTATGGATAAGAATGCTGTATTCATGCCTTGTTGACGCAGACTATTTGGATACTGAAAACTTCATGTTAGGCGGAAAGGCGGCACGCGAAGAATACGATGATATGGCAACGCTGTTGGCATATTTTGAAAAGCATATTGCTCCGTGGGCTGACCCGCAGAGTGAGCTGAACAAAAAACGCTGGGAAATACTTTCTGCATGTCTTGCTGCGGGCGAAGGTCCAAAGGGAATATACACGCTGAGCACACCAACCGGCAGCGGCAAAACCACGGCGTCGCTTGCATTTGCGCTGAAGCATGCCGTGAAGCACAGCATGCAGCGTATAATATACGTTATCCCTTACACATCTATAATCGACCAAAACGCCAAGGTATTCAGGGGAATATTGCATGATAAAAACGTGCTGGAGCATCACAGCGGCATAGTATTCGATAAGGAAGATAAGGATTTCGATTCGGCGGACTACAAAAGCGCGCTTGCGGCGGAAAACTGGGATGCGCCGGTGGTGGTGACCACGGCGGTGCAGTTCTTTGAATCGTTTTATGCCAACCGCTCCTCAAAATGCCGAAAGCTGCACAATGTAACAAACAGCGTAATTATATTTGACGAAGCGCAGATGATGCCAAGCGAAAATCTGCTGCCTTGCGTTGCGGCAATAAGCACGCTGTGTGCGCATTTCAACTCCACCGCCGTGTTATGCACGGCAACACAGCCGGTGGTGGACGATTATATTGTAAAATACGCGCCAAACATTGCCATAAAAGAGATATGTCCGGAAGTTAGGCGGACATATGAGCAGTTCAAGCGGGTCACATTTGAACAGGCAGGTGAGCTGGATGATGTGGCGCTGGCGGCGCGGCTTGGCGGGCATGAGCAGGTGCTATGCATAGTCAATTCGCGCAAGGCGGCGCAGGCCGTGTTTAATAAGCTGCCCAATGAAGGCAGGTTTCACCTGTCCACGCTGATGTACCCCGAACACAGGCAAAAAACCATAGACATTATCAGGCAAAGGCTAACGGACGGCGAGGTATGCAGGGTTGTTTCAACGTCGCTTATAGAGGCGGGTGTGGACATAGACTTCCCGACGGTATATAGGGAAATGGCCGGGCTTGACTCCATACTTCAGGCGGCGGGGCGATGCAACCGCGAAGGCAAGCGTAACCGCGAGGAGAGCATAGTTGCCGTATTCACGGGCGAACACCGCGCGCCGAGAATGCTGAAAATGAACATATCTGCGGCTAACAGCGCCATGCGTGGGGAGGAGGACATAGGTTCGCCGGAGGTTGTGCGCAAGTATTTCAACACATACAGGGCTTATCTCGGCGACGGGACGGACAAGGCGCGCGTGGTGGAGGCGTTTGAAAAGGACAAGGTTTACGGCATGATGCCGTTCAAAACGGTTGCCGAGAAGTTCCGCATAATTGACCAGAACACGCGGACGGTATACATACCGCTTGGCAAAGGCGTGGAGAGCATTGCGCGGCTGAGAAGCGGCGAAAAGTCCCGTAAGCTATTCAGGGAGGCGGGCCGCTACGGAGTGACTATATACGAAAACCAGTTTGAAACGCTCTATTATTCGGGCTGCATAGAAATGATAGACGATGAAAACGCCGTGCTGATAAACACGGGCATTTATGATGAAAAGATGGGGCTGAAGATAGAGGAGAGCAGCAACGCAAATCTTATTATATAAGCCAATGGCGCAAGAAAAAACTTGCGCCATTGACCCTGTTGCTAAAACATAAAAATAGATGTTTCAATCCTCGAGGTAAAACTCGACAACACAGTATAGCATGGATGTTGTGTGAATACAAACATAAAGACAAATGAAGTTAAAACATAAAAATAGATGAAGTTGACAAATCACAACGGTGATGGTAATATATGGTTAACATAACAAAGATAAATGGCGAAAGGAGTGATATCTTGTCTGTAAGAATAGAAGTATGGGGCGACTACGCATGCTTCAGCAGACCCGAGCTTAAAACGGAGCGTGTGAGTTACGACGTGATGACTCCGTCGGCGGCGCGGGGAATAGTTGAAGCAATACTGTGGCACCCGGGGCTGAGATGGCACATAGACAAAATCTATGTGCGTGCGCCTATACGCTTTACGAATATAAGGCGTAACGAGGTAAAGGACGTTGTGAGCGGCCGCAAGCTTAAAACAATAATGGAAAAAGGCAGCGGCGAAGCGTACATTGCAACGCCCGAAAGCATTCAGCAGCGCGCGGCAATGGTGCTGAAGGATGTGCACTATGTGATAGAGGCGCATTTCGACATGACCGAGCAGGCCAGCGCAAGCGATAATCCTGCAAAGTTTCAGCAGATGGTAAAGCGGCGCGCGGAGAAAGGCCAGTGCTATCATCAGCCGTATTTGGGTACGCGTGAATTTCCTGCACGGTTTGGCCTTTGCGAGGAGATGCCGTCTTGCCCCGATGAGCTGAAAGGCGAAAGAGACCTTGGCTGGATGCTGCTGGATATGGATTATTCAAACGATGACGGAATCAGGCCGATGTTCTTCAGGGCGAGCATGAAGGACGGGGTCATAACCGTTCCGCCGATAGGCAGCGAGGGGGTGAAGTCATGATACTTCAGGCGCTGACTAAATTATATGAAGATTTGGCGGAGCAGGGCAAAATAGCGCGCGAAGGCTGGAACGCAGTGAAGATAAGCTATCTGCTGGAGATTGACGAGGACGGCACGCTGCTTGGCTTTATCCCTCAGTTCAAGGAGATTATTTCCGGCAAAAAGACGCAATCCGTGCCGATGGATAAAATATTGCCCGCAGCTGTGAAACGTTCCTCCGGCATTGCGTCGAATTTTCTTTGGGATAATTCCGCATATATGCTGGGTATAGACGGCAAGGGTAAACCTGAACGCGCTAAGGAATGCTTTGAAGCATGCAAAGGCTTTCACCGTGAGCTGCTTGACGGTATAGACACCGCGGCGGCAAGGGCGATACTTAACTTCTTTGATGGGTGGGAGCCCGCGTCGGCTGCCGAGCATCCGCTGATAGTCGAAAATCTGAATGAATTGTACAAAGGTGGCAATGTAACGTTCTATGTAAACGGTCGCCTTGCTGCCGAGGACGCGGAGATAAAGGCCGCATGGCAGAAATATTATGACAGCAGCGACGGAGAACGGATGCAATGCCTTGTTACGGGGAAAGATGACGTTATTGTACCAACTCATCCGGCAATAAAGGGCGTTGCGGATGCGCAGTCGAGCGGCGCGGCGCTGGTATCATTCAACGCGTCTGCATTCTGCTCATACGGGAAGGAGCAGAACTACAATGCGCCCGTCGGCAAGTACGCGGCGTTTGCGTACACATCTGCGCTGAATTATCTGCTGTCCGATAAGGAAAACGTACACCGCATAGGCGACACTACCGTTGTATGCTGGGCTGAAGGAGCGGAGGAACAGTATAACGGGCTGACCAATATGTGGATGTTCGGGGACGATAACAACACCGGACTGAGCGACGCCGACCTTTACGCGGCGGTAAAGCGAATAACGGAAGGCAAGTATTGCAATGAACTGAAAATAGACCCGAAACGGCCGTATTATGTGCTTGGAATTGCTCCGAACGCAGCGCGGCTATCGGTAAGCTTTTTCCTGCGCAATGAGTTCGGCAGCTTTATACGCAACGTGAACGAGCATTACGAGCGCATGGAGATAGCAAAAAGCAAGTTCGATAAATTCGATACTTTGCCAATATGGGCCATGCTGAACGAGACCGTGAACCCGAAATCTCAGGATAAAAAACCAAGCTCCGTGCTTGCAAAGTCCACGGCGCGGGCGATATTCGCAGGCACAGCGTACCCGGCGGCGCTTTTGAACGGGGCAATGCTGCGCATAAGGGCCGAACGGAACATAACCCGCGGCCGCGCGGCGATAATCAAGGCATATTATCTGAAAAACACAAATAAGGGCTGTCCAAAGGAGGTATTGACGGTGAGCCTTAATGAACAAAGCACAAACATACCATATACGCTCGGAAGGCTGTTTGCATTTTATGAATTTGCGCAGGATGGTGCAAACCCGGGAATAAACGCAACGATAAAGGATAAATACCTTAACTCTGCCGAGGCTGCGCCGGCGCATATATTCCCCATTCTGAACAAGCTTTATCCAAAGCACCTGAATAAGCTGAATGATAAAACGGCGTGGTTTATAGACAGTGAAGTAATGAAACTGAAAAGCGTGCTTGGCGAAGAGTATCCTGTAAGGCTTACGCTGCCGGAACAGGGTTCGTTCGATCTTGGCTATTATCATCAAAAACAATGGTTGTATACTAAAAAGGAGGACAGATAACAATGGAAGCTATTAAGAACCGCTACGATTTCGTGATACTGTTTGACGTGGAGAACGGCAATCCCAACGGCGATCCCGATTCCGGAAACATGCCGCGCATAGACCCGGAAACCGGTTACGGGCTGGTTACGGACGTTTGCCTGAAGCGCAAAATACGCAACTATGTGGAAACGATAAAGGAAGGCGAAAGCGGCTACCGCATATATATAAAGGATAACGTGCCGCTGAACAGGAGCGACCGCGAAGCATATGACTACCTTGGAATAGAACCGGCAAAGGTTGCGGACGCGAAGAAAAAGAAAGAAAACCTTGACCTTGAAATACGGGACTTCATGTGCAAAAACTTCTATGACATCCGCACGTTCGGCGCCGTGATGACGACGTTTGTGAAGGACAAGCTGAACTGCGGCCAGGTGCGCGGCCCCGTACAGCTAAGCTTTGCAAAAAGCGTTGACCCGATAATGCCGCAGGAAGTGACAATAACCCGCGTTGCCATAACAACGGAGGCGGACGCCGAAAAGAAGGGCACGGAAATGGGCCGCAAATATATTGTTCCTTATGCGCTATATAGGGCGGAAGGCTACGTTTCTGCCAACCTTGCACGCAAGACCACCGGATTTTCTGAGGAGGATCTTGAACTGCTGTGGCAGGCGATAATGAATATGTTTGAAGTTGACCATGCAGCTGCGCGCGGGAAAATGGCCACAAGGGAACTTATTGTGTTCAAGCATGATTCGGAGCTTGGCAACGCGCCGGCATATAAGCTTTTCGATTTGGTAAAGGCTGAGCGCAGAGAAGGAGTGGATACGCCGCGCGCGTATTCGGATTACAATGTTTCGGTTGATGAAGCAGCGCTCCCCTCGGGCGTTGAATGCATAAGAATATAACCGACTATCGTGAGGAGGATTACCTCCAGATATCGGGGCTACAGCATTTCAGGTTCTGCCGAAGGCAATGGGCGCTGATACACATAGAAAAGCTGTGGGCGGAGAACTACCGCACGGTGGACGGCGAACTGATGCACGAACATGTGCATGACGCGGAATTTAACGAAAGCCGCGGCGATGTCATTATACGGCGCGGTGTATATGTGCACTCGGCAGAGCTTGGCATATCCGGTCAATGCGACGCATTGGAGTTCCATAAAGGCAGCATCGGAGTACCAATGCGCGGTAAAGAAGGGCTGTGGCAGCCGTATCCCGTGGAATACAAGCGCGGCGAATTCAGGACGGACACGGGGGACACATTGCAGCTTTGCGCGCAGGCTATGTGCCTTGAGCATATGCTGTGCTGTAAAATAGAGCGCGGTGCATTGTTTTACGGCATGCCGAGGCGGCGCATGGAAATAACCTTCACGGACGAACTGCGCAAGGAGGTGCTTGAGGCGATAGCCGAAATGCACGATATGTACAGCCGCGGCTATACGCCGAAGGTAAAGCCGACAAAGTCCTGCGCGGCATGTTCGCTGAATGAATTATGCTTGCCTTCGCTCATGAAAAAGCGCTCGGTCGGTGCATATATTAAGGCGGCGATGGAGGAGATCACATGAAAAGGTTCCTTAATACGTTTTATGTGCTTTCGGAGGACATATACCTGTCGCTTGAAAGTGAAAACGTGGTTGCAATGCGGGACAAGCAGGAGGTTGCCAGATATCCGCTGCACACATTGCAGGGCATAGTATCGTTTTCATATGCCGGCGCATCACCAGCGCTTATGGGTGCATGCGCCAAGCGCGGTGTGGGGTTCGCACTCTGCACGCCGAACGGGCGGTTCCTTGCGCGGGTATCCGGCGAAATAAGCGGGAATGTGCTGCTGCGACGCACTCAATACAGAACGGCGGACGATATGCACGCAAGCTGCAAAATTGCGCGGACGATGATATTTGCAAAGCTGTATAACTCAAGGTGGAGCATAGAGCGCACGCGCAGAGACCACGGCATGCGCGTTGACGATACGAAGCTGGCGGAGGCATCGCAGAGCATAAAGGCACTCCTGCCGCAGGCGATTTCGGCGGAAAATATGGAAAGCCTGCGCGGGATAGAGGGCAACGGCGCGAATACATACTTCGGCGCGTTTGACGAAATGATACTCAACGCGAAGGATGTGTTTTACTTCAATTCAAGGAGCAGACGGCCTCCGCTTGACCGGGTGAACGCAATGCTGTCCTTTGCATACAGCCTGCTTGCGCACGATTGTGCATCGGCGCTTGAAAGCAGCGGACTTGACCCATACGTTGGCTTTTTGCACAGGGACAGGCCGGGGCGGGAATCACTTGCGCTTGACTTGATGGAAGAACTGCGGCCGTGCATGGCGGACAGATTTGTGCTGAAGCTGATAAACAACCGCATGGTGAAAAAGACGGATTTTGTGATGCAGGACAGCGGCGCGGTGTTGCTTACCGATGAGGGCAGAAGGAGCTTCATAAAGGCTTGGCAGGATAAGAAAAGGGAAGAACTAAAGCATCCGTACCTTGGTGAAAAGCTTAAATGGGGCCTGATACCGTATATTCAGGCGCAGCTGCTCGGCCGGTATCTCCGCGGCGATTTGGACGATTATCCGCCGTTTCTGTGGAAATAAAGCTACGGGGGAGTGAAAATGCTTGTGCTGATAACATATGATGTTAATACAGAAGATGCCGACGGCAAGCGGAGGCTGCGCCAGATAGCCAAGCAATGCGCAGACTACGGTCAGCGCGTGCAGAATTCGGTGTTTGAATGTATGCTCGATTCCGCACAATGCCGTATGCTAAAAGCGCGATTGTGTGCTATAATGGATAAAGAGAAAGATAGTCTAAGGTTCTATTACCTCGGAAAGAATTTCGAGAATAAGATAGAGCACTTTGGCGCGAAAAGCTCATATTTACCCACGGACACCTTTATTCTTTAGTGCGAAGCATAAGCGTACATAAAAACACCGCTTCTTCGCACCGAAAAAAGCCTGAATAATGCAATCCTGCGGCGCGATACAGCGCGCGTCACCGTGCCGCAATGGATAATATTCAGCAAATTCGCGGAAATGCTGCATACAAATGCACTTTTCCGCCGTCGCTCCCCCTCGTGGGGAGCGTGGATTGAAACGCGTGTATGCAGTATACTGCGGGATACGCAAACATGTCGCTCCCCCTCGTGGGGAGCGTGGATTGAAACCGGTTACGCTTACGCTGTACACCACCGCCCACCGAGTCGCTCCCCCTCGTGGGGAGCGTGGATTGAAACGTGGATTTTTATGCCGCAAAGGGCTGGAAGGTGGGCGTCGCTCCCCCTCGTGGGGAGCGTGGATTGAAACGGCAAGCAGCAGTCTGACTGCGGCGGTATACCTCGTCGCTCCCCCTCGTGGGGAGCGTGGATTGAAACATCAGGCGCAGAACCGCATCCGTCTCCGCGTCCGGTCGCTCCCCCTCGTGGGGAGCGTGGATTGAAACTGTGCGCGTCATTGTCTTATCCTCCGTGCAAAAAGTCGCTCCCCCTCGTGGGGAGCGTGGATTGAAACCCACGTCCGCACGGCGGCCTTCCAGTCCTTCATGTCGCTCCCCCTCGTGGGGAGCGTGGATTGAAACTCGCACAGCCCACCGACATTTACCACGGCCTGCGCGTCGCTCCCCCTCGTGGGGAGCGTGGATTGAAACGTTGGGGCGGTATCACAGCTCCGCCCCGGCGCTGTCGTCGCTCCCCCTCGTGGGGAGCGTGGATTGAAACCTTCCCTGCTCGCGCATCTGCTTCACGTCGTCCCAGGTCGCTCCCCCTCGTGGGGAGCGTGGATTGAAACAAGCGTGATTTTCGCGTTGGCGTGGCCTAAATAGTCGCTCCCCCTCGTGGGGAGCGTGGATTGAAACATATGTGGACATTGGTGTACCCGTTTCGCCCTGCGTCGCTCCCCCTCGTGGGGAGCGTGGATTGAAACCTTTGTACCGTGCGGCTGCAATCCGCACGGAATTTGTCGCTCCCCCTCGTGGGGAGCGTGGATTGAAACTTGCAGCGTTACGCCATATCGCCCGCGCAGTCTTGCAAGTCGCTCCCCCTCGTGGGGAGCGTGGATTGAAACTGGGCACTGCCGCACATGGTACGATTGCGTCGGCGTCGCTCCCCCTCGTGGGGAGCGTGGATTGAAACACCACGGCCTGCGCCGCGTCCAGGCGCACCATTTTGTCGCTCCCCCTCGTGGGGAGCGTGGATTGAAACGCGGCATGGGTATTGTCCGCACGGACTTATCCGTGTCGCTCCCCCTCGTGGGGAGCGTGGATTGAAACAACTTGTCGTACCTGCTGGGGCCGATAGCAATGCGTCGCTCCCCCTCGTGGGGAGCGTGGATTGAAACTCCCCGCTTTGAAGTCAACGTGCCGCCATTGCAGTCGCTCCCCCTCGTGGGGAGCGTGGATTGAAACCTTTCTCCATAGCCGCAAAAATGATCCCCCGGGAAGTCGCTCCCCCTCGTGGGGAGCGTGGATTGAAACATGCCCTGCGCGGCTTCTGCGTGCTGCCTGAGCCGTCGCTCCCCCTCGTGGGGAGCGTGGATTGAAACGCACGGCCTGCGCAACGTTATACAGCGCCCTGTTTTCGTCGCTCCCCCTCGTGGGGAGCGTGGATTGAAACGTGAAGTATTTGAGACGATAAGAGAATCCTGTTTGTCGCTCCCCCTCGTGGGGAGCGTGGATTGAAACTTCTAACTGTACAAACACTATTAGAGAATTAAATGTCGCTCCCCCTCGTGGGGAGCGTGGATTGAAACGGCATTTCCGCGCCCAAAGCGCCACGATGCGGCGTGTCGCTCCCCCTCGTGGGGAGCGTGGATTGAAACCGCTTCAATGCGCCCGCGCGCCATGCGCAAGCGGGGTCGCTCCCCCTCGTGGGGAGCGTGGATTGAAACTCTATCGTCAGCATTTTTATTTTTATTTGCCATCGTCGCTCCCCCTCGTGGGGAGCGTGGATTGAAACTATGCTCCACGCAGTCTCTTGGTAAATCTCATTGTCGCTCCCCCTCGTGGGGAGCGTGGATTGAAACGGCAAATTGCCGCGGCATAAGACGCGCCCGCACGTCGCTCCCCCTCGTGGGGAGCGTGGATTGAAACTTGTCGCGGGCTATGGCATCATATGCGCCATTCGCGTCGCTCCCCCTCGTGGGGAGCGTGGATTGAAACCACTGGATACGGTCGTTATGTCGCGCTTGTACTGGTCGCTCCCCCTCGTGGGGAGCGTGGATTGAAACACCGAAGGAACCACCACGGCCACTGGTACGGCATAGTCGCTCCCCCTCGTGGGGAGCGTGGATTGAAACCGACAGTGCATATGTTGTTAATGCAGTACAGCAGAGTCGCTCCCCCTCGTGGGGAGCGTGGATTGAAACCATGGTCGTTACTGCCACACCAGTATCAACTATCGCGTCGCTCCCCCTCGTGGGGAGCGTGGATTGAAACCTGTGCCGGGTGTGACAGAAATTTGTGAAGCAGTATGTCGCTCCCCCTCGTGGGGAGCGTGGATTGAAACCATACGGTCGAATTACATATAGCACGGGTAGGCTGTCGCTCCCCCTCGTGGGGAGCGTGGATTGAAACAGCATCAAACTGTTTGCCGTAGCTATAACTGCGCGTCGCTCCCCCTCGTGGGGAGCGTGGATTGAAACTTTGTTGCGCGGTTTGGCTTTGCATGGGTCATATAGTCGCTCCCCCTCGTGGGGAGCGTGGATTGAAACATATTCGCAACGATTGCAATTATAGTTTTTGTTGTCGCTCCCCCTCGTGGGGAGCGTGGATTGAAACAAGCAGACCGCCGAACAGGCGTGGGACAACGTATACGTCGCTCCCCCTCGTGGGGAGCGTGGATTGAAACCCCATCGGCCAACAGCCGCCTGCGACACGCCGACCGTCGCTCCCCCTCGTGGGGAGCGTGGATTGAAACATTTTCAGCGTTATCATCTGTTGCTAAATCCCAAGTCGCTCCCCCTCGTGGGGAGCGTGGATTGAAACCAATGTCATCCATATCGGGTAAAACAACTGCATAAGGTCGCTCCCCCTCGTGGGGAGCGTGGATTGAAACATCGGTATACTGCCGTCATGACTGTTTTGGAATGTCGCTCCCCCTCGTGGGGAGCGTGGATTGAAACAGTCGTTGGCGGTGGGCATGAGTATTTGCGACTTGTCGCTCCCCCTCGTGGGGAGCGTGGATTGAAACATTGCCAGCAAGCTGTAATATCCCTAAAAGCTTTACGTCGCTCCCCCTCGTGGGGAGCGTGGATTGAAACATCGTATCTGTGATAAGATGCTTTCAGGGTCTATGTCGCTCCCCCTCGTGGGGAGCGTGGATTGAAATGCGTCCGTGCCTACGGTTATTTTTGCACGGTATCGTCGCTCCCCCTTGCGGGGAGCGTGGATTGAAATTGACATCTGCCGCAAGGAGGCGGCGAAGAACAAGTCGCTCCCCCTTGCGGGGAGCGTGGATTGAAATGGCTCGTGCGGCTATATAGGCTGCGTACGGGTATGGTCGCTCCCCTTGCGGGGAGCGTGGATTGAAATAAGCCGTGGCCGTGCCGGTAGATACGGTCACTTTAGGTCGCTCCCCCTTGCGGGGAGCGTGGATTGAAATTCGCCAAAGGGACAGCCGAAGCACCCGACAGGGCGCGTCGCTCCCCCTTGCGGGGAGCGTGGATTGAAATCGCAAAGAAGCTGACACAGGAACAAAAGCCCTCGAGTCGCTCCCCCTTGCGGGGAGCGTGGATTGAAATAGAAAATCGATTAAAACCCCTGACATAGAATTTGCGTCGCTCCCCCTTGCGGGGAGCGTGGATTGAAATCAATCCTGCGTGGGGTATTTCAGCGGGCATATAGTCGTCGCTCCCCCTTGCGGGGAGCGTGGATTGAAATCCCTGCTGTACTACACGGGTATGCGCTACGGCGAGGTCGCTCCCCCTTGCGGGGAGCGTGGATTGAAATCCCGCGCTCGCTGGACGAAGGCTGACGGCAATCAGTCGCTCCCCCTTGCGGGGAGCGTGGATTGAAATATTTTGAATTATTGGAGGAAAAAACTAATGAAATGGTCGCTCCCCCTTGCGGGGAGCGTGGATTGAAATCCCCGTATGATATTAGCCTGCGTCCTTTTAGCGCGGTCGCTCCCCCTTGCGGGGAGCGTGGATTGAAATTCCTTTTTTGATATTTTGGATAGCTATCCTGTCTTGTCGCTCCCCCTTGCGGGGAGCGTGGATTGAAATATATGTCGCCATGGGTGTGCCCGTTTCGCCCTGCGTCGCTCCCCCTTGCGGGGAGCGTGGATTGAAATGCGAAGAAATCGCGGACGCTGAAAAGTATGCTAAGGTCGCTCCCCCTTGCGGGGAGCGTGGATTGAAATTTGGTCATCGTATTATCCTCCGTGCAAAAATTGTTGTCGCTCCCCCTTGCGGGGAGCGTGGATTGAAATCTTCGTTCCGCACGGTTGCCGCCGTGCGGAATTTGTCGCTCCCCCTTGCGGGGAGCGTGGATTGAAATGCAAAGCCTTATTGCTTTGTCCCGCTTTTCGGCGTCGCTCCCCCTTGCGGGGAGCGTGGATTGAAATACGCATTGTCGCGCCTAAGCCTTGGGTAACAAGGTCGCTCCCCCTTGCGGGGAGCGTGGATTGAAATGTAACTACTATCCGGCGGTATCACTCCTTGGCGGCGGGTCGCTCCCCCTTGCGGGGAGCGTGGATTGAAATGCTGATGGCGCAGGAGCGGTTTAGGATTATGAGGTCGCTCCCCCTTGCGGGGAGCGTGGATTGAAATATGCAGGAGATTCGGGAGGGCTTACGGCAGCCGTGTCGCTCCCCCTTGCGGGGAGCGTGGATTGAAATAAGAACAAGGCGCGGCAGGATTCAAGCCCCGGCAAGTCGCTCCCCCTTGCGGGGAGCGTGGATTGAAATAGCACGGCCACGGCGGGGTGGTCTTTGTACTTTGTGTCGCTCCCCCTTGCGGGGAGCGTGGATTGAAATTAACTCCCTTCGGGGCTTTGGCCCCTTGCTTTATCGTCGCTCCCCCTTGCGGGGAGCGTGGATTGAAATCTGCACGAGCGACAGCTCGTAGCGGCTTACGGGGGGTCGCTCCCCCTTGCGGGGAGCGTGGATTGAAATGCGATTAAGCTTTCAGCCCTTTTAAGTTTGCTGCTTGTCGCTCCCCCTTGCGGGGAGCGTGGATTGAAATCTCATAAATGAAGTCGAGCACAGCGAGGTGGTATGAGTCGCTCCCCCTTGCGGGGAGCGTGGATTGAAATTCCGCCGTAGCAATCGGCACATGGCACAAACGCATAGTCGCTCCCCCTTGCGGGGAGCGTGGATTGAAATATTCCCTCCGCGCGCAGACGCTGTATATCCTCTAGTCGCTCCCCCTTGCGGGGAGCGTGGATTGAAATAAAATCCTCTCGCGGGCAGATATAAAACTCCTTATCGTCGCTCCCCCTTGCGGGGAGCGTGGATTGAAATAAGTTCTTCCTCGTCCGCAAAGTCGATTGTATTCAGTCGCTCCCCCTTGCGGGGAGCGTGGATTGAAATATTGCTGCCTGCCACGTTAAAGGACTGGTTTGACAGTCGCTCCCCCTTGCGGGAGCGTGGATTGAAATATATTCTATCGCCTCCGCGTCGTCCACTTGTCGTGTCGCTCCCCTTGCGGGGAGCGTGGATTGAAATAACCGACTGTCCCGATATTGTATGTGCAGCTTGTTGTCGCTCCCCCTCGTGGGGAGCGTGGAGTGAAACTTCTGGCTCTCAATGGTCGTCTTATATAACCCCAAAGGACACCATCTATAGATATATATATTGGGGAAGTTGCTTATA
>ERZ773194.3352-NODE-3352-length-13846-cov-3.166050_pt1 | contig 13846 bp, 9 predicted proteins | sample MGYA00511240_ERZ773194 | MGnify/ENA primary metagenome ERZ773194 (study PRJEB29015, sample SAMEA2737774) | human gut metagenome | biome: human gut; feature: human-associated habitat; material: faeces | place: China | collected 2012 ... | reverse complement strand
GGAAGAGGAAGTTCCGGTTCGTGGGGGCGCCTCTTGTGCGGTAGATCCGGTTCTTTATTCCATGATGAAGGATTTGCGTAAGAAATTATCCAAGCGGTTGGAAGTTCCGCCTTTCGTGATTTTCCAAGATCCCTCTTTGGAGGCTATGGCTACTACTTATCCGATCACGTTGGACGAGTTGCAGAATATCCCGGGAGTGGGCGCTGGCAAGGCGAAACGTTATGGCAAGGAGTTCATTGAGTTGATCAAGAAACATGTAGAGGAGAACGAGATTGAGCGTCCGGAGGATTTGCGCGTACGTACGGTCGCTAATAAGTCCAAGTTGAAGGTCTCAATCATTCAGCGGATCGACCGTAAGGTGGCGCTGGACGAGATCGCGTTGACTAACGGACTTGAGTTCACCGAGCTTTTGGATGAGATCGAGGCGATCGTATATTCCGGTACACGTATCAATATCGATTATTTCTTGAATGATGTGATGGATGAGGATCATATCGAGGATATTTACGAGTATTTCAAGGATTCGGAGACCGACGGTCTGGAAGACGCCATCGAGGAATTAGGCGGTGACTATACGGAAGAGGAGATTCGCTTGGTCCGTATCAAGTTCTTGTCTGAAATGGCAAACTAATGGAAGGGTGGCCCGGTTCCACTCTAAAGAAAAAACAAATAAAGAAGCTTATTGTTCCTTCCGAAAGAGATTTATTTTTCCTTCGGAAGGAATTTTGTTTTCGTTCGGATGAAAGTTTATTTTCTTCCGAATCGAATTTTTAATTTCTCCCGTATCGATTTATTGCGTGAAAAGTCGTATATTTGCACGCAATAATTTTTAAAGCATAAGTTCTATGTCATTTATTGCAGACAGGGTAGTTATGGATGGGTTAACGTTTGACGATGTATTGTTAATCCCCGCTTATTCCGAAGTCTTACCGCGTGAAGTTAAACTTACTACCAAGTTTTCACGAAATATTCAGTTAAATATTCCGTTAGTTTCTGCTGCTATGGATACGGTAACAGAAGCTCAATTGGCTATAGCAATTGCCCGTGAAGGGGGAATTGGAGTTATACATAAAAATATGTCGATAGAAGCCCAAGCCAAGCAAGTACATTCTGTGAAACGTGCAGAAAACGGCATGATTTATGACCCTGTAACGATTAAAAGAGGTTCTACTGTTCAGGATGCACTGGACATCATGGCGGAATATAAAATCGGTGGTATCCCTGTGGTAGATGATGAAGGTTATTTGGTGGGTATTGTTACCAACAGAGATTTGCGTTTCGAAAGAGACATGGCTAAACATATTGATCTTGTCATGACTCCGAAAGAAAGATTGGTAACTACAAACCAGTCTACTGATCTAGAATCTGCTGCACAGATTCTTCAGAAACATAAGATCGAGAAACTTCCGATTGTCGGAATGGACGGAAAGTTGATCGGTCTTGTTACTTATAAAGATATTACAAAAGCAAAAGACAAACCGATGGCTTGTAAAGATGCCAAAGGTCGTTTGCGTGTAGCTGCCGGTGTAGGTGTGACTGCCGATACGCTGGATCGTATGCAAGCATTGGTAGATGCCGGTGCGGATGCAATTGTGATTGATACGGCTCACGGACACTCTATGTTTGTGATTGAAAAACTGAAAGAAGCTAAGAAACGCTTCCCGAACATTGATATCGTAGTGGGTAATATTGCTACCGGAGAAGCTGCAAAAGCTTTGGTAGAAGCAGGAGCGGATGCAGTGAAAGTCGGTATCGGTCCGGGTTCTATCTGTACCACTCGTGTGGTTGCCGGTGTAGGTGTTCCACAGTTGTCTGCTGTCTATGATGTAGCAAAAGCCTTGAAGGGTACAGGTATTCCCTTGATTGCCGATGGTGGATTGCGTTATTCGGGCGATGTCGTGAAAGCGTTGGCTGCCGGTGGATATTGTGTAATGATCGGATCGTTGGTTGCCGGAACAGAAGAGTCTCCGGGCGACACAATCATTTTCAATGGTCGTAAATTCAAATCCTATCGTGGTATGGGATCGTTGGAAGCGATGGAGAACGGTTCGAAAGACCGTTACTTCCAGAGCGGAACTGCTGATGTGAAGAAGCTGGTTCCGGAAGGAATTGCTGCCCGTGTTCCTTATAAAGGTACACTTTTCGAAGTTGTCTATCAGTTGTCAGGTGGTTTGCGTGCAGGTATGGGATACTGCGGTGCTGCCAATATTGATAAACTTCATGATGCTAAGTTTACCCGCATTACCAATGCAGGTGTAATGGAAAGCCATCCGCACGACGTGACGATTACTAGTGAATCGCCTAACTATAGCCGTCCGGAATAATAGATAGATACGGTGAACTATTAACGGTGAACGGTGAACAGGCTGTATTGTCAGCAAGGTGTTCACTGCTCACCGTTTGTTGTTTATCTGTTATTGCCTCTGTGATGCTTGTTGTTTATTGTTTGGAAAATAAAAAAAATGATGATGAAAAGAAGCCTGTTGTTGGGATGTATTTCTCTCTTTGTTGTCGCGCTCTTTGCGCAAGAAGATCCGGTATTGATGCGTGTTAACGGAAGAGAGGTACTCCGTTCGGAATTTGAAAATGCATACCGCCGTTATGCAGAACGCTCAAATGCCCAGCTTTCACCAAAAGAGTATGCGGCACTTTTCGCTCAATCAAAGTTGAAGGTGGAAGCAGCCAGGGCTGCCGGACTTGATACGACTGCAGTTTTCCGTAAACAACACGAGAAGCGTCGGACAGAATTGGTAGAATCTTATCTGATTGACAAGCAAGTGATGGATAGTTGTGCCCGTGTCTTGTATCAGAAGATGGGATTGAAAGCACGTAACGGCCGGGTGCAAGTCATGCAAATTTTTAAACGTTTACCGCAGACGGTGACTTCCCGTCATTTGGAAGAAGAAAAAGCCCGGATGGATTCTATATACCGGATGATACAGAATCAGCCGGATTTGAATTTTAACCGTTTGGTGGAAATCTATTCGGATGATAAGCAGAGTAGATGGATAGAAGGTCTGGAGACAACGAGTGAATTTGAGGATGTCGCTTTCTCTTTGGCGAAAGCTGCGGTATCACAGCCATTCTTCACTCCTGAAGGGATTCATATCTTGAAAGTGATTGACCGGGAGGAAGCATTTGCTTATGAAAATGTCAGTGGCAGGTTGATAGAGCGGTTACGGCGTAAGGAAATTTTAGACAAAGGCACGGCAGCGATGCTCGACCGATTAAAAAGGTCATGGCAGTATACCCCGAATCAGGCAGCAATGGAAGAACTGTTAACGAAAGGCCGGACAGAACAAAATCTCTTTACGATTGATGGACAGGCATATACCGGAGCTATGTTCACGCGTTTTGCCTCTTCTCATCCTCAAGCTGTCAAACGCCAGTTGGAAGGGTTTATTGCTAAATCATTATTGGATTATGAAAGCCGGAATATAGATAAAAAGCATCCGGAAATTCGTGTTGCCTTGCGGGAATCTGACGAAAACTATTTGGTAAAAGAAATCACACGGCAGAAAATAGAGTTGCCTGCCATTAATGACCGGGCCGGATTGGCTACCTATTTCAAATTTCATTCGTCGGATTATCGGTGGGAGAGTCCCCGGTATAGAGGAGTCGTGCTTCATTGCGTTGATAAAAAGACGGCAAAGCAAGCTAAAAAAATGCTGAAGAAAGTGCCGGAAAAAGAGTGGGCGGACCAGCTTCGGCAAACTTTTAATACATCCGGGACGGAAAAGATACAGGTTGAACAAGGTATTTTTGCCGACGGAGACAATAAATATATAGATAAACTGGTTTTTAAGAAGGGTGGTTTCGAACCCGTAATGTCTTATCCTTTTACCATTGTTGTAGGCGAAAAAATGAAAGGACCGGATGATTATCGGGAAGTAATTGAACAGGTGCGAAAGGATTATCGAAGCTATCTTGACACGTGCTGGGCGCGGGAATTGAGGGAGTTTGGTAAGGTTGAAATAAACCAAGAGGTTTTAAAAACAGTTAATAATAACTGATGTAACCGATTATTCACTATCTTCGTACCTTAAATAAGTAGATTTTAGTTGCCAATGCGAATATTAGTCCTCTTACTGATTACCCTTCTTGGTTGTGGAGCGTGCAAGGAACAGCGCGACCACAAAGGAAAGACTCCTTTGGTAGAGGTGGACGGTAACTTTTTATATAAAGAAGATTTGATGTCCGTGCTTCCGGTCGGATTGTCAAAAGATGATAGTATTCTCTTCACCGAACATTATATTCGTAGTTGGGCGGAAGAGATTTTATTATATGAGAAAGCTGCGAACAATATTCCCGATAATGTGGATGTAGACAAACTAGTGGAGAATTATCGGAAAGCGTTGATTATGCATACTTATCAGCAGGAGTTGATAAACCAGAAGCTGTCGAATGATATTTCCGAACAAGAGATCGCAGAATATTACGGAAAAAACAAAGAACTGTTTAAGCTGGAAACCCCGTTGATTAAGGGATTGTTTATCAAAGTGCCGTTGACGGCTCCCCAGCTGAACAATGTGCGCAGGTGGTATAAGTCGGAAAAACAGGATGCTGTCGAGAGCCTGGAAAAATATAGCTTGCAGAATGCAGTGAAATACGAATACTTCTATGACAAATGGGTGTCCGTGACTGATGTACTGGATATGATTCCATTAAAAGTAGAGGCACCGGAAGAGTACGTAGACAAACACCGTCAGGTAGAATTGAAAGATACGGCATTTTATTATTTCCTGAATGTGAGCGATTATCGTGGAGTAGGAGAGGAAAAACCGTATGAGTTTGCCCGATCGGAAGTGAAAGATTTGCTGGTCAATCAGAAACGGGTGAATTTTATGGAGCAAGTAAAAAGCGACCTGTATCAGCAGGCGGTAGACAAGAAGAAGATTATATATAATTATTAAATACAAAGAATGAAGAAGTTTGTGAACTTTAGATTTGTTGTTACCCTTGTCCTGGCAATATTTGCTAATGTGGCAACCTATGCACAAGATAATGTGGTTGATGAAGTAGTTTGGGTAGTAGGTGACGAAGCTATTTTGAAATCAGATGTAGAAGAGGCCCGTATGGATGCCTTGTATAATGGACGCAGATTTGACGGCGATCCTTATTGTGTAATTCCTGAAGAGATTGCTGTGCAGAAGTTGTTCCTGCATCAGGCAAAGTTGGACAGTATCGAGGTTTCCGAAGCGGAAATCATCCAGCGTGTGGATATGATGACCAACATGTACATCCAGCAGATCGGTTCCAGAGAGAAGATGGAGGAGTATTTCAATAAAACTTCCACCCAGATTCGTGAGACGCTGCGTGATAATGCACGTGACGGATTGACCGTTCAGAAGATGCAGCAGAAACTGGTAGGAGAAATCAAAGTGACTCCGGCAGAAGTACGCCGTTATTTTAAAGACCTTCCACAAGATAGTATTCCTTACATTCCGACACAGGTAGAAGTGCAGATCATTACTTTACAACCGAAAATTCCTATCTCGGAGATTGAGGATGTAAAAAAGACGTTGCGTGATTATACGGATCGTGTGACAAAAGGAGAAATCGACTTCTCTACATTGGCGCGTTTGTATTCGGAAGACAAGGCATCTGCCATTAAAGGTGGTGAATGTGGATTCATGGGACGTGGTATGATGGACCCTGCTTATGCGAATGTAGCGTTCAGTTTGCAAGATCCGAAGAAAGTTTCTAAGATTGTGGAGTCGGAATTTGGTTTCCACATTATCCAGTTGATTGAAAAACGTGGTGACCGTGTCAACACTCGCCATATCTTGTTGCGTCCGAAAGTATCGGAAAAAGAACTGACCGAGGCTTGTGCCCGTCTGGATTCTATTGCTGATGATATTCGTGCCAACAAATTTACATTTGATGATGCGGCTGCCGTTATCTCACAGGATAAAGATACTCGTAACAACCATGGTATTATGGTGAACATCAATGAAAATTCAGGTGTGACTACTTCTAAGTTCCAGATGCAGGATCTTCCTCAAGACGTTGCTAAAGTAGTGGATAAGATGAATGTAGGCGAAATTTCCAAAGCCTTTACAATGATTAATGAGAAGGATGGAAAAGAAGTATGTGCTATCGTGAAGTTGAAAGCAAAAATCAACGGTCATAAAGCAACCATTGCAGAAGACTATCAGGACTTGAAAGAAATTGTGATGGACAAACGCCGTGAAGAGATGTTGCAGAAATGGATTCTGGACAAACAGAAACATACTTATGTACGCATCAACGAAAACTGGCAGAAGTGTGACTTCAAGTATCCGGGTTGGGTCAAGAAGGACTGATGTAACCTTGCTTTGATTTTATATGCTGAAAACAAATAAGAAAAATAAACAACAAGACAGGCATAGATGGCTCCTTATAGGCTTTCTATGCCTGTTTGGTGTATGTCTTGTAGCACAAGTGAGGCCAACGGGACAGAAACCTGTAACAGGGGATTCAATTAAATCGGCTGCGGATACGTCTAAGTCGGCTTCAAAAGCCAAAACACTGGCAGGCAATAAGAAACAATCGGACAACAAGAAACAACCGGAGAATAAAAAGACCAAAGTTTATCTGCTTCATGCTGATGAAGGTCAGGCGGATAAGTTGGCGCGTCCGGATGTGCAGGTATTGATTGGTAACGTGAAATTGCGCCATGACAGTATGTATATGTACTGTGACAGTGCACTGATTTTTGAGAAAACCAACTCTGTGGAGGCCTTCAGTAATGTACGTATGGAACAGGGAGACACTTTGTTCATCTACGGTGATTATCTTTATTATGACGGCATGACGCAAATAGCGCAGCTTCGTGAAAATGTGAAGATGATTAACCGGAACACCACCCTGTTGACAGATAGCTTGAATTACGACCGTCTCTACGACCTCGGATATTATTTCGAGGGAGGAACCTTGATGGATGAAGAGAATGTATTGACTTCCGATTGGGGAGAATACAGTCCTGCAACAAAACAGTCGGTATTCAATCATGATGTGAAGTTGGTAAACCCAAAGTTTGTGTTGACTTCCGATACATTAAGGTATAATACGGAAAGCAAAATCGCAGTTATTCTCGGACCTTCCAATATCGTCAGTGATAATAATCATATCTATTCGGAACGGGGATTTTATAACACAATGACCGAACAAGCCGAATTGTTAGACCGTTCGGTACTGACCAATCAGGGAAAGAAACTGGTAGGCGACAGTCTGTTCTATGACCGTATCATCGGTTATGGCGAGGCGTTCGATAATGTGAAGATGACAGATTCCATTAATAAGAATATGCTGACGGGTGATTATTGTTTCTATAATGAATTGACAGACTCCGCGTTTGCGACGAAACGTGCGGTGGCAATCGACTACTCGCAAGGGCCTGACAGTCTTTTTATGCATGGCGATACATTGCAGTTGGTGTCTTACAACCTGAATACCGATTCCGTTTTCCGGTTGATGAAAGCTTATCACAAGGTACGTATGTATCGTACGGATGTTCAGGGAGTATGTGACTCACTGGTCTATAATTCGAAGGATTCCTGTATGACCATGTATACCGACCCTATTCTTTGGAATGAAGGGCAGCAACTACTTGGCGAGCAGATCAAGATTTATATGAATGACAGCACGATTGACTGGGCGCACATCATCAACCAGGCGTTGACGGTGGAAATGAAAGATTCTATTCATTATAACCAAGTGTCCGGCAAAGAGATGAAAGCCTATTTCATTAATGGAGATATGCGTCATATTGAAGTGATTGGTAATGTGTTGACCGCTTTCTATCCGGAAGAAAAAGACAGTACGATGACCGGATTTAATTGTCTGGAAGGTAGTGTGCTTCATCTTTATATGAAGGATAAGAAGATGGAAAAAGGACTGTTTATCGGTAAATCCAACGGAACGATGTATCCGATGGACCAGATACCGCCTGATAAATTACGTCTTCCCACTTTTGCCTGGTTCGACTATGTCCGTCCGCTGAATAAGGATGATATCTTTAACTGGCGGGGTAAGCGTGCGGGTGATACACTGAAACCGACCACCGACCGGCGACCCAAAACAGAAAAGCGAAACTTAATAAATATGAAGTAGTATGGGAATGTTTAACTCAATGAGAAAGCCCCGTGGCTTTAATCATCAATACATTTATGTAGACGAGCGGAAAGAAAAGCTCGCAAAGATGGAGGAGAACGCCAAACGTGACTTGGGGATGCTTCCGGAAAAGGAATTTAATCCGGAGGATATTCGCGGTAAGTTCATTGAAGGTACTACGCATTTGAAAAGAAGAAAAGCGAGTGGCCGCAAACCGGTCTCTTTCGGAATCATACTGATAATCATTGCTTTCCTTCTTTATCTGTGGCATTATTTGGCGACAGGAAGCTGGAACTTTTAATTATTAATTTACGAAGAATGAGCGATATAATTCATTTGTTACCTGATTCGGTAGCTAACCAGATTGCTGCCGGTGAAGTGATACAACGTCCCGCGTCTGTCATCAAGGAGCTAGTGGAGAATGCGATTGATGCAGATGCACAAAATATACATGTATTGGTGACTGATGCAGGTAAAACCAGCATTCAGGTGATTGATGATGGAAAAGGAATGTCCGAAACGGATGCCCGTCTTTCTTTTGAGCGACATGCCACTTCTAAGATACGTCAAGCGGCGGATCTGTTTGCTTTGCGTACAATGGGATTTCGCGGAGAGGCATTGGCTTCTATCGCTGCTGTGGCACAGGTAGAGTTAAAGACACGTCCGGAATCGGAAGAGTTGGGCACGAAGCTGGTGATTGCAGGCTCTCAAGTGGAAAGCCAAGAGGCTGTGTCCTGTTCTAAAGGAAGTAACTTCTCTGTAAAGAACCTATTCTTTAATGTACCTGCCCGTCGTAAATTTCTAAAGGCTAATTCAACGGAATTGAGTAACATCCTTGCCGAATTTGAACGGATCGCTTTGGTGCATCCGGAGGTTGCCTTTTCGCTTTATAGTAATGATTCGGAGTTATTCAATCTTCCAGTATCACAATTACGCCAACGTATCCTTGCTATTTTCGGTAAGAAGCTCAATCAGCAGTTACTGAACATAGAGGTCAATACTACCATGGTGAAAATCTCCGGATACGTAGCCAAGCCGGAGACTGCCCGTAAGAAAGGGGCACATCAGTATTTCTTTGTCAACGGGCGTTATATGCGTCATCCTTATTTTCATAAGGCAGTCATGGAGGCTTATGAACAGTTGATTCCCACCGGTGAACAGATTTCCTACTTTATCTATTTCGATGTAGATCCGGCTAATATTGACGTGAATATCCATCCGACAAAGACTGAAATCAAGTTTGAAAATGAACAGGCCATTTGGCAGATACTTTCAGCATCCGTGAAGGAGTCGTTGGGTAAATTCAGTGCGATCCCTTCTATTGATTTTGATACGGAAGACATGCCTGACATTCCGGCATTTGAGGAGAAAATGTCTTCCGAGCCTCCGAAGATACATTATAATACAGATTATAATCCGTTTAAAGTTTCTGCCGGTGGCGGTGGTGGCGGATCGTACAGCCGTTCGAAAGTGGAATGGGAAGATTTGTACGGAGGGCTGACGAAAGCCAGTAAGATGAATAACCCGCAACCGGAACCAGAAATGGATTGGGAAGACTCTTCTATTGGCGGCGAACCCGCTTTCGTTGAAGAAAAGATGGAGACGGTCACCTCTGCCGCTTCTTCTACTTTGTATGCCAGTGAACCGGTGATAGAGAAAGGAAATCAGCATTTGCAGTTTAAAGGGCGGTTTATCCTGACTTCAGTTAAATCCGGTTTGATGCTAATCGATCAGCACCGGGCACACATACGGGTGCTTTTTGATCGTTATATGGTACAGATCCAACAAAAACAGGGGGTATCACAAGGCGTCCTGTTCCCGGAAATCTTACAGTTGCCGGCTTCGGAAGCAGCTGTACTGCAAAGTATTATGGATGATTTGTCTGCAGTCGGTTTCGATTTGAGTAATCTGGGAGGTGGTAGCTATGCCATTAATGGTATTCCTTCGGGGATTGAAGGTCTGAATCCGGTGGAACTGGTGCGTAATATGCTGCATACGGCAATGGAAAAAGGAAGTGACGTCAAGGAAGAAATTCAAAGTATTCTGGCATTAACATTGGCTCGCGCGGCGGCTATTGTTTACGGACAGGTGTTGAGTAATGAAGAAATGGTAAGCCTTGTAGACAACCTTTTTGCCTGTCCCTCACCGAATTACACCCCTGATGGGAAAACTGTTTTGACAACAATCAAGGAGGAAGACATCGAAAGATTATTCAAATAAAACAAATAATTTCATCTTTTTCTAAAACCTTTTAGTTCAGTTCGTGTTATTTAAATAGTTCAACAAAGAAAAAGATTTAAATAACCACTTAACTATTAGGTATATGAAAAAGATTCTGATGTTGCTGGCATTTGCCGGCGTTGCGTCTGTCGCTTCTGCGCAGCAGACAATGACTGTAACTGAATACGAAGTGATTCAGGTACAAGATAAATATCAAGTAATAACTAATCCTTTCTGGAGTAACTGGTTCTTCTCTGTAGGAGGCGGCGCCCAGGTGCTATATGGAAACAATGACCATATCGGCAAATTCAGAGACCGTGTTGCTCCTACATTTAACGTGTCTGTCGGCAAATGGGTAACTCCGGGATTCGGGCTGCGTTTGCAATACAGCGGATTGCAGGCAAAAGGATTCACTACCAGCGAAACTGCTAATTATGTAGTGGGTGGCCCGAGAGAAGACGGTTCTTACAAACAAAGATGGGACTACATGAACTTGCACGGTGATTTGATGATTAACCTGAACGCACTTTTCGGTGGATACAATCCGAACCGCGTATATGAAATTATCCCTTATATAGGTGCCGGTTGGGCTCATGCTTATTCTCGTCCTCACACTAACTCCGCTACTTTCAATGCAGGTATCATCAACCGTTTCCGCTTGTCGAATGCTGTCGATTTGAATCTGGAATTGAGTGCAACAGGGCTGGAAGGTAAGTTTGACGGTGAACACGGAGGTAAACGTGACTATGACGGTATCTTAGGTGCTACTGTAGGTGTAACCTATTATTTCCCGACTCGTGGATTCCAACGTCCTGTACCACAGATTATCTCTGAAATCGAATTAAGTCAGATGCGTGATCAGATGAATGCGATGGCTGCCGCTAATCTGCAGTTGCAACAGCAGTTGGCTAACGCACAACAACCGGTGGAAATAGAAGACACTGAAGAAGTTGTGATTGCAGATACCAACATTGCCCCACGTACTGTATTCTTCAAGATTGGCTCTGATAAGTTGTCTCCGCAAGAAGAAATGAACTTGTCATACCTTGCTAATAAGATAAAAGAGTCTCCGAATACTACGTACACAATCAATGGATATGCAGACTCTGCAACCGGTACTCCGGCTTTCAACCAGAAGTTGAGTCTGGAACGTGCACAAGTTGTTAAAGATTTGCTCGTTAAGAAGTATGGCATTTCTGCCGATAGACTGAAAGTTGCTGCCGGTGGTGGTGTCGATAAATTCGGTCAACCGATCCTGAACCGTGTAGTATTGGTAGAATCAGCACAGTAACGAAATGATTTCAGCATTCAACGATTCTTTATAGTCGCTTGCTGAAAAAAGAAAAACGGCTGAAAGCGAAACCTGAAAGTAGGTGTTCTCGCTTTCAGCCGTCTTTTTATTAGTTCTCCTGTTGAATACAGTTTTATTTTTCTCTCCTATATTTTTCTTTTAGTTGAATATCGGCAGTGAAACTTTTAGGTTCGGATACAGGTCGCCTAGTTGTTTCAAAAAATCATTTGCTATGATAATGGCTTCTATTGTCTTTTGGGGATTCGTTGGTATTTCTGCAATATTGGTAAAAATCAAGCAGGAGTAGATGATGAGTACGACAGGTTTGTCATCAGTCTGTAGTGATAACTTATAAGCTTTTATGTTATTTCCGCGAGCTTGAGCCTGTGCCTGTACCGAACCGGTCAGTGGAAGTTCGGTAAGTCTGGAATTCTCAAGACGTGCTGCATCGAAGATAAAGTGCCGATCGATCTCACCGTCCGTATCTGTGTCGAATAAATGTAAGTTTTTTCCGCTTAGTACGAGATATTTAGGTGTTTGCACTGTGGTGAAACGTACTGCTCCCAAAGTTGCCATTCCTTTTAATTTATCTTTTACTCCGTCTTTGAGGGCAGAAGCTACCCCATATTCATTGCTGGCATAGTTGAAAGCATCAATCTTTTCCTGTTCCATCGCTTTCTTTAAGAAAGGTAGTTCGGAAGTCAGGAAGTGGTTTTTATACTTCTCGGCATTTGCAAATTCTGCTTTGAAATCAGTGTTGCTGACAATTTGAGCTTGTTGTGAGTTCTTGTTCTTTATATAGAACCAATACCCTAAATATAGGGCGATAAAAACGATGGGAATGAGTGTGTAAATTGACATAATTTATCTTTTTAAGTTATTGACTTAGGCGCAAATATATAAAAAAGTTAAGCAAAAACCATACAATTGTTTGGTTTTTTGCTTAACTTTCTGTCAATGTACACTTTATCAGTGGCTTATCATTTCAGTAATGAGTAAATATAACGGAAATTTTCAGCAAGAAGATCGACATCCAATCCGTTTAAGAATGATTGCTCATAAGACAGACCGAAATACATTTGACGGAACATGGTTGCCGCCTTCTTCACATCTGTATCAGGACGTATTTCTCCACTATCTTTTGCTTGTTGTATAATGGTAGTCCACAAATGATAATCTTGTTCATAAAACTTGGGTATCTGTTTCCGGATATTGGGATAGTACATCCTGACCTGTGTGAAGAAGTGAAAATAGTAAAAATTGGGACAAGAATCATAAGGATTGTTGCCGTCATCTATTAATTCCACCAATCGCTTCATGGTAGCGGTTACACCTTTCAAATACAGTTCGATAAAATCTTTTAAGGTACATTCTTTTACATCGAACTTATTATTCGGATGATGGATTTGAAATACAAATTTGTCTACTACTGCTACAAATAAATCTAATTTGTATGGAAAGTAGTGGATGATGCCTGCCCTTGATAGTCCGCAGGCTTTCGCAATCTCTGTAAAGCTGGCTTTCTCGTAGTTCATTTTGACAAATACCTTAAAGGCCTTTTCCAGCACTTCTTCCCGATTGGTAATCATACTTTTTGTAGGTTTTATGTTTTTATTACGAAGATACAGAATTTTTCAAATTGCTCCTTATTTTTATTGGATAGAGTTTGTTAATTAGCTTTATTCAATTTTTGTATGACTATGGTGAGAAATGTAATACTTAAGACTTACGAAGGTGTAATGAATGATTCTGTTTCTTTTTGAACCAAATAATAAAGCCGGTGACAGGTAACGATGCTCCGATTAGTGCACATACGAATACAATGATTTCCCCGAAGATACCCAAAATTCTTCCATCGTGAATTTCAAGATTCATCCGTCTTAGTTTGTCGGCAGGTGATGCTTCTGTGTATTTTCCGGCATAAGCTCCTGAGCCTTGTAAGGGAGCAAGTGTATATTGATCGAAGAATAAGTTGTCGGTTTTATAATAAGAGCCTCTTTCATGAACTACGCTGACACGTATTACCTCTTCCTTTTTCTGTGGCAGGGCAAAATAAATTGTGGCGGCGTTGGGAGATTCTTCTTTTAATTTCTTAAAGAGGACATTCAGACTGGCTTTTCCTGCTTCGATATGTAAAGTGCCCGATTGCGGAAGTACATAAGGTTTCAGTTCTTTTCCTCCGGAAGTGATGCAATATGTTGCCTTGCTGAACCAATTAAAACTCCATACTAGTCCGGTAGC
>ERZ773194.3350-NODE-3350-length-13847-cov-3.267619_pt1 | contig 13847 bp, 13 predicted proteins | sample MGYA00511240_ERZ773194 | MGnify/ENA primary metagenome ERZ773194 (study PRJEB29015, sample SAMEA2737774) | human gut metagenome | biome: human gut; feature: human-associated habitat; material: faeces | place: China | collected 2012 ... | reverse complement strand
CCATCAGGATCATATCGTAGTCGCCCGGCTTTACCTTGGCGAAGGCATCTACAATCTGCTGACCATCGGGGTAGATCGTGCAGGTCGCGCCCTTGGATTCCAGCAGCATCTGCAGAATTTCCGAGTTGATCTCGTTATCCTCGGCGCAGAGGAACTTCATGCCGCACAGCAGGGAATTATCCGCCGGTGCATCATCGATCTCCGGCTTCTGCACAAGGGCAGCCTCGGTATCAATGGGAAATTCCAGCACGACCTCAAAGCGGGAGCCTTGGCCGGGGGCGCTTTCCACGCTGATGACACCGCCCATCAGGTCCACAACGCTCTTGGTAATGGCCATACCCAGTCCCGTACCCTGCACATGGTTGGTGCCGGACTTTTCCTCCCGTGTGAAGGGGTCGAAAATGGTTTTCTGGTAGGCATCACTCATGCCGATGCCGTCATCCTGCACGATGAATTTGTACTTGGCGTAGTGCGCATCGCGGGGAAGCTCCTCGACCTCAAGCCGGATATGCCCGCCTGCGGGCGTGTACTTGACCGAGTTGGAGAGGATATTCATCAAGATCTGGTTCAGGCGGTTGGGGTCGGCCAGCACATGCTCATGCTGTACCGAGGTCGTGACCACGCGAAATTCCTGATTGCGCTGGTGGGCCTGCTCGCTGATAACGCTCTCGACCTGCCCGATCTGCTGCAGAAGATCCATCTGCTCGATGTTCAGGGTGGTCTTGCCGCTCTCGATGCGGCTCATATCCAGAATGTCGTTGATGATGCCGAGCAGCAGCCGCCCGGAACTTTCCAGCTTTTCAAGATGCTCAGCCAGCTTGTCCGGCTCGTGCAGCTCGTTTTTCATCAGGGTGGTGATGCCGATGATGGCGTTCATCGGTGTGCGGATATCGTGGCTCATGTTGGACAGGAAATCTGTCTTGGCCTTGCTGGCGCGCTCGGCACCCTGCAGGGCATCCACGGCAACCTCCTGCGCGCGCTTCAGCTCGGCATTGCGCGCGGTAAGCTGCTGGTTGTAGTTTTCCAGCCGCAGATTTGTCTCCTGCTCGGCCTGCAGGGCATCGCGCTGCATATCCCTTTGCAGTCTCCAAAGAATCAGAATGGTGGAAAGTGAAAAGACAGTGGCAAAGCCTATAATGATGGCGGTCACCAAATCTACCAGCTTTTGCGTGTTGGTGGCGACATCATCTGCCGGAACCAGAAACGCCAGCGTCCATGCAGCGTTTTCCATCTGCTTGAGGGAGTAAAAATACTCGGTGCCGTCCAGAACGGCGTTGGAGTAGCAGACGCCGTTCTCTTGCAGCTCTGCCTTTGCCTGCTGAAAGGACGAGCCGTGCAGGTAGGACATTTGAGAAAGCACAGTGTAGACATTCTGACCCTTCAGCAGCTCGGTGTTATTGCTGTTGAACAGCTTGAGGCCGTTGTTTTCCAGCACATACACGCTGTTGTGGTCATCGTAGGCATCACAGCGGAAGTATGTGTTCAGCTGCTCCATGCTCTGCGCAATGCCGTAGTAGCGCAGGCTGATTTGCGCTGTGCCGGCTTGCAGTGTGATGGGAGTATCCAACCGCTTTAAGAATACCATGCGGGAATCGCTTTCCGTCAGCGAGTTGGTAACATAGTTGACCCATTCCGGGTCGTCCTCAAGGTAGTGCATCTCCCGCAAAAGACCTCGGCTGCCCTGCTGGGTGTAATACCGCCCGGCGGAATCAACGGCCAGCAGGGTGATCTGCTTTTCTTCCAGATTGGAAAGGGCGGTATCAGTGACAATCTGATACAAATGATTTCAGACGCGCTGGACGCACATGAGCTGATTAAGGGTCACGTGCTTGAAAATTCCGGTTACTCCACCCGAGAGGCCTGCGATGAGATTTGCCAAAAAACCGGGGCGGACGGCGTTCAATGTATTGGCAGTAAGCTGGTGATTTACCGCGAATCCAAAGAAAATAAAAAGTTGGCTGTATCGGAACATAAAGTGACCAAAATCGTCAAAAAAACGCCAAAAAAACAAATCAAACCCGGCTATAAGAAAAAAAGAGCGGAAGAAAAAGCAAGGCGCGAGAGAAAAGAGCGCCGGGAAATGATGAAGGAGCGGTACTGTCAAAACCGCGGCAGATAAGCTGCCGGCGGCGGGTGCACTGATAGAACCGGAAACGGTTAGCGCGCCTGAACGGATTGACCGGAATCCAGGAATATGGCCGGCTATAATACAGGAGGCTGAATTGGAGCATATAGCTATTTTCGGCGGGACCTTTGATCCCGTCCATAACGGGCATTTATTTGTCGCCGAAGAGATTTGTTCAAAATTTCAAATTGACAGGCTGTTTTTTGTCCCCGCAAACGTTTCGCCTTTTAAAACGCAGCAGCGGACAACGCCTGCGCGTTTGCGCTGTGAAATGCTCAAACGTGCTGTGAGCGGTCTGCAAAATAAAAAAATGGCTGTCTCTGAATATGAGGTGCTCAATCAGGGCGTTTCTTATTCAATTGACACCGTCCGGCATTTTCACGAATTGTTTCCCGACGGCAAGCTGTATTTTATTATCGGCGCGGACCATGCCGCCACCTTTGATCAATGGAAGGATTATCAAACCTTAATTGAGCTTTGTGATATTATTATCATTGCTCGAAAAGGGTTCCGTATCAAGGAGATCCAAAAGCTGGTGCCAATGGAGAAGCTGCATGTCGTCTACAGCGATACACCTGATCTTTCCTCCAGTCAAATCCGGCAGATGCTGTCACGCGGGGAACCCGTCAGCGAATTGATTCCAAAGGAAGCGGTAACCTATATCAAAACACATCAATTGTACCTGCCGGCAGAGCCGCCCGAACAAATCCTCAAAAAGCTGGCCGGCTATATCAGCGAAAAACGGCTTTCTCATACGATTGAAACGGCGCAGGAAGCCGTCCGTTTAGCAGAGCATTTTGGAGCCGACCGGGACAAGGCTTTTCTCGCGGGCATCCTGCACGACTGCGCCAAATCCTTGGAAAATGACCCAAAAGCGCTGGAGCAATATGGCGTCTCGCTTTCAAATATGGACATTGCATGTCCGTCGGTTATACATCAGATTTTAGGGGAAGCAGTTGCTTACTATGATTTTCATATCTATGACAACGAAATTCTGCATGCCATCCGGTACCACACCACCGGCTGCCCAAATATGCCGCTGCTGACTAAAATTATCTTTGTTGCAGACTGCTGTGAGCCGGGCAGGGATTATCCGGGTGTTGACGAAATACGTAAATACGCTTATACTGATTTAGACAGAGCTGTCTTAATCTCAATCGAAAACACAGTATCTTATCTGCTGCGGCAAAAAAAGCCGATTCATACCGATACGGTACTGACCTATAACGATTTTGTTCTAAAGGAGAATGTAAATGGAGAAAGAACTGTTGCTAAAGACCATTGTAACCACGCTGGATGATAAAAAAGCGCAGGATATCGAAGTCCTGAAATTAAAAGATAATATTATGGGAGATTATTTTGTCATTGCCACAGGGTCTTCCACCACACAGGTAAAGGCTCTTGCCGATGAAATTGATTTCAGATTGTCTCAGGTGGGCGTGGAACCGCACCATCGGGAAGGGGTCGACAGTTCCCTTTGGATCCTGCTCGATTACGGCGATATTATCGTGCATATCTTCCATAAGGAATCCCGGGCGTTCTATCAGCTTGAGCGGCTGTGGACCGACACTGATAAAATCGATGTGAATGAACTTTTGAAATAGAGGAGGCGTTACTGTGGAATACAATCACAGTGCAATTGAAACAAAATGGCAGAAAATCTGGGAGGACAAAGAGCTGTTCCGGGCGCATAATCATTCCGACAAACCAAAATATTATTGCCTGATCGAGTTTCCTTATCCGTCCGGGCAAGGCCTGCACGTCGGACATCCGCGCAGCTACACCGCGCTGGATATCGTTGCAAGAAAGCGCCGTATGGAGGGCTATAATGTTCTTTATCCTATCGGCTGGGACGCGTTCGGCCTGCCTACCGAAAACTTTGCAATCAAAAATAAAATCCATCCAAAAATCGTCACTGAAAAAAACGTCGCGAATTTTAAACGGCAGTTAAAATCGCTGGGTTTTTCCTTTGACTGGTCAAGGGAAATCAATACCACCGACCCTGCCTACTATAAATGGACGCAGTGGATTTTCTTAAAATTGTTTGAAAAGGGCCTTGCTTACAAGCAGGAAATGCCGATCAACTGGTGTACCGGCTGTAAGGTCGGACTTGCCAACGAAGAGGTTGTCAACGGCGTCTGTGAGCGCTGCGGCAGCGAAGTCGTACAGAAGCAGAAAAGCCAGTGGATGCTGAAAATCACTGAATATGCACAGCGGCTGATTGACGATTTGGATGACCTTGACTACATAGAAAAGGTCAAAACACAGCAGAAAAACTGGATTGGCCGGAGCGAGGGCGCTGAGGTTACCTTTCCTATTTCCGGCAAAGACGATTCTATCGTCGTCTATACCACGCGTCCGGACACCTTATTTGGCGCGACTTATATGGTTCTCTCACCGGAACACCCGTTGATTGAAAAATATCAGGATTGCATCGAAAACTTGGATGAGGTCAGACAATACCAGCAAACAGCTGCCAAAAAATCAGAATTTGAACGTACCGAGCTCTCCAAGGATAAAACCGGCGTGCCGCTCAAAGGTTTGATGGGGGTAAACCCTGTCAATAACAAGGAAATCCCGATTTGGATTTCCGACTATGTCCTGATGACTTATGGAACCGGCGCTATCATGGCGGTTCCGGCACACGACAGCCGCGACTGGGAATTTGCAAAAAAATTCGGCCTTCCCATTATCGAAGTTGTAGCCGGCGGCAAAAATGTGCAGGAGGAAGCGTTCACCGACGTCAGCTCCGGCAAAATGATCAATTCCGGTTTTTTGGACGGACTGGAGGTCAAGGACGCAATTGCCTCAATGATCGATTATTTGGAGAAAAATGGTCTTGGACAGAAAAAAGTCAATTATAAACTGCGCGACTGGGTTTTTTCACGCCAGCGTTACTGGGGCGAACCGATTCCGCTGGTCTATTGCGAAACCTGCGGCTGGGTTCCGTTGCCTGAAAGTGAGCTTCCGCTGACTTTGCCCGATGTTGACAGCTATGAACCGACTGACGACGGGCAGTCCCCGCTTGCCAAAATGACCGATTGGATCAACACCACCTGTCCGCACTGCGGCGGTCCTGCCAAACGGGAAACTGATACGATGCCCCAGTGGGCCGGGTCTTCCTGGTATTTCTTGCGGTATATCGATCCGCACAACAATGACGCATTGGCCAGCCGCGAGGCAATTGATTACTGGATGCCGGTCGACTGGTATAACGGCGGTATGGAACATACCACGCTGCACGTCCTCTATTCCCGTTTTTGGTATAAATTCCTCTATGATATCGGCGTTGTCAACACGCCGGAGCCTTATAAAAAGAGGACTTCCCATGGTATGATTTTAGGGGAAAACAGCGAGAAGATGTCCAAATCCCGCGGCAATGTCGTCAACCCTGACGATATTATTGACGAATTTGGCGCTGATACCCTTCGGATGTACGAAATGTTTATCGGTGCTTTTGACCAGGCCACTCCATGGTCAATGCAGGGCGTGCGCGGCTGCTATAAATTTTTAGAACGCGTTTGGAATGTCCAGAATATGCTAACGGACGAAACCGCCATCTCTTCCGCGCTTTTAAAACCGGTGCATAAATGTATCAAAAAGGTTGGCGAAGATATTGAACGGCTGAAATTCAATACCGCAATTGCCGCTATGATGTCTTTAATCAATGATTTTTATGCAAATAAATCGGTATCCAAGGGTGACTTTAAGGTATTGCTCACTCTGCTCTCCCCCTTTGCACCGCATATCTGTGATGAATTGTGGGAAATCTGTGGTTTTGACGGTATGGCAACCACACAAAATTGGCCGGAATATGACGAATCCAAGCTGGCTGACAGTGAAATCGAATATATCATCCAAATCAATGGCAAGGTACGCGGAAAGCTGCTTCTGCCGGCAGATATCGGCAATGATGAATTGACTGATCTGGCTTTAAAGGATGACAAAATCAAAGCGTTGACCGACGGCAAACAGATTGTGAAAAAGATTGTTGTTCCGAAAAAATTAGTGAACCTTGTTGTAAAATAATTGACTATTTTGAAAAAATGGCATATACTGATAAAAAAGCGATGATGAGGCAGAGTACCAAAAGGGTAAGCTTACAGAGAAGGGGATTTGGCTGAGAACCCCGGGCTGGAATTTTGGGAAGTGCGCCTTTGAGCTGCGGAAGTGAAAACAAGCCTGCGAACGGACGGCTGAACGATATGTCCGAAAATTCCAATTCGCTTATTCAGGCAAGTAGCTTGCGCCGCCGGCATGCGTTACCATGCAAAAGCCTTTGCGTGTTTTTGTACAGCAGGGCTTGAGTAATAAATCAGAGTGGAACCGCGAACTTTTCGCCTCTGCACGGCTAAAGCTGTGCAGAGGCATTTTTATTGCGAGAACACAACAAGGTTCCGGGATACCCCTCCGCAATGTTAGAGAACTGTCCAAATCTTTGATTTGGCGAACAGTTCCTATGCGATAGCACCCCGCAAGGCAAGCTGCAAAGCAGCGAAGGCGAGCGGCAAGGTGCGAACCGCTTGATTGCACGTTGATTGGGCAGGGTTCTTATTGTGCGGGCACAACAAGGTTCCGGGGTACCCGTCCGCAATCTCCGATTGCGCGTTGATTGGGCAGGGTTCTTATTGTGTGAGCACAACAAGGTTCCGGGATACCCGTCCGCAATCTCCGATTGCGCTGACGGGTCGGGTTCTTATTTCGGGTCTCATGGAGGTATCTATGTTTCAAAAAATTTCGTACGATTTAGGGGCCATTATGAAACACGACCCCGCTGCAAGAAATAAATTGGAAGTATTTTTACTATACAGCGGTTTTCACGCCCTGCTGTATTACCGTTTGGCACATTGGCTGTACAAAAAGCATTGTTACTTTCTGGCGCGGTTTATTTCCCAGACAGGACGTTTTTTCACCGGAATCGAAATCCATCCGGGTGCAAAAATCGGGCGTGGACTGTTTATCGACCATGGCATGGGCGTGGTTATCGGGGAAACAACCGAAATCGGCGACAACTGCGTCATCTATCAGGGAGTAACATTAGGCGGGACTGGGAAGGATAAAGGAAAACGCCACCCAACCCTCGGCAATAATGTTATGGTCGGTTCGGGCGCCAAGGTTTTAGGCCCGTTTAAGGTTGGAGACAATTCCAAAATTGCTGCTAACGCAGTTGTTTTGGATGAAGTTCCGCCAAACTCTACCTGCGTCGGCGTTCCAGCGCGTGTTGTCAAGCAAAATGACGTCCGCGTCTGTGACGAGCTGGATCAGGTTCATATCCCCGACCCGATTTCTCAGCAGCTTTGCCGTTTAATGGTGCGGCTGGATAAACTGGAAAAACAACAGTCAGGAAAAGGAAACTCTGTCTCCTGAGGTTTCGGCATAAAGTGTGGAACACAGGGCATATCGGCTCCCTTATGCCTATGATAGATGGATTTATTTGCCCGCGCGGCAGGAAGGATGATATTTATGAAGCTGTTTAATACACTGACCAATCAGAAGGAAGAATTTATTCCGTTAGAGCCCGGCAAGGTAAAGATGTATGCCTGCGGTCCGACGGTTTACAACTATTTCCATATCGGCAACGCACGTCCGTTTATTGTATTCGACACCCTGCGCCGCTACTTTGAATACCGCGGATATGATGTAACCTTTGTTCAGAATTTCACCGACGTTGACGATAAGATGATAAACCGTGCGCACGAGGAAGGAATTACAGTCAAAGAGCTTGGCGAAAAATATATCGCCGAATATCTGAAAGATGCGCAGGGGCTGAACATTAAGCCTGCTACCTATCATCCAAAAGCGACTGAAACTATTGACGATATTATCCAATTGGTACAGACTCTTATCGACAAAGGATTTGCCTACAACAAAAACGGCGATGTTTATTTCCGCACTAAAAAGTTTAAAGAATACGGAAAGCTGTCCCATCAACCGCTGGACGACCTGGAAGCGGGTGCGCGCATTGACGTCAACGAGGACAAGGAAGACCCCATGGATTTCGCCTTATGGAAAAAACAGAAAGAGGATTATGAAATTGCATGGGAAAGCCCCTGGGGTATGGGCCGGCCCGGCTGGCATATCGAATGCAGCGCCATGGCCGGAAAATATTTAGGCGAAACGATCGATATTCACGGCGGCGGAAAGGATCTGATATTCCCCCACCATGAAAATGAAATTGCTCAGAGTGAATGCGCTACCGGAAAGCCTTTTGCACGTTATTGGATGCATAATGGGTATATCAATATCAATAATCAGAAAATGTCCAAATCAAAGGGTAACTTTTTCACCGTGCGGGATATTGTTCAGAACTTTGATTATGAGGTTATCCGTTACTTCCTGTTATCTGCTCACTACAGAAGTCCGATCAATTTCAGCTTCGAGTTGATGGAACAGGCTAAAAGCTCCCTTGATAGGATTTATACCTGCATCGACAACCTAAAATTTATCTTACAGCAAGACAATGCTGATATTGATGAATCCGGTTTGATTGAAAGTGTCGACCAGCTGGAACAAAAATTTATTGAAGCCATGGACGACGACCTTAACACTGCCGACGCTATCTCGGTACTCTTTGAAATGGTGCGGGAAATCAATACTTCTATGACCCCGGACCGCCTGCACAGTCATTCTGTTGCCCAGTATGTTCTTGATAAACTCATGGAACTGGGCGGTGTTTTGGGACTTCTCTATCGAAAAGAAGAAACCATCGACGCCGAAATTGAAAGATTGATAGAGCAGCGCCAGCAGGCCCGTAAAAGCAAGGATTTTGCATTAGCGGATAAAATCCGAGATGACCTCAAAGCGCAGGGCATCACCCTGTTCGACACTCCCACCGGCGTCAAATGGACAAAAGAAAAAAATTAGGATTTTGCGTTATTTATCCTTCATATACTGTGAATTTTTTGATATACTAAAGATAAAGAAAAGGAAAGGAGCATATCATTATGATGAGAGGATTTCGGTTTCAAACAGGAGAAATCAGCGACGTCGCTGATGAAATCACGGCAAACGGCTGCTGCGAAATGGATGTGGATGATTTAAAAGAAATTGACGACGTGTTTATCGACCTGGGAGAATATAACATCAATTTTACGGGAAATATCGATGAAAATGCCGTCGACCGCGTCAAGGTTCCTGAATTTCATGGACGTTATTTTGTCACTTACAATGATGACCAGGAAGGCTATATTGACTTTCATCTCATTGAAGAAGAGGAAGAAAGCTACGACGAAATTTTTTGGGGATAACGAACCGGCTATTAGCCGGACTCTCTGGTGAATTCAAATTAAATTTTATACGCGGGCTTCTTGCCCGCGTATTTTAATTGGCCGGATCAGGTCGTTAAAAGCATCTTTATTTTTTCTTTCTGCCTGATTCCGCAGGATTCTTTTCAATATCCCTTGTTTTTCTTGCCAAGGCAGTGTATAATAGCTAAAACGAGGTGATTTTAATTGCTCAATTTTTACGCCGATATCATAATTGATATTCTGATGAGCATGGCGGCGCTGCTGCTTGTTTTCACCGTCCACGAATGTGCACACGGTTATGCCGCCTATTTATTGGGCGATACCACGGCAAAAGACGCCGGAAGACTTTCTCTGAATCCAATCAAGCATTTAGATCCATTCGGTGCCCTTTGCCTTTTAATTTTTCGCTTTGGATGGGCAAAACCGGTACCGATCAACCCTTACCGTTTCAAAAGCTTTCGTTTGGGGACGGCGCTGTGCTCCCTGGCAGGTCCGCTTTCCAATGTAATTTTTGCGTTTTTGGTGAATTTACTCTGGGGAACCCTGTTCTATCTGGATGTATCTTTGAACCAGTATGTGAAGAGCTTTTTGCAGATCCTTTACGTTTATAATGTGTCCGTTGCTGTGTTCAATCTAATTCCTATACCGCCGCTGGACGGTTCTAAAATACTATTGTCCATCCTGCCGCAGGAAGCCTATACCTTTGTACTAAATTATGAGCGGTATGGCTTTATTCTCCTGATTCTTTTGCTGTGGGCAAACCTGCTGAACGGCGTACTTAACACCGGAGCTTACAATCTTTCATTACTCCTTGAAAATCTGTCATCAGGGTTATTGTCCCTGTTCTGGAGGTAATTCATGGAAAAACCGTCTTTAACGCTGGAAATCTTTGAAGGCCCTCTGGACCTCCTTATGCACCTCATTCAGAAAAATAAGGTCAGCATCTTCGATATCCCGGTTGCTGAGATTTCCTCCCAGTATATCGCATACCTAAAAAAAATGAAGGAGCTTGACTTGGAAGTCGCGAGTGAGTTTGTCGTTATGGCAGCACAGCTCCTTTATATTAAATCCCGTATGCTTCTGCCCAAACCCGAAGCTGCTCCGGAAGAGGACGACCCCAGGCAGGAACTGGTGGAGCGTTTGCTGGAGTACAGCAAGTACAAGGCTATCAGCCAATATCTCGAGGAGAGAGAACATATCGGAGATTATCTACAGTTTAAAGGCCAGGATATTTTAGAGCATAAAAACTATCAAAATAAGATCGAAAATGTTACGGCGCAGGATCTCTATTGTGCGTTTATGAATGTCCTGTCGCGCGTTGATGAGGACAAGCCTGCTGACGAACGTGCTTTTTTGAATATTGTCGGACGGGAAAAAGTTCCGGTTCAAAAAAAGGTATCCGAACTAATGCACAAACTGAAGCAGGATAAAAAAATTTCGTATTTTGATGCGTTTGCCGATTGCCCCCGCCGCAATCATATGGTTGCAATGTTCTTAGGAATTTTAGAACTCCTGAAAGCAGACCGCATCCGGGTTACGCGAAATAAAAACAGGGAAATTTGTATAACTTTAAACGAGTTGGTGAATAATGGAAATAAAGCAGATTGAAAATATTGTTGAAGCTCTTTTATTTGCAGCCGGGGATGAAGTAAGTGCAGAACGGCTGGCACGTGTGATTGATATCGACGTGCCGACCCTGAAAAATATCATCCGCAATATGATGAGTAATTATAATTATGAATCGCGCGGGCTGAAAATCATCGAGCTGGAAAATGCCTATCAAATATGTACACGGCCGGAGTATTTCGACTATGTCAGGGCTTTGATAGAACCGACCCGTTCGGACGATCTTTCCAAAGCTGCTTTAGAAGTTTTGGCTATTATAGCCTACAATCAGCCGGTCACAAAGGGTATCATCGAAAAGGTACGGGGTGTTGATTGCAGCGGTCCCCTGCATAAACTTCTGAACCGGAACCTCGTGGAGGAAGTCGGGCGGCACGAATCCCCCGGACGGCCCTATCTTTATGGTACAACCAAAGAATTTTTACGCTGTTTCGGGCTTAGTTCCGTCAAAGACCTGCCCGGCGAAGAGCTGCTTGCCGCAATGGCCGAAAATAATCAATCGGATTGAGGTACATATGGTTTATTGGATGATTGGAATTGTTTTATTCATAGTACTTTTTGCTTGGCTGCTGATGTCCAAAATCGAAATTACCGTTGGGTTTCACAATCAATTCTTTTTCCGCCTGAAGCTGCCTTTTAAAACAATTGCTTCCAACAAAAAGCAGACAAAAGAAAAATCAAAGCAGGATAATAAGAAAAAGACGAAAAAAGAATCAAACGAGCCTTATGATAATTTCACCGGTGGATTCCGTCATTACAAGAAATTTTATCGTGAAAACCGCGATAAAATCAAAAGCCTCCTTCGATTATTTCAAAAAAGCGCGGTTGTTGAAAAATTTTATTTTCAGTATTATTATGGGTTTGAAGACGCAGCCTTTAATGCGATTGCATTTGGAATCGTCAACGGGATCGTCTATAATGTTTACGCGCTGGTATCCCATCATTTCAAAGTAAAAAATACTGATATTAAAATTGCACCGGATTTTAACAACCACTTGAAAATCATTGAATTTGAGAGTATAATAAAAATACGGATTGCAGATATTATGATTAATTGCTTAAAAGTGATTCCTCTATTACTGAAACTGAGAAAAATGAATCAGCCGAATTCTTCGGCAAAATAAAAAAGGCGGTGTACTTATGAGTGAACATCCAATCAATGGGCTTATGGAAACAACTATGAAAAGCATTAAAGAAATGATCGACGTAAACACGATTGTCGGGGACGCTGTGGAAACGGTTGACGGTACCGTTATTATCCCAATTTCAAAGGTGACCTTTGGATTTGCTTCCGGCGGAAGTCAGTTTGCCCCAAACGAGCTTTCAAAGACTGAGGATACCATGTTCGGCGGAGGTTCCGGTGCCGGCGTTTCCATTAAACCAATGGCGTTTATGGTTGTCGGAAAAGAACATATCAAGCTGCTCCCTGTCGTCAATGAAGTCAGTTCTCTGGATAAAGCAATCGACTATATTCCAGATATCATTGACAAAATAACCGACGCGGTATCCAACAAAACAAAAAAAGAAGAGTCATCTGACGAATAAATCTTTGTTTCCCGTTCATATAATGGAGTAACAATCCATGATATGGGCGGGTGTTTTTATTTGAAAAAATTGATTTGTATCGTAATCATTCTTTGTTTGTTTCCAGTGAATGCTTTTGGCGTTGAAGTTTCGGCCAAGTCCGCCGTTCTCATAGAACAGAGCACAGGAGAAATATTATATGAGAAAAATGCTAATCAGCGCCTCCCCATGGCAAGTACCACTAAAATCATGACCTGTTATGTCGCCGTTTGTGAGTCAAATCTCAATGACGATGTGAAAATAACTCATACTGCCGCATCCGTTGAGGGGTCCAAAATGTATCTGGCCGGCGGAGAGGTCTTAAAAATGTCCGATTTACTGTACGGCCTGATGCTCAATTCTGGCAATGACGCTGCAATTGCGATTGCCGAGCATATTTCCGGCAGTGTGGAGCAATTTGCAGATTTAATGAACGAATACGCTAAAAACATGGGCCTTCGTGACACCCATTTTACCAATCCAAACGGCCTTCACGACGATAACCATTACACTACCGCCTGTGAACTGGCAAAAATGACGGCTGTTGCCTTTAACAACCCTACCTTTGCTGAAATTGTCGGTACCAAAAGCAAAGTCGTTCAGCAAACTGATTCTCATACCACTAAGTATCTGACAAACCACAATAAAATGCTCCGGTTATACCGGGGCGCGGACGGTGTGAAAACCGGGTTTACCAAAACAGCTGGGCGGACGCTCGTCAGTTCCGCTACGCGGGACGGTATGCAGCTCATTGCCGTCACCTTAAATGCACCGAGCGATTGGAGCGATCATACCAAGCTTTTGGATTATGGCTTTGAAAACTATCATAAGCGGACTGTGTGCGCTAAGGATACTGTCCTGCAAACGGTACCGGTCAGAAACGGCAGCGAACCGGAAACTGAAGTCTATCTCAGTCAGGATATTACTGTTTTTGAGCATCAGGGCAATGAAAAGCAATATGAAACGGTTCTGGAGCTTCCTGAATCCCTCCCGGCACCGCTTAATAGTGGTGATGTCGTTGGGAAATTGTATCTCAAGGATAATGGCAATATCATTGGTCAGTCTGACCTGTGCGTAAAAAGTACCGTTTTAAAGGTTGAAACCAAAAATTTTTCAACCAATTTTAACAAAATTATGAAATGCCTATTGCTCTATTGCAACAAACAAAATATAATAGTAGAGTAACAGTTAAAATAATCGGACAGCTGTTATCACAAAAGCTTATTGGAAGAATTTTAAATCGGAGCAACGCGCAGCGAAGCTTGCAAGGAGCAGAGCTTGCGACAGAT
>ERZ773194.3348-NODE-3348-length-13860-cov-9.330822_pt1 | contig 13860 bp, 18 predicted proteins | sample MGYA00511240_ERZ773194 | MGnify/ENA primary metagenome ERZ773194 (study PRJEB29015, sample SAMEA2737774) | human gut metagenome | biome: human gut; feature: human-associated habitat; material: faeces | place: China | collected 2012 ... | reverse complement strand
TCATTAAATAGTCTTTGCTTAATTCTTGATATGCAGCCTAAAGACATATTTATATATGAAGAGACACAGGAAGATTTGAAACAGAAACAAAAAATTTATTAAAATATCACTTTACATAGTGATAAATATATGCTATTATAATATTGTCGAAAGGCAATAGGCGAAAGCCGGAAAGGGGAAATATGGAAGATATGCAAATGACAGAAGTAGCACGGCTGATTGAAGGTCTCAGAGCTGCCGGATGGGATGAAAAGAAAATCAATGATTTTCTGCTTTACATTGAAACCGGAAAAGACGAGTACAAGCCGACAAAGTAACACCACCGGGGCGGGCAACCGCCCCACATGAAAGGAGAAGTGGACATGTATACAGTTTTCGAGTCTTACAAAGGGGAAAGAAAAGCAATCTTTTTTGATAATGATAAAACGGTTTGCGCTCGTTTTGAAGAAGCACAAAGAGAAAAATATAGAAAAAAATATGGCAATGATTTCTTTTCGATCATTGACTGCTATACAAGGTCAGATGAGGAGCTAGAGGAAGAACGTAAAATAGCAGAAAGATGGGACAGGCTAACAGAAGAACAAAAACATGAGACAATAGATGTTGACGGGAAAACGTATATAAAAGCTCTTTATGAAGCAAATCATAAGAAAAAGTAAAAACTTTTAAACCGTCCAGAAATGGGCGGTTTTTCTATGCACGGATGATATAATTCCGTATCATAATTTTATATAAGAATTCTATATAGCAATTTATATGAATATTTATATAAAAATTTATATATACATTTATATAAAAAAGATATATAATAATTTATATAAGTTGCTTATATAAGAAAGCTATATAAATATTTATATACTGCGGAGGGCGAAAGATGGCAAATACAGCGGATTACACGAGAAGAGCAATAGACAAGTACCGGGCAAAATTCGACATTATCCAGATCAAGGCACCGAAGGGAACAAAGGAACGCATAACAACGTTGAGCGGTCAGAGCATGGCGGCTTTCTGTTTGCAATGCGTTCTTGATCGTCTGGACGAGCTGGAAAGATCAGAAACGGCACCGGAACATGAACAGCCAGCAAATACACTAACGGACAGCGAAAACGCAAATACAACCGCTACAGAAGCACAGGCGGAAAAGAAACCGTTGACAGATGATGATGTTATGGAGATATGGCGGCAACGTGTAGCAGAGAACGAAGCCAAGAAGAAAGCAGCAGCTAACGAGATGCCACCAGAGCCGGAACCGGTACAGGAAGAAGAACCGGAGCAAATAGGATTCACCGCTGCAAGAATGTTGGACATTATCAACGGCGGGAAAACACCGGAGGAAAACCCAGAAAAAGAAGCTGCTAGGACTGCCAGCATTAACAAAGCGGAGGCAGAAAGCTAAGAAAGAAAAAGAAAAACAAGAAAGAAAAGCAAAGAAAGAAAAAAGAGAGAAAAACGAGAAAAGAAAGAAGCAAAGAAAAGAGAAATAAAGAGAGTATAAAAGAAAGAAATATAAAAGAAAGAATAAAAAGAAAAATAAAGAAGTATGCTTTTTTTACTGACGTAAAAAAAGGTATTTCGCGCGCGTAGCTCAATATATTGATTAAAAAATCATTGACTTTCTAGCAGTTGTGGTATATGATTAAGTCAATTAAACCGGGTTCCGCAGGTTCTCCCAGATTGCCGAGGAGGGAACAAAGAGCCGCAACGGGACAGGCAGTTATCGAGCAAGGACGGCAGAAAGCAAAACAGGCGTCACGCTCACGAGATTAGATATAGGTCTTTTCTCGTGGGCGTTTTTTATTTCCCAGAAATCCGCAAGAGGAGGTGCAGAACATGGAAAAAGTAACAGATTTTCAACCGGATCAAGAATTTTTTGAGACAAATATAGATATGTATCTGCGCCTGTACTGCGAACGGCGAAATATTGAGGACATGAGGAAAGAGAGTCAGAGCATCTGGAATGCAGCACTTATGTTTATACGCCGTGAAGTATTTAGAGACCGTGAAGCGTTTAGAAATAAGAATCTTATAACTGATACCAACTGCATTATGAATAGCACATGCAATACGTATAACTATGATCTAATAGATAGAGTATGTGATCATTATATATATTTGTGTATGGAATATGAGAAAGAAATAAGTGTTCTAGGTTTTAGTAATTTAACCGGAATACCTGACGGAACTATATATGATTGGGGCTATAATCCGCGGGAACTAAGCCGCAAGGGTTCTGAGATTCACAAAAAGCTGTTGAAATACAACGAGGAAAGTCTGGAAAATAAGCTTGCATCGGGCAAGGCTAACCCCGTTGGAGTGATCGCAATCCTCAACCGCCGGCATGGCTGGGCAAGCCCATATACAGCAGATAGCAACCGCCAGAGGACGCAGGCATTAACGGCGGAACAGCTGCCGCAGTTGGGACAAACGACGCGAGAACTGCCAGACAAAACACAAGATATTGTAGATAGTAACTGCAAAACCACAACGTAAACGTAAAGAAAAGGCACGATATTTTTTTACATTGTCAAAACATGTGAAAAATTGTGGAAAATGACGAACAGAACAGCGGAAGCCGGAAAGAATAACCGGGGGAGGGGGTTTGAAAGATCAGCAAAAACCGCCATACTAAGTCCCCCAAATTTCCGAAAAAAGAAAAAGGCCTCCTGCGTAAGCAAGAAGCCAATTCCGAAGAGTTATTTGTTTGATACTGATACAGAATCCAGATAAGCTGTAATTGCTCTATCAAAGATTTTTGTTATCGGAACATCAGAAGAACTAGAATATTCCTTTAATCTCTGGTAGATAGAGTTTTCCAGTGTAGTTGAAATCCTGGTACGGTTTTTCAGATCGCGATAATTTGGCATAACGTTCTCCTTTCATAAGTTTATATAAGTTTAATTCAAAAAACAGTTGAAGTCAACTATTGAATATGGTATACTTAATTAAACTTAAATAAACAAAGGAGATGAAACAATGAAAGTAGGATATGTCAGAGTTAGCACAGTAGAGCAGAATGAGGCAAGACAGATAGAAGGGTTGCAAAAGTACGGGATTGATAAATGGTACATTGAGAAAGTCTCCGGAAAAAATACGAACCGTGCGAAACTACAGGAAATGATTTCTGCACTTCAGTCTGGAGATACAGTTTATATACATGATTTTTCTAGGCTTGCCAGATCGACCAGTGATCTTCTGAAAATGGTTGAAGAATTGAATAGTCGTGGTATCCACCTCGTTAGCAACAAAGAAAACATTGACACATCAACGCCTACTGGAAAACTGATGCTTACTATGATTGGCGCGATAAATGAATTTGAGAGAACGAACATGCTGGAGCGTCAGAGGGAAGGAATTGCGATTGCTAAGCGTGAGAATAAGTACAAAAACTGCGGCAGGAAGAAAAAAGAGCTTGATGGTGAGTATGAATCCTTGATTCAGAGTTATGTGGACGGAGAAATAAGCAAAGCGCAGTTGGCAGTGATGATGAATGTATCAAGGCCAACATTGAATAGAATTTTGAAAGAATATGGGGGGAAGGAAGAATGATTGATTTAACAAACAAATGTTTAGTCACAGAAACTGCGAATGAGAGCGAACGGCTTCTTCGATTTGCAGTTGCGCAAGGATACGCATTGCCAAAAGGGTTAAAGGTTCTCACTTCGTGGAGAATTTTTAAATTTACAAGCTATCCTTATAAAGCTGTCTCTTGTCCCGATGCCGTACCTGATAGTGCTATTTGCTATTCGGAGCTTTTTGGAGATGAAAATGCTGATTTGAAAGATATTATTTCAAGGGCAACTCGTTTTTGTAGATCATATGGATACAACACGTTGAGATTGTATGCTGATGAGACGGATGAAAATTATACCGGAAGTGCTTTTGCAAGAACAGTCGATGGAGGCTATTTGAAATCCGCTTGCACCATACCAAAACCAAGAAAAGTAACACTGGAAGAAATCGAAAAGCGGTTTGGCTGTCCGATTGAAATTGTTTCATAGCAGAGGAGTAAAGCAGTGACCGGAAGTGAATATCAGAAATTAGCAATGCGGACAAATGACAAGAAATCAAATGACAGGCTTTTTGAAATGTCTGCGTCAATACATCAGGAATGTAAAGACTTTGGTGGAATCTTAAATGCCTGCCTTGGATTGTCTGGTGAAGTTGGAGAGTTCAACGACATGATTAAAAAGTGGGTGTTCCATGAAAAAGATCTGGATATTGAGCACGCAAAGAAAGAAGCAGGAGACATTTGTTGGTACTTGGCAATGCTGTGTGAGTCTTTTGGCTGGAGCTTGGATGAAATCATACAAATGAATGTTGATAAGCTGAAAGCACGTTACCCGGAAGGGTTTGACCCATATCTTGCTAATCACCGGAAAGATGGTGATGTATAGTGAAGATCGGTAATAAAGAAATCAACGATGAATGCCAGAACTGCTCAGAAGTCCTGCAATGTGAATTGTTCCGTCAGGGGCATGGAATTGGACAGCAACGAGAAAATGTAGCTTCTATGATCGTTTGCCAGCTGGAACACCATGGTAAGCGAAAGAAATAATGGGGTATCGCCAAGCGGGTAAGGCACAGGATTTTGACTCCTGCATTCGCTGGTTCAAATCCAGCTACCTCAGCTAAGCGTTGATGTTGTCCTACGCTATACAAAGACAAGGTTTCAACTGGTTATGGAAGGCAAAGCCATTCAAGATTCGTACCAAAAGCTAAAGCGGATCATGATGTCATTGGTTTTCATGTGACTTCTCCTTTAAGACCCACTAGCGGAAAGCTGATTAAAGAGCCATCGCACGGCTCGGTGGGTTTTGGGTTTCGCTGCGGTAGTTACCCGTGGATTTCATCATTCCCTGTACAAAAGAATCGCAGCAGGCGATTGTATCAAAAGTGTGGTGCCTTGGCGCAATCGTCTCAGTTCGCCGTCAACGTAAAGGCTGGCAGGTGCTTGCATATCACCTAAAACGTCATGGAGCTGACATATGCAATTTCGGGGAAGCGGCAACGATTGGCGGTGTTGCGGCGGACTGTAAATCCGTTCCCATGAGGTAAACAATGGAGGTTCAATTCCTCTCTTCCCCATTTCCAAATTTATGGAATATGTAAGGGCGGTCGTATGTGTTCTTAGGAACAATATACGTGAGAAAAAGAAACGTACAACAAAAAGGCTGAGAGTAGGAAGTACAACGAAATCAGTTTTGGAAAGACACTCTAAGTTTCTGATTACGTTTGGATAGAGTGCGTCTTACCAATTTGCAGTGTTCCCATAATGGCATTGGAACCGGTTGCTATCCGGTCGGGCGGAATATCCGCTTTGCAGGTTCGAGTCCTGCACACTGCGTTTATCCTTATCACCGCTTAGTCTGGTACTACTGCAATAGTTCAGGCCGATTGGTGACATATGGATAGTAGTTGCTCATTATCGGTCAACGAAAAACACTTCCATGAGTAGAATTTGCAGATTCGAAAATGGTCGAGCCTTGTTTGGGTCGGGTGGGTTCGACTCCCACGGCAACTATTTCTGGTGTTATCTGGTGTCCAGATCATAATTTGCTGAATAGTAAGCCAGGAAATTCGGTGGCGGAATAGGTAAACGCGGAATCTTACACAGTTATCCTAGGGATGTAGCAGGATACTTCGCTAAAAGGCTGAGTACATTACCGTGGTGACAGTGAGCAGGAGGAAACACAACAAACTATCCTTGTGTAAGAAAAACTGCATGATGGGTGCAAATCCCATCCCGAATTTTGAAATGGAGGGGAAAGAGTACAGAGTTTACCTTGGAAATCAAGAAGCATCACACGCTTTGGTTGAAGAAGGATTTAAACAGTTCCATAAATGGACTATTGTGGAGAGTTAGAAATGTGTGAATTTTGCGATGGTAAAGAGGCTGTAAAACATCATTACGGCAAATTCAAAATTGGAAAATTTATAGACCAACAGGTGATATACTGTGAAATGGATAAATGTCCACCTTATTCTAATTGTTCCAGTAGGAAAATGAATTTATGTGTGGCTATGGAAATAAACTACTGCCCTATCTGCGGCAGAAAGTTGGTGGAATAATGGAACATCGAAAAGAATGGCGCACTTGCGACAGGTGCGGTGCAGAAATTAAAAAAGGAATATTGTGCGGAAATTCGATTACAAAGAATGGTATTTTAAATGTCACATACGACTTGTGTTGTAAATGCATGGAAGATTTCGAGAGGTTTATGAGCAATGAGCATGACAGAAGTAATTGAGAGCATAGAGAAAGATATGTGGCGAGATTTGGAGAACCGAAGCATACCGGAAAGCCAGCCAGAAATGATTGATTGTACGAATTTAGGAGAAGAGCCAAATTCACAGCATATTTGTGGAAGAATATCTAATGGCTATTCATCAAAAGTGCCGTGCATAAGTAAAGATGATTCAATGCCGGAAGAGCTCAGAAGAGGTGTAGAAGAGGCATTGAAAAAAAGGTATTGCTCAACATGCAGGCATTACATAGAGCGTGACGGAGAATGTTGCAATGCGGATTCTGATTACTGCGGTGGATTTAGAGGTTTGGATGATTCATGCGAACATTGGGAGGGATGGGAAAATGGCAAAGTATAGAAAGAAACCGGTAGTTGTAGAAGCGTTTCAATATGACGGCGATCTGATTTACTCAAATGGTGAATGGTACTGCCCAGAATGGGCTAGAGATGCATTCCAGAATGGAACCATGTATTTTGATTCTCTGGACTGTGAGGAACCGCCGGTAGAGCTGTTCATAGATACGCTGGAAGGTAAACACCATGTTTCAGTTGGAGATTTTATTATCCGTGGCGTTCATGGTGAACTGTATCCGTGCAAACCGGATATTTTTGCAAAGACATATGAACTTGTAGAAGAGTAAATTGGTGGAGGTATAAAAATGTTTACATTAGGACAATGGATTGTTTTAGGAGTTTTATTATTAGCAGGAATTGCTGCTGGTATACTTCTTTTTCTGTCCTGCGATAGCAAAACGGTAGGAATTGTAACTATTATTGGCACTCTGGTAATTGCTGGAACGTTGGCATTTGGAATGAACTGGTACAATACATCAACTGCCAGCGGAATAAGAGGGCTGAAAGACTTTAAGTCTGAACTGGCAAACGGAATTGAACGGGAAATTACGATAACCGCAGAGGATGGACGGGAAATCTTTCACTATCAAGGAAAAGTTGATGTAGAAAGCGATCATACCGACAATTACATTAAATTTGAGAGTGAAGAAGGAAAACGGTACTTGATCTATTATGGTATTCAGGACACCATAACGATTATTGAAAAATGAAATTGATTTACCGGCTGATGAAAGATGTGACAACGGCCAGTTAAAAAGGAGATAAGCATGCTTACTAAATTTAATCGTTTTGCTATTTTTCCCAAAATGTGCAACTCATGTCATAGATACATATTTCTGGAAAAATATCGTAGAGCAGATGTTTTTCATCATTTTGCAGATGTTCCTAATGGGCATCCGTTTTGGAAAGAAAACATTTGCCAGGAATGCATAAAAAAGTATAGTTGAAACAATTACCGACTGAATATTGGTTCAGTCGCTAACCTAAAACAATTATAGGCAGAGGTTTTACAAGCACCTTTGCTTTTGGGAAGTGGAGGTGCTTTTCTATTGGCATCTGAAAATCTGAAACAAACAATCCAAGGATACGAAAATTACATACAGTCGCATGGCATAGATGAGACAGTCATTGAGGCATACGTAGAAGCCTGTTCCGTGGCTATAAATAATGAAAAGGATACAGAATATGGCTTGCAACTTACAAGGCGGTCTAAAGAGCTTATAGAGCATTATTGCATGGCACAGACCGGTGGGACGATCTGGGATCTGGAAAAATATGCGTTTGCAAATAAGACAAGCTATGATCTGATTGACAAATTCCATTCAGTATTGCTTCTGGAAGCACAAAATAAGGTGGTTGACAGCTTTTTCCGGTATATTGAGCATAAGCGGGAGCCTAAAGAACGGTTTTACATGCCACGAAGGAAACAATTTTTGAAAATTGGTCTGGTGGATGCTCTACAGGGAATGATAGATGATAAATATGACATTTTATGTATCAGCCTTATTCCTGGTGCCGGGAAAACGACAATCGAAAAATTCTTCAATGCTGCGGTGATTGGTTGGTATCCGAAAGATTTCAATCTGTTCTATTCCCACAGTGGAGACATTACCAGAATGTATTATGACGGTATGTACGATATTGTCACCAACGCTGATGAATATGCCTGGAATGAAATTTTCCTGGATTTGCAAGTTACCAGTACCAATGCAAAAGTTGAGCAGTTCAATGTTGGGAAGTATAAACCGTTCCCGTCTGTGCAGTGTACGTCTGTCGGAAGTAAAAATGCCGGCAAAGTCCGTGCATCAAAGTTTCTTCTGGTAGATGATATGATTGGCGGAATTGAAGAAGCACTTAACCCGATGATTCTTGAAAAACTGTGGAGTAAATACTCTGTAGATGCCCGCCAGAGGAAGATTCAAGATACAGACGGTAAGAACTGCAAAGAGATTCATATTGCGACCAGATGGAGCGTACAGGACGTTATAGGACGTATTCAGAACATGTACGTAGGGAACCAGAGAGTAAAAGTAATTGCAGTGCCGGATATTGACCCGGTAACTGGCCAGAGCAATTTTGATTATGAGTTTTCCGGGTTCGATGTCTCGTTTTTTGAAGATCAGCAACTTTTGATGGATGAAATATCCTATAAGTGCCTATATAAGCAGGAACCGATTGAACGTGAAGGCTTGCTATTCCCGGATGATAAGATAAGGAGATACTTGAATCTTCCACATGGCACACCGGAGCTTATCACAGCGCAGTGCGATACAAAGGGAAAAGGAACGGACTATTTTGTCCTTCCGGTTCTTCAAAAGTACGGTGATGATTATTACTGCGTGGATGCCGTGTGCGACAATACTGCCGATTATGAGATGCAGTATGAGAACGCTGCTAACATTCTGGTGAATAACGAGGTGCAGGAGTGCGAGTTCGAGCGGAATGCTGGCGGTGACCGTGTGGCAATGGAAGTCAATAAACGTGTCGAATCTAAAGGTTGGATTTGCAACATCACCGATACACCTACAGAGACGAATAAGGAAGCAAGGATTTTCCAGTGCTCTAGCTGGATTTTACAGCATGTGATTTTCAAAGACCCATCAAAGTACAAGCCAAATGAGCCGTATGGAATAATGATGTCATTGTTGAAACAATATTCAGTATCAGGTAAGAAGCAGTTGGACGACGTTCCGGATGTTTTTTCAAACTGGCGGCCTTCCACGGCCTCTGCAAACCATGCAGCACCTTATTCCACGCGCCGCGCGGCCCACCAAGCGGCTCCACCATCAGCGGCAGCACGCCAGCCCGGTTGGCACCCAGCATATCCGTCAGCAGTTTGTCGCCCAGCATGGCCGTCTCCCGCGGGGTGACGCCGCAGCGCACCATGGCCCGGCGAAAGCCCTTTACGGACGGCTTACCCGCATGGCCCTCGTAGGTGATCCCCAGATCGCGGCAGAATCGCTCCACTCGCACGGGGCTGCGGTTGTTGGACAGGATCATGACCTCCACACCCGCCGCCCGCACATCGGAGAGCCAGCGGCGCAGGTCCGCGTCCGGCTCCGGCTGGGACTTTGGCGCCAGGGTATAGTCCAGGTCGCACAGCAGCAGCCGGATGCCGTGCCGCATAAAAAACGCGGGCGTGATGCTGCGGTAGCTGTCAAACACCTGGTAGGGCGTCATGGAAATGGGCATAGGTATCCGACTCCTCTCATAAAGTACAGCAGTATTGTACCACGGACATCGTGGTCTCGCAAGGGGGTACGCCTATGCAGCTGATGATCGCCGCCGCACCGCCGCTTCGCCAGATGGCCTGCGGCACACAGCTGCCCATCGCCAACGCGGCCTACCGGATAGAAAACGGAGTGCTGTGTGCCCTGCCCATGCCGCCTGCCCTGCGGGGCGGTGCCATGCTGCTCACCGGCGCGGCGGGACCCTTCAGCCCGGAAACGGCAGCCGGCGTGGTGCAGGAGTGCCGCCGCCGGAGATACGGCACAGTGATCGTCCCCTTCCCCGCCGCAGAACTGACGGAGGCGCTGGCCCAGCCCCTGCACCGGTCCGGCATCGCCCTGTGGGTCCACGAGAAATGCGCCCACACGGCTCCCGGCGCGCGGGTACTGGTATGCACCGCCCTGTCCGGCGGGGATATCGAAAACCGGTTGTCCGCCTGCTGCCGTGCCTTCGGGCCGGACCGTATCGTGCTGGACCTCCAGCGCCTGCGGATGGACTTCCCTCTCCCCTGTCCCACTGGTGAGGGCATACCGCTGACAGATGAACAGCTAGCCGCCCTGCAAACAGGCCGCCAGATATTCTTTTCCCGGGAGCTGGGCGCCCGGTATTTCACGTACCGCCGGGGCGGCGAGACACGGTTCGTCCTGCTGGACGACGGTGACACCCTGCATAGAAAAATCGCTCTGGGCGAGCGCCTGGGCATACACCGGGGCCTGCTGACCCTGCCGGAGTGCGCCGACATACTGCGGGACCTGACAGGATAGATAAAAGAGAAGCCTGAGAACCTATGTTCTCAGGCTTCTTTGTCACTTAATAGTAACGCTTGTTGCGGTTCTTGCGCGCAGCCTCGGACTTCTTGCGGCGCTTAACGCTGGGGCTTTCGTAGCACTCTCTGCGGCGCACCTCGGCCAGGACGCCCGCCTTGGCGCAGCTTCTCTTAAAACGCTTCAGAGCGCTGTCCAGGGACTCGCCTTCCTTAACATGGACTTCGGACATTTATGTTTCCCTCCCTCCGATACACCCGGCTCGATCCTGGGTGCTCTTTAAGAGCCATTTACATGACTAACGGGTGTATTATACCGGGGATAACACAGCTTGTCAAGTCGTTTTTTTACAAAAACGGCAAAAAAGTGTGCGTCCCGGCGGTCCGCCCTCCAGAAAAAGTATCCCCCGGCTGCACCGGGGGATACAACGCTTTATTTCGCGGGCTTCACGATCAGGTTCACCAGCTTGTTCCTGACCAAAATGGTCTTGACAACACTCATGCCCTCCGTGGCCTTTTTCACCTTGTCGCTCTCCATAGCGGCGGCCACCACAGCAGCCTCGTCGCTGTCCACGGGGACGGTGACGGTACCCTTCAGCTTGCCGTTGACCTGCACGGCCATCTCCACGTGGCTGTCCACAGTCTTGGCCTCGTCGTGCTCGGGCCAATCCATCTGCATGGCCATCTTGCCGTACTTGGCGGCAAGACCCATGTTCTCCCACATCTCCTCCACCATGTGGGGGGCGAAGGGGCTGAGCAGCAGGCAGAGCACTTCTACGTCACCCTTGGAGCAGCCGTTGGCGTAGAACTCGTTGACCATGGTCATCATGGCGGCGATGGCGGTGTTCATCTTCAGCTCGTCGATATCCTGAGAGACCTTCTTGATGGTCTTGTGGACGATGGACTCGTTCTTGGCGGAGATGGACTCCTCGTCAGTGGCGATGTCCTGCAGGTTGAAGCAGCGATCCAGGAAGCGCTTGCTGCCCTTGACGGCCTCGTTGCTCCAGCTGACGGCCTTCTCGAAGTCGCCGATGAACATGATGTGCAGGCGCATGGTGTCGGCGCCGTACTGCGCCACGATGTCGTTGGGGTTGACCACGTTGCCGCGGGACTTGGACATCTTCTCGCCGCCCTCGCCCAGGATCATGCCGTGGCTGGTGCGCTTGGCGTAGGGCTCCTTGGTGGGCACCACGCCGATGTCGTACAGGAACTTATGCCAGAAGCGGGAGTACAGCAGGTGCAGCGTGGTGTGCTCCATGCCGCCGTTGTACCAGTCCACCGGGGACCAGTAGTCCAGCGCTTCCTTGCTGGCCAGTGCCTTGTCGTTGTGGGGATCCATGTACCGCAGGAAGTACCAGCTGGAGCCGGCCCACTGGGGCATGGTGTCCGTTTCGCGCTTGGCCGGGCCGCCGCAGCAGGGGCAGGTGGTGTTGACCCAGTCGGTCATCTTGCTCAGGGGGCTTTCGCCGTCGTCGGTGGGTTCGTAGCTCTCCACCTGCGGCAGCACCAGCGGCAGCTGCTCCTCCGGCAGCGCCACCCAGCCGCACTTCTCGCAGTTCACCAGGGGGATGGGCTCGCCCCAGTAGCGCTGGCGGGAGAACACCCAGTCGCGCAGCTTGTAGTTGACCTTCTCCTTGCCGAAGCCCTGCTCCACCACGTATTTCTTCATGGCAGGGATGGCCTCCTTGACGGTCATGCCGTTGAGGAAGCCGGAGTTGACCATGACAGCGCTGTCGTCCTTGGCGACAAACGCCTCCTTGGTCACGTCGCCGCCGGCCACCACCTCGATGATGGGGAGGCCGAACTTCTTGGCGAACTCCCAGTCGCGCTGGTCGTGGCCGGGCACGCCCATGACGATGCCGGTGCCGTAGCCCATGAGGACATAGTCGGAGACGAACATCGGCAGCACGCCGCCGGTGACGGGGTTGATGACCTCCACCCCCTCCAGGCGGACGCCGGTCTTTTCCTTATTCAGCTCCCCGCGCTCAAAGTCAGACTTGCGGGCGGCGGCAGCCTGGTACTCCTCCACCTCGTCCCAGTTGGCGATTTTGTCCTTCCACTTCTTCAGCAGAGGATGCTCCGGGGAAATGACCATATAAGTCGTACCGAAAAGGGTATCGGCACGGGTGGTGTAGACGGTGACATCGTCGCCCATATTGGTCTTAAAGGTGACCTCCGTACCGGTAGAGCGACCGATCCAGTTCTTCTGCTGGATCTTCACGCGCTCGATGAAATCCAGATCGTCCAGGTCATCAATGAGACGGTCGGCATACTTGGTAATGCGGAGCATCCACTGGCTCTTTTCCTTGCGGACCACCTCGCTGCCGCAGCGCTCGCACACGCCCTCCACCACTTCCTCGTTGGCCAGGACGCACTTGCAGCTGGTGCACCAGTTCACGGGCATGGATGCCTTATAGGCAAGGCCCTTCTTGAACAGCTGGAGGAAGATCCACTGGGTCCACTTGTAGTAGCTGGGGTCCGTGGTGTCCACCACCCGGTCCCAGTCGAAGGAATAGCCCAGCATGTGAAGCTGCTTGGTGAAGTTGGCGATGTTCTGCTTGGTGACGATGGCGGGGTGGACGTGGTTCTTGATGGCGTAGTTCTCCGTGGGCAGGCCAAAGGCATCAAAGCCGATGGGGAACAGCACGTTGTAACCCTGCATCCGCTTCTTGCGGCAGATGATGTCCATGGCGGTGAAGGGACGGGCGTGGCCCACATGGAGGCCCTGACCGGAGGGATAGGGGAACTCGATGAGGCCGTAGAACTTCTCCCGGGTCTTGTCCCCGGTGACGGCGGTGAAGGGCTTTTCCTCCAGCCACTTCTCCTGCCATTTCTTTTCAATGGCTGTAAAATCGTACTTCATGGTTGACTCCTTTTATCTGAAATGTTCTGCATTTTGATCGATTTGATCTCAGGACCGCTTTTGTGTCCGCTGCTTGACGCGCCACCAGACCAGCTGAACAGCCAGTGCGAGCAACGCTGCCGCACACAGCATCTGAAGCGCTGCCGCGGGTTCAAAGGTCCCGCCCCATTTCTCCGTTCCGAACACGGACAGGCAGACGCAGGATACCAGCAGGGACAGGGTATTTCCCAAAAACAGGGCTTTCAGACTGTTTCTGTGGTATGTCCATTTCATCAGCGTAATCACGCCGATGATAGACAGAAAATTCGCCAAAACTTTGCCCGTTTCCCCATGTCCCCAAAATCCCAGATACGCATAGGGAACGCCATAGGCCAGAAAAGGAACGGGGGAAGCCCACAGCTTTTTCA
>ERZ773194.3343-NODE-3343-length-13883-cov-4.068340_pt1 | contig 13883 bp, 9 predicted proteins | sample MGYA00511240_ERZ773194 | MGnify/ENA primary metagenome ERZ773194 (study PRJEB29015, sample SAMEA2737774) | human gut metagenome | biome: human gut; feature: human-associated habitat; material: faeces | place: China | collected 2012 ... | reverse complement strand
GAACCTCATCTATTCGGGCAGGCGAGTGACCTCCGCTCTGACCGGAAACGACCGGATCGGCATGATCCGATGCCTGTCGGATAATCCGCAGGACCTGTCCGCGGCGGTCAGTCAGGCCAAGACCATGGCCGGTGGCAAGTACGACGTCACCGACGATTCGGCCCGGCTCTCCGGCGTCCTGCAATCCGTGCAGACGGTGCGTGATCTGGTGCGCATGGTGCTGCTGTCCGTCTGCCTCGCGGACGTACTGGTGCTGGCGATGGCGCTGGTCTTCTGGATTCGCTCACGCATCCATGAGATAGGCACGCTTCTGGCCCTCGGCATCGGCAAGATGCGGATAGTCGCACAACTCGCCATCGAAACCGGACTCATGGCGGCGGTCGCCGCCCTGTGTTCGCTGGGCACCGGCGCCATGCTGTCGGGATACGTGTCTTCCCGACTGTTGCGCGATTCGGGCGTCGCGCCATTGGAATCGTTGCACGTGGAGGCCTTGCCGCCTGAGCAGACGGTGCTCATCCTGCTGCTCGGATGCGCGGTCATCGCCGTGGCCCTTGCCGTGTCATGCGCCGCCGTGCTGTCCAAATCCCCGAAATCCATTCTTTCCTCTATGCGTTAGGAGTCACCAATCATGTCTAACTGTCTGCAACTGGACCATGTCGATTACGCCTACGGCGCGGCGAAGATCCTTGTTCTCTCGGATGTCAGCGCGGATTTCGAATCCGGGAAGATGTATGCGATCACCGGCCCGTCCGGCGCCGGCAAGAGCACGCTGCTGTCTCTGCTGGCCGGCCTGGACGCCCCCTCCCGGGGAGTGGTCCGCTTCGAGGGGGAGGACATCGCCGCATCGGGCTATGCGAAGCACCGTCGGGAGCACGTGTCCCTGGTGTTCCAGGACCATAACCTGATCGACTACCTCACCCCCGAAGAGAACCTGCGGCTGGTCAGCACCAAGGCCGATATGAAGATCCTCGAGGAACTGGGTTTGAGCCGTGAGGAATCCAAGCGCAACATCATGCACCTGTCGGGCGGCCAGCGTCAACGGGTGGCGGTCGGCCGCGCGCTGGTCGCCCCGGGCCGCGCGATCCTCGCGGACGAGCCGACGGGCAGCCTCGACCCGGAGATGACCGACGAGGTGATTCATCTGCTGCAGCATGCCGCCCATCAGCTCGGCAAATGCGTGATCGTGGTGACGCATTCCAAGCGCGTCGCCAACTCCGCCGATGTCGTGCTGCGTCTCAGGAGCAAGAAACTGACCCGGGCGTGACCCACCTGGGCCGGGCGGCACCCCGGCGACGACCCGCATGGAATCATCGTCATAATGACGCCTGCGATCCCTGGACATGAGAAACCGCACCTCCGATCATCGAATCTGGATTACTCCAGTCCAACAATCGGGGTGCGGTTCAAAAGGCCCTTTTTTTTGTGTCGGATTACGAACCGCGCGTCTCACCGCTTGCCGTTGTAGATCTCGTTGTCGATCACATCGGCGAACACGCGATTGACGGCCGGGCGCACCACTTTCAGCGACGGTGTCAGGCACTTGTTCTCCTGCGTGAACTGCGTGTCCAGCACGGCGAACTTGCGTACGGATTCGGCGCGCGAGACCGTCGCATTCGCCTTGTCCACGTACTGCTGAATCTCCTCGCGCACCGCGGCGTTCGTGGCGAGCCGGTCGACCGGCGTCTCCGTGGACAGTCCATGCGCGGGCAGCCACAATGCCAGCGACTCCGGATCGAGCGTCACCAGCGCGCCGATGAACGGGCGCTGGTCGCCCACCACCACGCAGTGCTCCACGATCGGGCACTTGGCGATCTCTTCCTCCAGCGGAATGGGGGAGACGTTCTTGCCGCCGGCAGTAATAATAATGTCCTTGATGCGGCCGGTGATGATGATGTGGCCCTCATCATCGATCTCGGCCAAGTCGCCGGTCCTGAGCCAGCCGTCGGCGGTGAACGCCTCGGCCGTCTTCTCCGGCAGATTGTGGTAGCCGCGGAACACGTTCGGGCCCTTGACCTGCAGTTCGCCTTCGTCGGAAATGCGAATCGAGGAGCCGGGCGCGGGCTGGCCTACGGTGCCGATCACATTGTCGGTCACGCGTGTGGCGGCGAACGGGGCGGCGGTTTCGGTCATGCCGTAACCCTGAATCATCGGCAGACCGATGCCGTTGTAGAAATGCGCTAGATCGAGCGACAGCGGTGCGCCGCCGCAGGCCACGTACTTGATCTTCGGGCCCAGAGCGCCGCGCACCGTGCGGTAGACGAGCGTTTCGTACTTGGCGCGCTCGGCGATTTCGGCAAATGTGTGCTGCTCGCCGGCCTGCTCCTTGCGGCTCCAGACGCGCGCGGCCTCGGCGGCTTTGACAAACAGGCGGCCCTTCCAGCCGGCACCGGCCTTATGCGAGGCGGCGTTGTACACCTTCTCGAACACGCGTGGCACGCCAAGCAGGTAGGTCGGTTCAAACGAACGCAGGTCCGGCAGCAGGGTTTTGGTGTCCGGCAGATAGCCGACCACGCCGTCATCGGAGGCGATGGAGGCGTACTGGATGAATCGTGCGAAGCAGTGGGCCAGCGGCAGGAAGAGCAGCAGGCGCGGATGGTCGTCAAGCACCACTTCATGCAACGCCTGCGAGGCGGAGATGGTGATGGACACGAAGTTCTTGTGGGTCAGTTCGGCACCCTTCGGGTTGCCGGTGGAGCCCGAAGTGTAGACGATGGTGGCCAGATCGTCGGCGCGCACGGTGGCCACGCGCTCGTTCAGTTCCTCGTCCGAAACAGCCACGCCCAGACCTTCGAGCGCGCCCAGCGCGTTGCCCTCGATCATGAGAATCTGCTTCAAGGCAGGACAGTGGTCCTTGACCGAGTCGAGCCGGTCGAAGCGCTCGCGGTTGTCGGCAAAGGCCAGCTTGACCGCCGAATCGTTCATGATGCGCTGGGCTTGCGGGGCGGAGTCGGTGTCGTAGATCGGCACGCTTACCGCGCCCACTGCGGCCAGTGCGAAATCGAGAATGCCCCATTCGAGACGGGTGGAGGAAAAGATGGTCACCGCGTCGCCCTTGGCGATGCCGAGCGCGATCAGGCCCTTGGCGGCCGAGACCACGCGCTCGTGGAATTCGCCGGTGGTGACGTTCTGCCAGCGGCCGGGGCCGATTTTCTTGGCGGCGATTACCGTGTCCGCGCCGGTGCGGGCAAGGCGATCGGTGAGCAGTGAATAGATAGTTTGGTCATCGCGGATCTCGATGGATTCGCCGGGCGTGGTGTATTCGGTAAGCATACGGCCGTTTATTCCTTACAAACATGATGGCAAGTTGACAACCCGAGCCATTCTGACGAGTTAGATTACGCTGGCGTAAGGTTGCGCGCGTTGTGGGCAATGGAGAAGTTGTCTGTCTGGTTTTGTGGATTGTATACAACGCCGTGTCTAACCGGTTTGCTCTACGGTTATGACCGTGTCCATTTCGGGAGCCATCGACTTCCTGCAGGACAAGTACGTGCTGAGCCCGGCCCTGCAGGGTCCGGTCATCAGCTCCAGCATCATCGGCGGCGTCGGCATTGGGGAGTCTGTGGCTTCTTATTTGGGAACGAAGCTCAGCGTGACAGTCGTCTCAGCTGAAGGTCTGGCGTGTATGTGCGCTTTCGCCTAAGGTAAATAGGATTGCGCAGTGCACGCCATCGGTATGTGCAGGTATGCGATTGGTGGCACCCGCGACTGATGCATGACGAGACCTACTGCAGTACCACGGCAACCAACACCGCAACAACACGGCAAGGGGAAGCGAACCATGTTCGACAAACGACTGTTCCAATTGGCACCAGGTCTCGGCAAGCTCATAGCCGGCAAAGTGGCTCTGATGTGGGTTGGGCTGCTTGCCAATATCGGCTTCATGCTTTCGCTGGTCATGCTGCTGCAAGGACTGCTCGCCGCAGCCGACCCACACACTTTCTCCTGTAACGCCGCCTCGGCCTCCGAGTGCCCCGCCAATCTGTTCGGCGTTCCGGGCACCACCGTCGCCCCGATGGCCGGCGACCTCATGGTTTACGTGGCCTTGGCGATCGTCTGCATGCTGGTTCGCTACCTGGCCACCACACACGCCACACGCCTCGGCACCGAAGCCGCCGAACGGGTCAAGCTCGCTTTGCGTTCCAAGCTGTACCGCAAAATGGTGGCCCTCGGCCCGTCCTACAGGTCGCGCGTCAAGACCTCGGATGTGGTCCAGTCCGCCGGCGAAGGCGTCGAGCAGATTCAAAGCTTCTTCGAACTGTTCCTGCCGCAGCTCTTCTATGCGATTCTTGCGCCGATCACCCTGTTCGCCGTGATTGCGCCGATCAACATGCCGGCCGCCGTGACCATGCTCGTCTGCGCGCCGCTCATTATTATTGTCACCGGCATCGTATCCATGACCGCCGCCCGCGCCTTCAAAAAATACTGGGGCCGATACACCGACATGGGTGCCGCATTCCTCGACAACCTGCAAGGCCTCGAAACCCTGAAGAACTTCGACGCCGACGACCGTGCCGCCGCCGAAATGGACAAGAAGGCCGAAGGCTTCCGCGTCATGACCATGCGCGTGCTGCAGATCCAGCTGCGCTCGCTGACCGCCATGGATATCGTGGCCTACGGCGGTGCGGCGGCCGGCATTGGTGTGGCTCTATGGCAGTATGCGCATACCGCCGCGGCCGCCGCAGGAGCCAGCGCCGCCGGCTGGTCTCCGATTATGCTCGCCGCCCACCTGCCCGGTGCGTTCGCCTACCTGGCCTACGGCCTGCAATACCTGATGCCGTTCGGTGCGGGCTTCCCGCTCACCCTCGCCGGACTGTTGCTGATCGTGCTGCTGTCCGCTGAATTCTTCATCCCCATGCGCCAGCTCGGCTCCTACTTCCACGTGGCGATGAACGGCATGACCTCCACCAAGCGCATCTTCGCCCTGCTGGACACCCCCGAGCCCGCCCACGGCACTGCCACGCTGCCGGCCACCGCTGGTACCGATGCCGGGACTGATGCCGGTACCAAGGCCGGTACCAAGGCCGATGGCGGAATCACCGTCAGCTTCGACCACGTCGGCTATTCCTATGACAGCGCCGATTCCGGTGCCGCCGTTCAACAAACGAATTCCGCGCCGGCACCTGCGCTCACCGACCTCACCTTCACTGCCTACCCCGGTCAACTCACCGCCATCGTCGGCATCTCCGGTTCCGGCAAATCCACGGCTGCCGCGCTGCTTGCCGGTACGCTGACCGGATACCAAGGCTCGCTTACGCTGAACGGCGTCAAGGTATCCGACCTGTCCGGAGAGACGCTCGCCCGAACCATCACCCTGATCGGTGCCAGTAGCCATCTGTTTGCCGGTACTCTGCGTGAGAACCTTCTGATGGCTTTGCCCGATGACGGCCAGAACGGTGAAGCCGCGTCCGACGCCGTGGATTCCCGTCTCTGGGACGCGCTCGAACAGGCCCGTATCGCCGACTTCGTGCGTTCGCAGCCGGACGGCCTTGACATGACGATTGAGCCCGACGCCGCCAACCTGTCCGGTGGCCAGCGCCAGCGTATCGCCATCGCCCGTGCGCTTCTGCATGATTCGCCGGTATTCGTATTCGACGAGGCCACCAGCAGTGTGGATGTGGAATCCGAGGAACTGATTCTCGCGACCATCCGCGAACTGGTGCAATCCCGCAGCAAGACGGTGATCATGATCACCCATCGCATGGCCAACGCCGAGCACGCCGACCAAGTGGTGGTGCTCGAACACGGCAAGTCGGTGGAAACCGGCACGCATGCCGAACTCATGGCGGCCGGCGGCGTGTACGCCAAGTTGTTCACTACTCAGGCGGATATCGAGAACTTTGGGGCTGACCACCCTCAGCCAGCTTCGCTGACAGCTTCCGCCAGCGGGAGCGGGGCGGCTGTGGGCGCAGCTCCGGCTGCAGCTCCGGCCGAGATGAGCACGTTCCAGGTCATCAAGCGACTACTCGGGGAGGCCAAGCCACTGGCCGGGCTTATGGTCGCGGCTTCCACGGCCGGCACCATCGGTCACCTTGCCGCAACCTTCCTACCGGTGTTCGGCATCATCGCCGGATTCGCGCTCGCCGGCAACCCCGTGTGGGGCATGAGTGCGGCCGGTGCAATCACCGCCATGATTGTTTGCGCGGTGTTGCGCGGCCTGACGCGCTACGTTGAGCAATATCTGAACCACAACGTGGCCTTCCACCTGCTCGCGCTCTTCCGCTCCAAGGCTTTCGCCGCCCTTCGCCGCCTCGCTCCGGCCAAGCTCGCCGGCAAGGGCAAGGGCGACCTCATCGCCATGCTCACCACCGACGTGGAACTGCTCGAAATCTTCTTCGCGCATACCATCAGCCCCGTGGCCATAGCCGTGACCACCACCATCGTCTACGTCATCGTGGCGGCCACGCTGAGCCCCTGGATGGCGTTGGCGCTGATCGTCTCCCATCTGATCATCGGCATCATTGTGCCGCGCTTCTTCGCCACCGGCGTGCGCAATCTGGGCCCCGCCATCCGTGGCGCGGCCGGCGAACTCGACAACGTGATGCTCGACGACATGCGCGGTCTCGACGAGATCATCCGATTCGGTCGGGGTGAAGATCGTGCGCAGGCCATCGAAGACCGCACGCGCGCGCTATGGCGTGACCATGCCAAACTCAGCCGTGTCAACGGCCGGTTCGCCGGTGTCGGCGGATTGCTGGTTGCATTGCTTACCTCGGCGGCTGCCGGCATCGCCATCAATCTTGCCGGCGTGAACCTCTACGATATCCCGGCGCTGGTCGCCGCCTTCGCGCTGCTCGCCAGCTCGTTCGGGCCGACGCTGGCGCTCGCCGCCCTGCCCGCGAACCTCACCCAGACCTTCGCCTCCGCCCGTCGTCTGTTCGGCCTGATGGACGAAGCGCCGGCCGTGGTGGAAACTGGCACTGCGAACTCGGATTATGAGGGCATGCGCCTTGATCGCGTCACCTTCGCGTACCCGGGGGAGGGGAGCGAGGCGATTCTCGCCGACTTCTCGCTCGATGTGCCGCAGCACGGCATCCTCGGTATCCAAGGCCCGTCCGGCCGGGGCAAGTCCACTATGCTGAAGCTGCTGATGCGCTATTGGGATCCGCAGCGCGGCCAAGTGACGCTGTCCGGCACGCCGCTACCGCAAATCGATGTGCATGCCCGCCGCCGTATTCAGGCCATGATGAGTCAGGAGACCCACCTGTTCGACGGCACGATTCGAGAGAATCTGCTTATCGCCTTGCCTGAATCGGAGATTCGCAATGGGGGAGCGGCCGGTGTTCTTGACGCCCGACTCCGCGAAGCCCTCGCCAAGGCATCCGTGCTCGACCTGATCGATTCCCTGCCGGATGGGCTCGACACCCAGGTGGGCGAGCTGGGCGACCGACTGTCTGAAGGCGAACGCCAGCGCATCGGCTTGGCCCGTGTATTCCTGCGCAATGCCGACTTGGTGCTCTTCGACGAGCCGACCAGTCGTCTGGATGCCTTGAATGAAGCCATCATTCTGCGTTCCATTCATGAGCTGTCCAAGAGCGAGCAGAATGCGGATAAGGGGCAAGACGTGGCTGTGGTGCTGGTCTCTCACCGTGAATCCGCCATGCGCGTTGCCGATGCGGTGCTGAATCTGTAAAGTCGCACAGTCACAGGCCGCAATACTCTGCAATACAGGATTTCCTTATATATCAGCCTCTGATAAGGGCATCCAGAGAGTCGAGGGCCGCGTCGATGGCCTGAGCCTCGCGGTCGTCATCCGTCTCGGCGAAGGAATGCTCGCTGTAGGAATCCTCGTCGGCACTGGGCAACAACACTCCGCGAGGCGTATCGGCACTGTGCGCGTGCTCAATAGAGGCCATATGTGCCGGCTGCACGGCATTTGTCTGCTTGCGGTTTCGATTCGCGTCATTCGCGGAATCAACGGCATCTGCGGCATCAACGCTATCTGTATCATCCGCACCACTGCGCGTAGTCGGCCGATTCGCCAGCGTGAATGGATCGTCGGGCAGTGAATCGGCCAAGGCCGCGACTGCTGCGCTGGCCGCTGCCTCGGCCGCCGCGCCGTCCAGCATCGCACCATCCGCAGAGTCAGTCACGGAGCCATCCACAGAGCCATCCGCAGGGCCGTTCGCAGAGCCGTCCGTATACTCACCGTCGTGCCGTCTACTGGATGACTTACCAACCAGAACAGCGCCCCTCGTACGCCGCATAAGCGACGGCACGTTCTCATCCGTCGTAACTTCCGAGACGGTCGCTGCCGTGTCTTCTTCTGCGGCCATATTCGCCGCTGCCTTGGCGGCTTCCTCGGCGGCCTTTTGCGCTGCCTCTCCAGCCGTTCTGCCTCGACCCTTTTGGCGGTCTCTATGGCGAAAATCTTCTGCTGTGCCGCAGCGCGAGCCCGCTCAGCCGCATCCATAATGCCCAATGCCTGCTGACGTTCGTTTTCAATACGACGCAGCGTGGCTTCCGCGTGGCGGATATTCGCATCAGCCGTGCTCAGCGCGTATTTTGCGTAGGCCAAATCGGTTTTCGGCTGCCATAGATGCTCGATTTCCTCCAGCGTGCGTCCCATTGTCTCCGGCACCAACGCCACGATGCCGAACAGGCAAATCAGATCCAGAACCGCGAAAATCGCGAACGATATGCCGCCGCCCAATCCATCGATCATCATCGGCGTGAATTGTGCGATGATCCAGTTGGCGAACAGCAGACACATCACACACAATCCGGTGGCGCGACCGCGCAGATACGTGGGGAAGAGCTCGGGAATCACAATCCAGGGAATCGGTCCCATCGAAAAGGCGAACGATATGGTGAACGCCATGACGAATATAAGCGTCAGCAGCGAATTGCCCATGAAATACGAGCCCGAAATGCATAGCGCGAACACGCACATCATGCCGGTGCCTATTTCCATAAGACGTTTACGGCCGAACGTGTCGATCAGGTACATGCCTACCACGGTGGCCACCAGCTCCATGCCGCCTACGCTGGCGGCCGCGAGGAACTGAGTGTCCCCGGCGAACCCGAGATCCGAGAACATCACCGGCCCATAGTAGGAAATGGCGTTCATGCCGATGAACTGGTTGAACACGGCGAGAAAGATGCCGATGACGAGTGCCCGTCGCAGGCCTGGACGGAACAAATCATGGAATTCGTGCGACATCTCGGTTTCCAGTTTGACCGAGGCTTGGATGTCATCGGTGCGCAGGCGTGCGCGTTCGGTGCCGAGGATGTGCTCGAGCACCGCGAAACCTTCATCGGTTCTGCCTATCTGAATGAGGAATCGTGGGCTTTCCGGTGCCCTCCGCATAGCCAGCAGGAAGGTGGCGGCCGGAATCGCGCCTAATCCCAGCATCCAGCGCCATCCAGTGGCGATATCCCAGTCGTTTGATCCGTGGGAGGCGATGATGTAGTTGATGACGTTGGTCAGGAAGATACCGCAAACCGCAAGCAGCTGATAAGAGAAGGCGAGCAGACCACGGATGTTGGCCGGAGCCGATTCGGTGATGTATGTGACGGCCAGCGCGGCGGTCAGGCCGATGCCGTAGCCGCCGGCCACGCGCGCCACGATAAGCGCTATGGGACCTATCGTCAGCGCACTCCATACAGCCGCAACGAGGAAGAACGCGCCGCCGATAATAAGGATACGTTTCCTGCCGAATCGGTCGGAAAGGAATCCGGCGGTGGCCGCTCCGATGACGGCACCGAGCATGATGGAGGAAACGACGAGGCCCTCCATGAGAGTACTGAGCCCGTATCTGGCGCGCAGGAATTCGATGGCACCGGAGATGGAGACGGTGTCGTAGCCGTACAGTAATCCGGCAAGACCCGCACTCAAAGCCAGTCCGAATGTATATTTTCCTGATCCGCGGGTGCGTATGGCTGTTCCTAAAGGATTGGGCTGCTTGGAAGCAGTCCGAAACAGTCCCGCCATGTGCTCTTCCTCTCAATACAGCTATGGTGGTGCCTATTCATACTAGCCGAACTGGCTCCGTCTGGCGCTGGACATCCACGAATGTGAACGCTCTCGGAATTGTGGATGTCGGAGGCTGAAGATTCTTCTGTGTGCCCGAGGTGGCGAGTTTTGGCGGGAAATCAGGCGTGTCGCTTGATTTTGACAAATTGGTACACGGGTGTATCATCATAGATATTGGTACACGGGTGTACCAAAGAAAACACCCCAAAAAAGACCGTCAGCGGAGCATATCGCAGGCGAGGAACCCAGGCCCAAGGTAAGTCCAAAGTCCCGAAGCCACGACCAATCCCAACGGCTCAGGAGGAGATAACATGCGCAACACCAAGAAGGTCATCGCAGCAACGGCCGCCGCCAGCAACATAGCATCGGCCATGAGCCGGTACAATAAAGGACTTGATTGATATGACTACTCGTAGAACGTTCAGGTGGCCGTCCCTGCTGACTGAATCCGGTCGTGGCATCGCGTTCGGCGGCGACTACAATCCGGACCAGTGGTCCGAGGAGACACTGGACGAGGACATCCGCCTGATGGTCCAAGCCGGCGTCAACACCGTGGCCCTCGCCATCTTCAGCTGGGACAAGATCGAACCGCGCGAGGGCGAGTTCACGTTCGAGTGGCTTGACCACGTGATCGACAAGCTCGGCGCGGCGGGCATCGCCGTGGACCTGGCATCGGCCACTGCCACGGCCCCGTTGTGGCTGTACGAGCGTCATCCTGAGGTGCTGCCAATCGATCGGTACGGCCATGTGGTCAATGCGGGCTCACGCCAGTCGTGGCAGCCCACAAGCCCGGTGCTCAAGGAATACGCGCTGCGCCTGTGCCGCAAACTTGCCGAACACTACAAGGACAATCCATACGTGACGGCCTGGCACATGGGCAACGAATACGGCTGGAACAACCGCTACGACTACTCCGACAACGCCTTGGCCGCGTTCCGCACGTGGTGCGAGGCCAAATACGGGACCGTCGACGCGTTGAACGAAGCGTGGGGCACGGCCTTCTGGTCCCAGCACGTGAACAGCTTCGACGAGGTGTTGCTGCCTCGCCACATGGGCGGCGACAGCATGGTCAACCCGCCCCAGCAGTTGGATTACGAGCGGTTCGGCAACGACATGCTGCTCGACTTCTACAAGGCCGAACGCGACGCCATCGAAGAAATCTGCCCCGGCAAGCCGTTCACCACGAACTTCATGGTCTCCACCGACCAATGCACCATGGACTACGCGCAATGGGCAAACGAAGTGGACTTCGTGTCCAACGATCACTACTTCCATGAGGGCGAATCCCATCTGGACGAACTCGCCTGCTCGGACGCGCTCATGGACTCGCTCGCGCTCGGCAAGCCGTGGTACGTGATGGAGCACTCCACCTCCGCCGTCCAATGGAAGCCGCTTAACATGCGCAAGCGCGCCGGCGAGCTCATGCGCGACTCCTTGGCCCACGTGGCCATGGGTGCCGACGCCATCAACTTCTTCCAATGGAGACAATCCGCATCGGGTGCCGAGGCGTTCCACTCCGCGATGGTGCCCCACGCGGGCTCCGATACGAAACTGTTTCGAGGAGTGTGCGAACTCGGCGCCGCGCTGAAGACGCTGTCCGACGCGGGTGTGCAAGACACGGAACTGAAGCGCGCGGACACGGCGATTCTGTTTAGTGCGGAATCCGAATGGGCCACTCGCTCCGAGACCCTGCCCAGCATGAAACTCAATCACTGGCATGACGTACGCGACTGGTATCGCGGATATCTCGATGCCGGAGCGCGCGCGGACGTGGTCCCGCTCGCCTACGATTGGAGCGGCTACCAGACTATCGTGCTGCCCACCGTGATCGCCCTGTCCGACGAGGATACCCGTCGCATCGCGGACTTTGCCGAAAACGGCGGTACGGTCATCGTCGGCTATGCCACCGGCCTGATCGACGAACACTTCCACATCGGTCTCGGCGGATACCCCGGCGCCGGCAACGGACTTCTGCGCGACATGCTCGGCATCCGCTCCGAAGAATTCAACATCCTCGGAGAAGAAGCCGAAGACGAACCGGCCGAAATCGGTTTGTCGAATGGACTCACGACACGTCTGTGGCAGAATGACGTGACCTCGGTCGCTCCAGACACTCGCGTGCTTGCCACGTACGTGGGTACAGCCGCTGCTGACTGGGAGCTCGACGGCGTCCCCGCCATCACCAGTCACCCCCACGGCCAAGGCGCCGCCATCTACGTGGGCTGCGATCTTGGCCGCCACGACATCACCCACTTGCTCAAGGAACTCAACACAACAGCCCCCTCCGACGAAAGGGCTCCCGACCAAAGGCCGGGTGGGGGAGAGATCAACGCCGCAACTACGACCGCAGCAGCCACGACTCATGACCCCCGCATCCTGCACACCATCCGCCAATCCTCAGACGGTACCATCCGCTTCGATTTCTATCTGAACCGTTCGAAGCAGCCCGTTGCCGTCAACGGTGTGGAAGGTGATCCCATCATCGCCCACCGTTGCGAGACTGACGCCGTTGGATATACGCTGAACCGCAACGCCATTCTTATCGCTAAAACGTCCTGCTAAACCGCGCTAGAATGGCAATGTTGTCCGGATAGAGGAGTGTGGCATGAGCGACGAGAAAACAGCCAAGCGTCGAGTGACGCTACGCGATGTCGCTCAGGCCGCCGGTGTATCGCTCAAAACTGCGTCGAACGTGATCAATGGCTCCGGGCGTATGACCGATGAAACCCGTGCAAAGGTTGAAACAGTCATTAAGGACCTCGGCTACCGAGTCAACGTGGCCGCCCGTAACCTCAACCGCGATCACACCGGTTTCATCACCCTTGCCGTGCCTTCGCTGATTCCGCCATATCTGGCCGAGTTGGCCAACCGCACCATCGAGGCCGCCCGTCAGCGCGACTACTCCGTATACGTCACCACGTATGCAGAGGGCTCGGCCAAAGGAGCGCGTGACCTGCTCAAGAACTTCAACTCCACCGTGTCAGACGGCATGATTCTCTCCATGAGCGAGGTGGAGGATATTTCGCCCGAAGACCTGAAGGTCGATTTCCCGCTGGTTATTGTCGGTGCCCGAACCACATGGGGTGTTGCCGACCACGTGACTCCGGACGATGTTGCCGCCGCAGCAACAGCGGCAGGCTACCTATACGATCGAGGTTCTTCTCGCCTCGCTGTAGTGGGCGCACGAGACGACTATAACGCGGCCGCTTTGTTGCAGGCTGTGGAAGGCAACGCACAACTGCGTTTGCGTGGTGTCATTGAAGAAACGCGCCGCCGTGGGCTTGAGCTGGATCCTCATCTGATTGGCAACACCGATCAGGATTGGACCATCGGCGCTGGCGCTCGCGTGACTCAGCGACTGATTGATTCCGGCGTGCCATTCGACGGTGTGATCGCACTGAACGATCAGTTGGCCATCGGCGCATTGACCGCTCTGCGCACCGCTGGTTATGAGGTGCCCGCGCAGGTGCAGGTCATCGGCTTCGACAACAACGAGGAGGCCCCCTACCTGCAGATTCCGCTGACCACCATGGATTCCCGCCTTGACTGGACAGCTCCCACGGCAGTGAATCGCATCCTCGGACGCATCGACGGCAGCATCACCAAACCCGAACTGCTCACCACCGAATCCCAAGTCATCGCCCGCGCCTCCACACGCTGACGCTAATCTGGCTCCCCTCCCTGGGGGGAGCTGTCACCGAAGGTGACTGAGGGGAGCCTTGCGGAACATTGTCATCTCCCGTCGTAACTCGTAATTGTCACTCGTTTGAGTGGCCCCATGTGTCATCGGAGGTAGCCGTTCACTCCGCTCCGAGTTCGTGCATCTCTCCCCCCCCCACGATAAGAGACGGGCGGGGCGGGTTCTAGTGATCGTTGCAACACCTGACCTACCGCAAGGAGGGTCAGGTGA
>ERZ773194.3342-NODE-3342-length-13883-cov-15.228233_pt1 | contig 13883 bp, 12 predicted proteins | sample MGYA00511240_ERZ773194 | MGnify/ENA primary metagenome ERZ773194 (study PRJEB29015, sample SAMEA2737774) | human gut metagenome | biome: human gut; feature: human-associated habitat; material: faeces | place: China | collected 2012 ... | reverse complement strand
TATTTCCAGATTCACCTGCGCCATCTGCTTGCGCCTTTTCATCTGGAAATAGTATTATTCCACCAATTTGAACCCTTGTCCCGTTAACTTTGCTTTAATTTCCTCAATCTGCGCAAAATCACGCGTTTCCATACTAATCCGCAGCAAGCAGCTCGTCACCGCATATGCCGCGTCCGACCGTTCATGCGTTACGCCCACAATGTTCGCGCCGCACTCCGAAATTACCTGTGTCACGCCCAGCAGCTGTCCCGGCTTATCGTCCAGCGCAATCGTCAGCAGGCAGTTGCGTCCTTCGCGCTGCAAACCGCGCGTGATGACGCGGCTCAAAATGTTCACGTCAATGTTGCCGCCGGAAATCAGGCAGCAGACCTTTTTGCCGGCAATCGGCAGCTTGCCGAACATGGCCGCAGCGACCGTCACTGCGCCCGCGCCTTCCGCGACCAGCTTCTGCTTTTCCATCAGCGCCAGAATCGCCGCGGCGATTTCGTCCTCGCTGACCGTGACGACCTCGTCAACGTACTTGCGCACCATGTCAAGCGTGATATCGCCGGGGTGCTTGACCGCGATGCCGTCGGCAAATGTGCGTACGCTGTCAAGCGTGATGGCTTCTCCGGCTTCCAGCGAGCGCTTCATGCTGGGGGCGTTCTCTGCCTGTACGCCGTAGACTTTTACCTTGGGGTTCAGCGACTTGATGGCGCACGCGACGCCGGAAATCAGCCCGCCGCCGCCGATGGAGCAGACGACCGCATCCACATCAGGCAGCTGATCGAGGATTTCCAGACCGATTGTACCCTGACCGGCGATAACCTCCTCATCGTTGAAGGGGTGGATGAAGGTCATGCCGGTTTCCTGCTGCAGCTGACAGGCGTAGTTGTAAGCGTCGTCATACGCACCCTTGACGAGGCAGACCTCCGCGCCGAGGGCTTTGGTGGCTTCAACCTTGCTGATAGGCGCGCCGTCGGGCATACAGACAATCGCCTTGATGCCCATGCGGGACGCGGCGAGCGCGACACCCTGCGCATGGTTGCCCGCGGAGCAGGCAATAATGCCGGCCTTGCGCTGTTCCTCGTTCAGCTGGCTGATTTTATAATATGCGCCGCGCAGTTTGAACGAACCGGTTAACTGAAGGTTTTCGGTCTTGAGGTAGAGGTCGTAGCCCTGCGAGAGTTTCGCGGCGTAGATGACGTCAGTCTTGCGGGCGACAGGCTTCAGGACGTAGGCTGCATGGTAGATTTTATCGAGCGTCAGCATGGTGGTGAAATCTCCTTTGTGAAAGGATATTGATGAGGAAAGGTTGCTTTGATTGACTTGGAAAAGGAAATGTGCTTTTTTTGTGGCAGGGGGAATCGCCTCTGCGGAGGCGACCAAAGGGCTTTCCGATCGCCCTTTGGAAACCTTCGGTCGCCACTAACGGAGTTGACTTTCTTCGTTGCAGGGGGACGCGCCTGCGGGCGCGCAAGGGGGCTTTCCGGTCGCCCCCTTGACCCCTTCGGCGCGGTCACTCCCATGTTACTTGGTTTGTATTGCGGCTTGGGTTACGTTTGTAATCCTGCAATATAATTGATGAACTGCTGTGCGGTACGACCAGAAACACCGCCGTGGCGGATTTCCCAGCGGTTCGCGGCTTGCAGAAGCTCGTCTTCGGTCAGGGTCAAGCCGTCGGGCAGGCGCGCGGCGATGCCTTTCACGATGTCGTGGTACTGCTGGCGGTTCGGGCTGACGTAGCAGATGGCGCAGCCGAAACGCGCCGCCAGCGACAGCTTCTCTTCCATCGTGTCTGAACGGTGGATATCGCCGTTGTGTTCCATGTCGTCGCGGTCCTTCCACGTCTCTTGGACGAGGTGGCGGCGGTTGGACGTCGCGACAATCAGCACATTCGACGGGCGCGTCTCCACGCCGCCCTCAATGACGGCTTTCAGAAACTTGTACTCCACTTCGTGTTCCTCGAACGACAAATCGTCGATGAAAATCATGAAGCGGTAGTTGCGGTTCTTGATTTTTGCAATCACCTGCGATAAAAGCCCAAACTGGTGCTTGTAGATTTCAATCATCCGCAAGCCGCGGTCAGCGTATTCGTTCAGAATCGCCTTGACGGAGGTGGATTTGCCCGTGCCCGCGTCGCCGTAGAGCAGCACGTTGTTCGCCGCGCGCCCCGACACGAACGCTTCCGTGTTCTGTCGAAGCTCCTTCTTCTGCGGCTCGTAGCCAATCAGGTCGGAGAGCAGGACAGAATCAATGTTGTTGATGGCGTTGAGCGTAAACGAGCCGTTTGCATCCTCCTGAATGCGGAATGCTCTGTTCAAGCCGAACATGCCCACGCCGCAGTCACGGTAGTGCGCCGTCACGAGGTCGAAAATCTCGTTCTCGTCCTTTGCGCCCGCGATGGCGGCGGACAGCGCCCGCACCTTTTCTGATACCGTGCGGTAGTACATCTGCGCCTTTTTCGGGATGGCGGTGTAATTCTCCAGCACGGTAAAGCAGTCGATGCCCAAATCCTGCTCGATGGGGGCGAAATCGAAGTCAAACAGGCGCTTGAAAACGGCAAAATCCGCCTTGGCGAAGTGGTTGACGCTGCCGTCGCTTGCGCCGACCCGCTCACAGGTCAGCGAGAAGCTGTTCTCGTTCATCATCAGCACGAACGTCAGGTAGTCATGCCACAGATTGCAGTTGAAGCCGTAGCGCGTCGCCAAATCCAGCAGACGCTTGACCTGCTGATAAATGCGCGACACCAGCACCGGCTTTTCGCATTCGCCGTGCGCCCAGTCGGAGAAAATGCCGGACAGTTGGCGCAGGATGCTGTCCTCGCCCAGATTGGAGTAGAGCAGCAGCTGCGATACCTCTCGATACATAGATTATCCTCTTACAGGCGCGCAAGAATCGCGTCCGTCATTTCGGTGCAGGTGAGCGGCTGAATGTCCGACTGCCCGACGATATCCGCCGTGCGCAGCCCGTCGTTCAGGGCGGCGTCCACCGCACGCTCGATGCAGTCCGCCTCGTCCGCCATGTCGAAGGCGTAGCGCAGCATCATGGCGGCGGAGAGAATGGTGGCAATAGGGTTCGCTTTGTTCTGCCCGGCAATATCCGGCGCAGAGCCGTGAATCGGCTCATACAGTCCGCGCTTCGTCGCGCCCAGAGACGCGCTCGGCAGCATCCCGATGGAGCCGGTAATCTGGCTCGCTTCGTCGGAGAGAATGTCGCCGAACATGTTGCTCGTCACGACGACATCGAACTGGCTCGGACGGCGGACAAGCTGCATGGCGGCGTTGTCCACCAGCATATCGCTGACGGTCACGTCCGGGTACTCCTGCGCAATCCGGTGCACCGTCTCGCGCCACAGCCGGGATGTTTCCAGCACGTTCGCCTTGTCGATGGAAATCACGTTCTTGCGGCGCTTGCGGGCGGCGTCAAACGCGGCGCGGGCAATGCGCTCAATCTCCATGACGCTGTACCGCTCAGTGTCGTAGGCTTCCGCGCCGTACTGCCCCTCGCGGCGGCCACGTTCGCCGAAGTAAATGCCACCGGTCAATTCGCGCACCATCATCAGGTCAAAGCCCTGTGCCACGATGTCTGAACGCAGGGGGCATTCGTCCTTCAAGGCGGGATACAGCTTCGCCGGGCGCAGGTTCGTGTACAGCCCCATGGCGGCGCGGATGCCGAGAAGCCCCTTTTCCGGGCGCAGATTCGCAGGTTGACTGTCCCACTTCGGGCCGCCGACCGCGCCAAGCAGCACGGAATCCGACGACAGGCAGCCGTCAATTGTCTCCTGCGGCAGGGGATTGCCCGTTTCGTCAATCGCCGCGCCGCCAATCAGGTAGCGGGTGAAGGTGAACGTATGCCCGAACTTTTCCGCAACGGCTTCCAGCACTTTCACGGCACTGTCCACGATTTCCGGGCCGATGCCGTCGCCGCGCAGCAGTGCAATGTGCTTTTCCATTTTATTCCGCCTCCATGTTCTGCTGACGTGCCTTCAAATAGGAGAGAAGCCCGCCGTGCGCAATAATCTTCTGGATAAAAGGCGGGAAAGCCGTCGCGTGGTATGTTTTCCCGGTCGTTTCATCGGTGATGGTGCCGGTCGCAAAATCAACCGATACTTGGTCGCCGTTTGCAATCTCCGCCGCCGCTTTGGGGCATTCCAAAATCGGGAAGCCGATGTTGATGGCGTTGCGGTAGAAAATGCGCGCGAAGCTCGGCGCAATGACGCAGGAGACGCTGCACGCGCGGATGGCAATCGGCGCATGTTCGCGGGAGGAACCGCAGCCGAAGTTCGCGCCGCCGACGATGATGTCCCCCGGCTGCACCTTCTGCGCAAAGGTTGCGTCAATGTCCTCCATGCAGTGCTTCGCAAGCTCATCGGGCGAGGGGGCGTTCAGGTAGCGCGCGGGGATAATCACGTCCGTATCCACGTTGTCGCCGTATTTGTAAACCTTGCCGCTGGGCATGTTACTGCGCCTCCTTTGCAATGTCGTTCGGGTCTGCGACGCAGCCCATGATGGCGGATGCCGCCGCAACCGCGGGGGATGCCAGAACCACTTCGCTCTTGACGTGCCCCATGCGCCCGACGAAGTTGCGGTTCGTCGTCGCGACGGCGCGTTCGCCCTCGCACATGCAGCCCATGTGTCCGCCGAGGCACGGGCCGCACGTCGGCGTGGACACGGCGCAGCCCGCTTCGATGAAGATTTCGGTCAAGCCTTCCTTGATGCAGTCCAGTGACACCTGCTGCGTCGCCGGAATGACGATGCAGCGCACGCCGTCATGCACATGATGTCCCTTGAGGATTTCCGCCGCCTGCCGCAAATCGCTGATGCGCCCATTGGTGCAGCTGCCGATGACGACCTGCTGAATCGGCAGCCCCTTCACTTCGCTGACGACCTTGGTGTTGCTGGGCAGGTGCGGCAGGGAGACAGTCGGTTCAAGCGCGGAGAGGTCAATCTCCACCGTGCGCTCGTATTCCGCGTCGGGGTCGGCTTCATATGCCGTCCACGGACGGTCAACGCGCCCGAAAACGTACTCAACCGTCTTTTCGTCCACCGGGAAAATGCCGTTCTTGCCGCCCGCTTCAATCGCCATATTCGCAATCGTGAAGCGGTCATCCATGGTCAGGTTCTTTACGCCCTCGCCCGTGAACTCGATGCTCTTGTACAGCGCACCGTCCACGCCAATCAGCCCAATCAGGTGGAGGATAACGTCCTTGCCGGAGACGTAGGGACGCATTTTGCCCGTCAGCACCACTTTGATGGCGCTTGGCACGCGGAACCAGTTTTCGCCCGATGCCATGCCCGCCGCCATATCGGTCGAGCCGACACCGGTCGAGAACGCGCCGAGCGCGCCGTAAGTGCAGGTGTGGCTGTCCGCCCCGATAATCAGTTCTCCCGGCGCGACGATGCCCTTTTCCGGCAGCAGCGCATGTTCAATGCCGACCTGCCCGACGTCGAAGAAGTGGGTAATCTGGAATCGGCGGGCGAAATCGCGCGCGGTCTTGCACAGCTGGGCGGACTTGATGTCCTTGCACGGCGTGTAGTGATCCAGCACGATGGCGATTTTATCCTTGTCGAACACGCGGGTGAAGCCGGCTTTGTCAAACACGCTGACGGCGACGGGGGTCGTTACGTCGTTGCCGAGTACGAGGTCGAGCTTTGCCTCAATCAGGTCGCCCGCTTTGACTTCGGGCAGCCCCGCGTGGGCGGCGAGGATTTTTTGCGTCATGGTCATTCCCATGGATTTACACTTCTCCCTTCGCGCGCCGCGCAGCATAGGCACGGAGCTTGTTCATGGCGCTGATGTAGGCGCGCACGGATGCTTCGACAATGTTGGTGTGCAGCCCGCGCCCGGAGAACGTGCGGTTGTCGCAGCTGAGCTTGACCGACACGTCGCCCATGGTGTCCTTGCCGGGGGAAATCGAATTGATGCGGTAGAGGTCGAAGGAATGCTCGACGGGGCGGATAATCTGGTCAATCGCCTCAAACGCGGCGTCCACCGGGCCGTCGCCGGAGCAGACAGCTTCAAACTGCTGCCCGTCCAGTTCAAGCCGGACGACGGAGGTCGAAGTCGTCATGTTGGATGTATGCACCGCGAACCACATCAGCTTGTAGCCGTCCACCTCAGCATCGTCGGTCGTGGTGGAGTGGGTGACGATGGCGAGAATGTCCTGGTCGGTGACGTTCTTCTTCTTGTCGCAGAGGACTTTGAACTCCTCGAAGCAGCGCGCAAGCTCTTCGTCCGGCAGCTCGTACCCCATTTCCTTCAGCCGCGCGGCGAAAGCGTGCTTGCCGGAGTGCTTGCCCAGCACGATGTTGTCCATGCGGATGCCGACGGATTCGGGCGTGAGAATCTCGTAGGTCTTCTTGTTTGCCAGAACGCCATGCTGGTGGATGCCGCTCTCGTGCCGGAAGGCGTTGACGCCGACAATCGGCTTGGTCAGCGGCGCGCTCTGGCCGATGATGTTGTAGACGGTCTTGCTCGCGCGGGCGATTTGCGTCGTGTCGATGCGGCAGGGCGTGTCGCCGAAAATGTCCGGGCGCGTGCGCATCGCCATCACGACTTCCTCCATCGCGGTGTTGCCCGCGCGTTCGCCCAGCCCGTTGATGGTGCATTCAATCTGCCGCGCACCGCCCAAAACGCCCGCGAGGGAGTTCGCAACCGCCATGCCGAGGTCGTTGTGGCAGTGGACGGAGAATTCCACCTTGTCGCTGTTCTCCACGCCCGCCATCACGTCTTCAATCAGCTTGCGCATTTCGTCCGGCGTGGTGTAGCCGACGGTGTCAGGCAGGTTGATGACGGTCGCGCCGTTCTTGACGGCGGCGTTGACGACCTGAATCAGAAAATCGGTATCCGAGCGAGTGGCGTCCTCGCAGGAGAACTCGATGTTGCTGGTGTACTGCTTGGCGTACTTGACCATTTCAGCCGTGCGCGCCAGCACCTGTTCGGGGGTCATTTTGAGCTTATACTCCATGTGGAGCGGCGACGTGGCGAGGAAAACGTGGATGCGCGGGTCAGCCGCATTCTTGACGGCTTCCCATGCGCAGTCAATGTCCTTCTGCGTCGCGCGGGCGAGGGAGGCGACGGAGCAGTCGCGCACCGTCTCCGCGATGGTCTTGACGCTCTCAAAGTCGCCGGGAGAGGAAATTGCGAAGCCGGCTTCGATAACATCCACCTTCAGGCGCTCCAGACACTTCGCTACCTCGATTTTTTCCTTCAGATTCATCGAGCAGCCGGGCGACTGTTCGCCGTCGCGCAGTGTCGTATCAAAAATCTTAATCTGATTCATGCGCGGAAAACCATCCTTTCAAACAGTGCGGGGACTGTAAATAGTGGAAATAACGAGTGATTATAATCAGCTTTATTCGAGAATTGCGCCCTTATCCGCGGAAGAAACCAATTTCGCGTAGCGTGCCAGATACCCCGTTTTCACCTTCGGTTCGGGGCAAACCCACGCTGCTTTCCGCTTTGCCAGCGTCTCCTCATCCACCTTCAATTCAATTGTGCACTTCGGAATATCAATCGCAATCCGGTCGCCCTCTTCCACCAGCGCAATCAGTCCGCCTGCGGCGGCTTCCGGGCTGATATGCCCAATTGACGCGCCGCGCGTCGCGCCGGAGAAACGCCCGTCAGTCAGCAGGGCGACGCTTTCGCCTAAGCCCATGCCGCAAATTGCGGAGGTCGGGTTCAGCATCTCGCGCATCCCCGGCCCACCCTTCGGGCCTTCGTAACGGATGACTACCACGTCGCCCGGCACAATCTTCCGGGCGTAAATCGCGGCGATTGCGTCCTCTTCGCTGTCGAACACGCGCGCAGGACCTTCATGCACCATCATTTCCGGCGCAACAGCGCTCTGCTTGACGACACAGCCGTCTTTTGCCAGATTGCCCTTCAAAACGGCAATGCCGCCGCTGGTAGAATACGGGTTGTCAACCGGGCGGATGATGCGCTCGTCGCGGTTGACGACGCCTTCGAGGTTCTCCGCCATGGTCTTGCCTGTGCAGGTCATCACCGACGTGTCGAGCAAGCCCTTCTTCGTCAGCTCCTTCATCACGGCGAGGACGCCGCCCGCGCGGTCGAGGTCTTCCATGAACGTATCACCCGCCGGCGCAAGGTGGCAGAGGTTCGGCGTGTGGGCGGAAATCTCGTTCGCGTGGTCAAGGTTGATGGTCACGCCTGCTTCGTGCGCGATGGCGGGCAGGTGGAGCATCGTGTTCGTGGAGCAGCCGAGCGCCATGTCAACGGTTTCAGCGTTGTTGAACGCGGCGGGGGTCATGATGTCGCGCGGGCGGATGTTCTTCTCCACCAGCGTCATAATCTGCATCCCAGCGTGCTTGGCAAGGCGCAGACGCGCGGAGTATGGCGCGGGAATCGTGCCGTTGCCCGGAAGCCCCATGCCCAGCGCTTCGGTCAGGCAGTTCATGGAGTTTGCGGTGTACATGCCAGAGCAGCTGCCGCAGGACGGGCAGGCGTTCTCCTCGTAGTTGCGGACGCCGTCGTCATCCAGCGTGCCTGCCTTGTATGCGCCGACTGCCTCGAACATGTGGCTCAGACAGGTGCGGCGACCGTCGGTCAGGTGTCCAGCGAGCATCGGGCCGCCCGAAACGAAGATGGTCGGGATGTTCAGCCGCGCCGCCGCCATCAGCAGCCCCGGCACGTTCTTATCGCAGTTGGGAATCATCACCAAACCGTCGAACTGGTGGGCAATCGCCATGGCTTCGGTGGAATCAGCAATCAAATCGCGGGTGACGAGGGAGTACTTCATGCCGACGTGCCCCATGGCGATCCCGTCGCAGACGGCAATCGCGGGGAAGAGAATCGGCGTGCCGCCCGCCGTGCGGACGCCCGCTTTGACGGCTTCGGCGATTTTGTCCAGATTCATATGCCCGGGGACGATTTCATTATAGGAGGAAACGACGCCGATGAGCGGCTTGCGGATTTCCTCATCGGTCAGACCGAGGGCATAGAGCAGCGAGCGGTTGGGGGCGCGTTCCACGCCCTGCTTGATGTTTTCGGACAGCAAGGTAATTCCCTCCTGATGTTGCACTATTTCCAGATTCGCCTGCGCCATCTGCTTGCGCCTTTTCCGTTCTGGCGCATTCTCATCTGGAAATAGTGATATGTTTTGTGAAGCGCTTTTGCCGGGTCATGCCCCGGCGGGAGCGGCAGGGCAGCAGAAAGGGGGATACGCCTGCTTTCTGCTGCCGGGATGTCAAGGACATCGAGGTTTGGTTGCAAAGTTGATTTCGCTGATGGAATTGGTCTTTTCCGCGGGTTCCAGAGGGCTTTGCGGTCGCCCTCTGGACTCCTTCGCCTTCGCCATCACCTGCTGCAATGTAGGAAAAGCGGCGTTTGGGGAACGGAATTTGCGGCGCAAGGTGGATAAACACGCGGGCATAGTGTGCAGTTGTCACCAACTAAATCGCGCGAAAGGGTCAAGGGAGGAACTCCCTTGCAGGGTGCAGGGACAGCGTCCCTGCCGGAGTCCAGAGGCAGAGCCTCTGGGGAGGTATCTCAATGAAGGAATTGCATCGGGCAAGGGTCGTCGCCATCGGCAGCGAAGAGGATATGGCGGCTGTCTGCCGTACATTGCTCGCAAACTGCGATTGGCTCGAAATCCCGGATGATCGCCCGCCGTATTCGCTGGAGGAGCTGCGCCAGCAGGTCAAAAAGCATGCGGAGGAGCTGGGCGGCGAGGAAAGCGGATTCTACTATGGCATGGTCGCGCGCTATACCTATGGCGACGCGGATAACCGCACCTGCCGCTTTGATATTGCGCGCCAGCCCAGCGGATTGTGGACGGCGTGCTTCCATTATGATGGCGAAACGCCCTTCCAGAGCGAGGACTGGCTGTACCTGCATGAACACGCCGGGCGCGTGCCGATGCTGGCGATTCACGCCTGCGCGGATTTTGCGGCGGATAAGGGAATGACCGTCTTTACCGGCGGACAGACGCTGGATGAGTGGTCGCAGATGGCGGAAATCTGGTTCTGGCTGATGGAGCAGTACGAAATCGGTAATCCGCCGGAGGAAGCCGTGCAGCACTTGAAGAAGCTGGAAACCATCATGCGCCAAAGCGACTTCGACATGACCATCCCCGAACTTCTGCGGGGGTGCATCGACCACCTGAACGACGTCATGGCGCACACGAATCAGCCGGATGAACTGCGCCGCTTGATGGACGAATGCGCCGAAAGAAAAGATTATCAGGGGCTGTTCGTTGTGCAGTGTCAGGTGGCGGAAACGGTGCTGTGGGACTGCACGCACGTTGATTTGTGGCTTGCGAACCTCGAAAGCATCCTGCGCGAGTGGCAGAAGGAAAATCCGGCATAATCGGCAATCGCCGCGCATACCCTGACAGCAGGAGAGGGGGAGCGCACAGTGAAAGAGCCGACAGTGCCGCAGAAGCCCTGCGGGCTGGTTATCGAGAATCGCAAAAAGGCGGTTCTCACCGGGGTCAAGGAGGTTGACCGCTTCGATGAAACGGCGGTCGTGCTGGAAACATGGGGCGGACGGCTGACGCTGACCGGCAGCGGGCTGCATGTTTCCGCTTTGCAGCTGGAAGAGGGCAAGCTGCTCGTGGACGGCGATATCGACGGCGTGCAGTATGAACAGGGGCGCGCGCGGCGCAGGGGCGGCTTCCTCCGCCGTGCCATCGGATGACGCTGGAGGTGCTGTTCGCGCAGCAGGGACAGGCGGAAACGTTCCTGCGGATGGTGCTGCTCGGCGCGGCGTTCGCCTTGGCGCTGACCCTCGGCGGCGCGTGGCGGCATCGGCATGGCCTGTCCGACGCGGCGGATGTGCTCTGCGCGCTGATGCTCACGCTGGCGGCGCTCCTCGTCCTCATCCATAGCGGGGAAGGGCTGCGGCTGTACGCGCTGCTGGGGCTGCTGCTCGGCGCAGTGCTGTGGGAAACGGGCATCCGACGCATCCTCCGCTGGATTGGAAAACGGCTGAAAAAAAGTTTTCCGTCAGGCAGGAATATGCAAAATCATAGCGAATAGATAAGGAAAAGAACACTTCCGATTCTGGAGAAAAGGAGTGAGGGCGTTGGGGCGCAGGCTGGTGCGTTGGAAGGCGGTTGTCATCCTGCTGGTGGTGTTGGGCATCATCTTCTATGTCGTGATGGCGCAGTCGCGGCAGCGGCTTGACGCGCTCTCGACGCACAATGAGCAGCTGCAGCAGCAGTATGCGGCGCTGGATCAGAAAAATCGGGACTTGCGCGAAGAACTGACGTATGTTGCGACGGATGCGTACATTGAGGAAACCGCGCGCAACGAGTTCGGCTATGTCCGCGACGGCGAAATCCACTTCCACTTTGCCAGCATGGATGTGCTGCGGGGCTACACCGAGGCGGAATGGAACGCGCTGCTGGATGAATTTCGGGATTAAGGGGGACTTTGCGTCTGCAAGTCCCTTTTTCGTTACACATATTGTAAACCAGAAAGACAGGAGAGGTGAACCATGAGGGCAGCAGTCATCGGGATCGGCTCCAATTCGGTGAGGATGCTTGTGGCGGAAGCAGCCGACGGGGAGATCCGCCGCATCAGCCGCGACCGCGCCGGCACACGCCTGTTCGCCGGGCTTGACGAAGCAGGCAACTTGTCGCGGGAGGCAATGGCGTCCTCCTGCGCGGCGGTCAAACGCATGGCGGATTCCGCCCGCAGTCAAGGCGCGGAAAAAGTGCATCTCTTTGCCACCAGCGCCACGCGCGACGCCGCCAACAACGCGGATTTCGCGGCACTGCTCAAAGCCGAAACCGGCTTGACGCTCGAAATCTGCTCCGGCGATGAGGAGGCCGCGCTCTCCTTCTTCGGCGCGACGGATGGCGGCGATTCCGGCGTCATCGACATCGGCGGCGGCTCAACCGAAATCATCATCGGGCAGGGGATGAACATCCGCTGCTCCTTCTCCTGCCAAATGGGGGCGGTGCGCCTGTTCCAGCGGATTCCGATTCGCGACCACGGCGATTTGGATGCGGTGGAGCAGATTGCCGCCGACATTCTGGCTGACAAGCTGCTGGATTACCCTGTGCTGTCGATGCCGGGCAGTTGGCGTGGCACGGGCGGCACATTCACGACGCTTGCCGCGATGGTGAAGGGCATTTACTGGACGGATAGAACCTACATGCACGGCACGGTGCTGACGGAGGCGGATGTGGCGCGGCTGGAGCGGCAGCTGGCGGATATGACGCTGGAGCAGGTGGACCATCTGGCCCAATTGGAGCCTTACGGCTCTGGGAATCCCCGCCCGGTGTTCGCCCTGCTGGGCGCCACGGTGGACAGCGTTCAGGCCGTGGGCCAGGGCAAGCACCTGAAACTGCGGCTCAGCAAGGGTCCCAGCCGGTTTGACGCCATTTTCTTCTCCATGCCGGAGGCCGCCGCTCAGTTGGAGCCCGGCTGCCGGGTGGACGCCGCCTTCTATTTGCAGGCCAATACCTTCCGGGGCACCACCACCCTGCAATTGCAGCTGGTGGACCTGCGCCCCTCTTTAACTCCCAGCCGCCATGAGGCGGAATCCTTGGACCTGCTGCACCGCCTGACGGGGGAGCAGCCCCTCACGGCCCAGGAGACCGCCCGGCTCATGATCTCCCGGGACCAGTTTGCCGCCTTCTGGCGGATTCTGGACCGGCACCTGAAGCAGGGCAAGCTGGAAACAGATCTGCTGCCCTATCTCCGTTCTCTGGCGGCGCAGGTAGGCGGCTGCGACAGTTTTCTCCGGGCCGCGCTGGCCCTGACGGTCTTTCAGGAACGGGGACTCATCTCCCTGTCCCGGCAGGAGGACCGGGTTACGCTATGTCTCAATCCCATTCAGGGAAAGGTGGATCTTTACGCCTCTCCCTGCCTGCGCCGCCTCCGGGGCGGTGCGGAGGTTAAACGAGGTGATTCGCAGTGACGATTGACGAACAGTTTGAGAAATTGGAGAATACCGTCCGGGAATACAATCCCGGCGCGGATTTCAAGCGCATCCGCGAATCCTATGAATTCGCCAAGCAGCATCACGGCGAGCAGCGCCGCAAAAGCGGTGAGCTTTATATCACCCACCCCTTAGCCGTGGCGCAGATCGTGGCGGAGGAACTGCATCTGGACTCCGAGTCCATTGAGGCGGCCCTGCTTCACGATGTCATTGAGGATACGGACGCCACGTATGATGACGTGGCCAAGCTCACCTCCCCCACGGTGGCGGATCTGGTGGAGGGCGTCAGCAAGCTGACCCGGATCCAGTACGCCACCAAGGAAGACGAGCAGATGGAGAATCTCCGGAAAATGCTCATCGCCATGCGCAGCAGAACGCGGGGGAAGCGCATGAGCGTGTTGGCGAGCTTTTCCGGGGCGCTCAGGGAAATGTCGGCGCGGACCTCGTCCGTGGCCTCGGTGAGCTTGCGGTAAACGTCGAACACCGTGTCGGTCGGCGCGAAGCGGACCTTGATGCTCGTCTCCGTCGCGGTGACGGAGGCGCTGCGCTTGACGGGGAGAACGACTTCAATGTCGTTGCGGGCATAGATGCGCCGTCCGGATACGAACCGGTTGATGCCCGGACGCATGGACACCGTGCGGACGTAAGCCGCGATGATCAGATGCAGAAAGCCGAGGTTCGCCCAGCCGCCGGCGCGCTTTTCCCGCAGCCATTTCTCCACGCCCGTGACCTCCACGCTGTCCGAGAGGAAGCAGGCGGCGTCGCTCCGGCGGCGGAGGATGTACGGCTGGATGCGGGCGTAGGCGGGAAGCGTATAGAGCTGGCGGCCCTCCCGCCGGTCGTTCATATGTCGGGTGTATCGCTCTGCCATGAAAGAGTCTCCTTTTATGGGTGCAGAATGGGGCTTTTTCGTGCCCGCTCGATGGGCACAATTTGTTTATTATATAATATTATATAGTTTCTTCTCAATTTTGCAAGCATAAAATACAACT
>ERZ773194.3341-NODE-3341-length-13890-cov-3.651319_pt1 | contig 13890 bp, 15 predicted proteins | sample MGYA00511240_ERZ773194 | MGnify/ENA primary metagenome ERZ773194 (study PRJEB29015, sample SAMEA2737774) | human gut metagenome | biome: human gut; feature: human-associated habitat; material: faeces | place: China | collected 2012 ... | reverse complement strand
TATCCACAGAAAATACGTTCAGCCATTCCACGCCAAGTTCATCGATTTTATCCAAAAGACCTGCTTTTGCCAAGGAAGAGAACCAACCGCCATTTCCATTTGGTGAAGTTGAAAGTTTTGCTTTACCTTCCATATAAATCTTTCCGTCATAGCTTACTGACGGTGCCATTTCCTGAACAAAAAAGAATACATAATCTTTGTTATAGCCAAAATAATCGTGTTCTTTGAAAAACTGTGTCGTATCGTCATTGTTCTTTTCACTTGTCATGATAAATAACGGAATCCATGCATTCGCTTTTTCTTTCACCTGCATCAAATTATGTATTAACTGTTCAAACAGATATAATTCTTTTGTCACGCCAACATTTAACATTCCTTTTGGCTTATCCAGACCAAGTCTTGTTCCCTGTCCGCCTGCCAAAAGAACCGCACCCACTTTGCAGTCATAAATTGCCTGAAGTCCGATTTCTTCATAATGCTCTCTCTTTGCCGCAATCTCCTCTAATGTCACAGCGCCAAGTGGCTCTAATTTTCCTTTTGGTATCTCTTTTACACCGCCCTCAATCAAATTAAGAAGCGACAAATCCAAATCTTCAATCTGTTTCAACAGTGACTTTTTCTCCTCTTCTCCCAATTCCTCAAAATATTGTAATAAATGTTCCTGACCAACAGGCATTAATTTCTGCTTTGCTTCTTCGTAAGTCATCCTTTTTTCTCCTTTCCTTAGCACCATGGCGCCATCCTATCCTCATTGTACCATTTTCCATAAAAAGTACAAGAGAAACTTATTGTGTTTGCCCTTGAAAAATGATATGATTATTGTTATATGTTTATTGGATTTGTACAAGATAGAATGGAGGATATTATGACACAGAGTGAAAAAGCGTTAAAGCTGCATGAAGAATGGAATGGAAAAATTACAACCACACCAAAGTGTGAGGTAAAATCAAGAGAAGATCTTGCCATTGCCTACACACCGGGTGTTGCAGAACCATGTAAAGTAATTGCCAAAAACAAAGAAGAAGCTTACCGCTATACCATCAAGTCAAATACGGTTGCCGTTGTTTCCGACGGGAGTGCCGTTTTGGGCCTCGGTAACATCGGCGCAGAAGCCGCTATGCCGGTTATGGAAGGAAAAGCTGTTTTATTCAAAGAATTTGGCGGGGTCAATGCTTTCCCAATCTGTTTAGATACACAGGATACCGAAGAAATTATCAAAACTGTAGTCAATATTGCCCCTGCTTTTGGCGGCATTAACTTGGAAGATATTTCCGCACCACGTTGTTTCGAAATCGAAACGCGCTTAAAAGAATTACTTGACATCCCGGTTTTCCACGACGACCAGCACGGAACAGCCATCGTAGTTCTCTCGGGAATCATCAATGCATTAAAAGTAGTGAACAAAGAAAAAGAAGACTGTAAAGTCATTGTAAACGGTGCCGGTTCTGCAGGAATCGCTATCACAAAACTTTTACTCCGCTATGGATTTAAGGATGTAACACTCTGCGATAAATCCGGTATTTTAAGTAAAAACAGTAAGGACTTAAACTGGATGCAGAAAGAAATGATGGAAGTTACCAATTTATCCGGCAAAGAGGGAGGTCTTGCCGATGCCTTTGTCGGCGCTGACATTTTCGTAGGCGTTTCCGCTCCGGGAATCGTAACAGAGGAAATGGTTGCCTCAATGAACCGCGACGGTATTTTGTTTGCCATGGCAAATCCGGTACCGGAAATCATGCCTGACCTTGCAAAAAAGGCCGGTGCAAAAGTGGTTGGAACCGGACGTTCCGATTTCCCAAATCAGGTCAACAATGTAGTTGCTTTCCCCGGCATTTTCAAAGGTGCCTTAGAGGGACGTGCCACACAGATTACCGAAGAAATGAAATTAGCAGCCGCTCTTGCTATCGCATCTTTAGTACCGGAAGATGAGTTAAATGAAGATAACATTATGCCGGAAGCTTTTGATCCACGCGTTGCAGATGTTGTAAGTGCTGCCGTAAAAGCACATATTGCTGATTAATCATGGAAAAATGGGGCGATAAACCGTACCACTCTCTGGATTACGAGAACAAAAAACGTTTTGGTGAAAAAGTATATAAAATTTCTCTGGCTGGTGGAACCACCTGCCCAAACCGCGATGGCACGCTTGGTACAAGAGGCTGTTGTTTTTGCAGTGGCAGCGGTTCCGGTGATTTTGCCGCCACCAAAGGAAGCATTACCGAACAGATCGAAGAAGCCATTGCCCGTGTTTCCCGTTACAAAAACGCAGGGCATCATTTTACCGCTTACTTCCAATCTTTCACCGCTACATACGCACCGGTTGAAACTTTGCGGGCGGCTTGGGAAGAAGCAATGACACATGAATCCGTTGTCACGCTTGCAATTGCAACGAGACCGGACTGTTTAGGAGACGATGTTCTCTCGCTGTTAGCCGACTGCTGTAGAAAAATGCCGGTGACCGTTGAACTCGGTTTACAAACCATTCATCCGGACACCATCCGCTACATCCGTCGGGGTTATCCAAACTCCGTATACGAAACAGCAGTAAAAAACCTGCAAAATATCGGTGTGAATGTTGTAACTCACGTGATTGCGGGTCTGCCCGGTGAAACAAAAGAAAACTTTCTCGATACGGTAAGATATGTTGCTGATATAGGAAGTGACGGTATTAAACTCCAGCTTTTGCATGTACTGAAAGGAACCGACTTAGCGTTGGATTATGAAAATAAAATGTTCCGGACACTGACTCCGGATGAGTATTTAGACTACATTGCCGAAGCACTTTCGATTCTTCCACCGGATATGGTGATACACCGTGTGACCGGTGACGGACCAAAGGACTTATTAATTGCTCCTCTGTGGAGTGCCAACAAGCGAATGGTTCTAAACTCCCTTCAAAAAAAAATGAAGCAGGAACATATTTTTCAGGGAAAATTTTATCACGGGAAATAAGGAGGGATTTGCTATGCCAAATGGCTCAATTACCATTTATAAACTAATTATTTTATATACACTAAGTAAAGTAGATTCTCCACTGCCGCCCGGCGTGATTTCCGATTACATCACAGACCGCGGCTACACAAATTATTTTAATTTACAAAATGCCTTTGGGGAATTGTTAGAAGCGGATTTAATCAAAGAGGACAGCACCTATCATTTAACGTACTACACGCTGACCGAAGCAGGTGCCGAAACATTAGAGTTGTTTGGTGCTCCTTTATCAAGAGAAATTCGGGACGAAATCAATCATTACTTAGAAGAACACAAATTTGAAATCATTGATGATACATCTTTAGTGAGTGACTACCATGCGACAAACGATGGCACCTATCTCGCCACCTGTACACTGCGCGACGGCAATCATGTTCTCATGCAGCTGTCTTTGGACGTTGCCACGGAAACAGATGCTATCAAAGTATGCGAAAACTGGCAGTCGAAAAGTGATATCCTCTATCAGACTGCCATACAAAATCTTCTTTCTTAACTTGTATGAGGGAGTGCCGCATCAACCAACGCCGGTGCTCCCCATTTCTAAATATTTCAAATAAGCACCATATGTCATCGTAACCGCATTATCACCAGTTCCAACTGCTACGGTAACTTTTTCAAAATCCGAAGCCGTTGCTTTTACTGCAGTCGTATCAGTCGATTGAGACGTTGTTTTCTTCTCTTCTACACCAGTAGAAGCACCACTTCCCTCATATGCATCGGAAGTAGTCGAAACCTTGCGGTTCGGAACAGTAACGCCTTCCTGCATAAATTTCTTTATCTTTTTCACGTAATTTGTCGTCTCTTTATACGGTGGCACACCGCCGTACTTTTTCACCGCACCGCTGCCGGCGTTATATGCCGCTGCCGCCAATGTGTAATCACCGTTAAATTTCTTCAAATGCGCTTTCAGAAGTTTTGCCGCTCCCATAATATTCTGCTCGGCATCAAACGGATCTTTGATTCCTAACCCCTTCTGTTCTTCCGGCATCACCTGCATAATTCCCTGTGCTCCGGCAGAGGAAACACACTTTGTGTTAAAATCTGATTCTGCCTTTGCCACGGCAACTAAGAAATCATAGGAAATATCATATTTTTCTGCCGCCCGCTCAAAGATACTTTTTAACGTCGTGCTTCCTGTACTCTCGGAAGTATCATTCGACGTTTTGTTTGTCTTTGATGCTGACGATATTTTTTCTGTCGTCTTTGCTGTCGTCTTTTTCAGCGACGCACTTTCTGTGTTTTCCTCAGAAGCCGCAGCATACAACGCATTTTCCTTTTCTAACACTTTCTGAAACGGAGTAATGGATGTCTTTGTATGCGAAGCGGACAGCGATACACTTGCTGCCTGATTGGTTCGATTTGTAATATCCTGAACATACATCGCCGACATCTTATTTCTCCTTTCACAAAAATCTCCAAACTTAATTTCATTATACCGAAAACCGTTTTAAAAAGCAAGACAATCCTAGCGGTATTTTTCCAAAAATTCATCCATCTTCTTCATAGATTCTGTAAGAACGGACACCTCCGGCAGATAGACAATACGGAAATGATCCGGATTTGCCCAGTTAAATCCGCCGCCATGTACCAAAAGCACATGTTTTTCACGCAGAAAGTCTAACACAAACTGCTCATCATTTTGAATTCCAAAACGCTTTGCATCAATACGTGGGAAGATATAAAAGGCCGCTTCCGGATGAACAACAGACAAACCATCCACACCATCAATCGCCTCACAGATGCATTTTCGCTGCTCATACAATCTGCCCCCCGGTAATAAAAGCGGGTCAACATCCGGTCTGTTTTTCAGTGCCGGTGCCACCACGTGCTGTGCTAACACGTTGGCACACAAACGCATGGACGAAAGCATGTTAATTCCTTCTATGTAACCTTTGCCCTTTGACAAGTCTCCGCTAAGCACCATCCAGCCGCTGCGAAATCCTGCTATGCGGTCTGATTTGGAAAGTCCGTTAAACGTTACTACAAACAAATCCGGTGCCAAAGATGCAATCGATGTATGCGTTTTGCCATCAAAAACAAGTCTGTCATAAATCTCATCCGCAAATAAAATCAATTCATGGCGTCTTGCCAGCTCCACAATCTGCTCTAACACTTCTTTTGGATACAAAGCACCTGTCGGATTATTCGGGTTAATAATGACAATTCCCTTTGTTCTGGAATTGATTTTTTTCTCCATATCCGCAATATCCGGATACCAGTTGGATTTCTCATCACAAATATAATGAACCGGCGTTCCTCCTGCCAATTTTGCCGCAGCTGTCCACAATGGGTAATCCGGTGCCGGAATCAAAATTTCGTCGCCATCATTTAACAAGCCCTGCATCGCAAGGGAAATCATTTCACTGACTCCGTTTCCGATGTAAATGTGGTTCATCTCCAAATTTGGCAGCCCCTTTGACCGGTGATAATCTAAAATCGCCTCACGTGCCTCAACAATACCATTGGACTCGCTATACCCCTGACTCATCGGGTCATCCAATGCATCGCGAATGGCGTCCAAAATCCACGAAGGTGCCTGAAAGCCAAACGGCGCCGGGTTTCCTATATTTAACTGGAGAATCTGCGTGCCCTGGCGTTTCATCTCATTTGCCGCATCCAGAACAGGGCCTCTCACATCGTAACATACTCCATGTAATTTATCTGATTTTGCAAAAGTTCTCATCCTTCCACATCTCCATTCCTTTTTCTAATTTCATCATATCGGTTCGGCAGCCGGCGCAGCGAATAAATGCTTGCCGCCACAACCACAATGCAAAGTACATAAAAAATCACATACCAGATAGAAGCAATCCGGATTTGCCGATAGGCAAACCATTGTCCGATTCCACTGATTAAATAAGAACTTAAATTAAATGCCATATGCATAAGGGTGCTTCCCCAGATACTCTGTGTTTTTTCAAAGATGTACGCCAAAATAATACCAAAGGCAGCCGCATACAATCCCTGAACAATATTTTTATGGTATATACCAAAAATCAGTGCCGAAACAAGTGCTGACACATCAACCGGAAAACAAGTTCTAAGTCCACCGTAAATCACGCCGCGAAACAGTAGTTCCTCCGCAATCGGTCCCACGACAACAACAAGAAGCAGCACAGCAAACGGAGAACCGTTTTTCAGGCTTAAAATCTCACTCACATTGTCATAGGAAGCAAATATGTTTGGCAGAAGATACCGCAAAAATCCAACGGTGATGCCAATCGCATACTGTCCAAACAACCCAATCGCCGTCAAACCGGCGATACGCTTTACCGTAAACAGTGGGCGGTAATCCGGTCTGTAATGCCATTTATTTTCCCGCACGGCATACCAGAAACCAAACACAAATAATACAACCAATTTCAAAATAAAATTTGCCATAATCTGCACTTGAATTTGTTCCTGCTTTGTCATACCTTTATGTAACGCAAGTCCAAACAAGGCACGAAACAACACTTCCAAGCCGTAACAGACAAGGAGGGCAAGCAGCGTCCAGCCAATTGTCTTTATTATTTTTTTCAATCTGCCATATCCCCCTTAAACTAATTTCCCGTTTCGTTTCTATTTCCAACGGCATTGATATTCATTTTACCACGCCGTCTCCAATCGGTCAATTTTCTATTGCTAATTTTCTTTGTAAATGATAGTATGTTTATGATGCTGTGGGAGGACATCTGTTGGATGTAACATTAAATAACCGCCTGCTTATCAGGCTTAAGAATGGAGGATACTTATGAAACTCTGGGGAGGACGATTCACCAAAGAGACCAATCAGTTAGTACACAATTTTAACGCTTCCATTTCCTATGACCAGAAATTTTACAAACAGGACATTTTAGGAAGTATTGCACATGTAACGATGTTAGAAAAACAGGGGATTTTAACTGCTTCTGAAAAAGATGCCATTGTCGATGGTCTGCAGGGAATCCTGAATGATTTAGAGAGCGGTGCTTTAGAAATTACTGCGGAACACGAGGACATTCACAGTTTCGTGGAGGCAAACTTGATTGAACGCATTGGAGATCCCGGCAAAAAACTTCACACCGGACGCAGCCGAAACGACCAGGTTGCCCTGGATATGAAATTATATATAAGAGATGAAATTGTTGAAATCAATGATTTGCTCAAGGAATTGATGGTGGTAATTCACCGGATCATGTCAGAAAATATTGATACTTTTATGCCTGGCTTTACCCATTTGCAGAAAGCTCAGCCAGTAACACTTGCTCACCATTTCGGGGCTTATTTTGAAATGTTCCGCCGCGACAGAAGCCGCCTGCGCGACATCTATGACCGCATGAATTACTGTCCGCTCGGTGCCGGTGCTCTCGCCGGAACAACCTATCCTTTGGACCGCGAGTACACTGCTTCTCTTTTGAAGTTTGACGGTCCTACTTTTAACAGTATGGATTCAGTTTCCGACCGTGATTACCTCATTGAACTACTCAGTGCTCTCTCGACGATTATGATGCATATGAGCCGTTTCTGTGAAGAAATCATTCTGTGGAACTCAAACGAATACCGTTTTGTTGAAATTGATGATTCTTATTCCACAGGCTCGAGTATCATGCCCCAGAAAAAGAATCCTGACATCGCCGAACTTGTCCGCGGAAAAACCGGTCGTGTATACGGTGCTTTGATTTCAATGCTGACAACAATGAAGGGAATTCCGCTTGCTTACAACAAAGATATGCAGGAAGACAAGGAATTTACCTTTGATGCCATTGACACTGTAAAGGGATGTCTGGCACTGTTTACCGGCATGATTGACACAATGAAGTTTAATAAGCAAATTATGGAAGACAGCGCAAAACATGGTTTCACAAATGCGACCGATGCCGCTGACTACTTAGTCAACCACGGCGTTCCTTTCCGTGATGCACACGGCATCATCGGACAGTTAGTACTGCTTTGTATCGAGAAGAAAATTCCACTCGACGACCTTCCATTGGTAGAGTATAAAAAGATTTCTCCTGTTTTTGAAGAGGATATCTACGAAGCAATTTCGATGAAAACATGCGTAGAAAAACGTAACACCATCGGTGCTCCGGGCGAGGAAGCCATGAAAAAAGTAATTGCTGCAAACGCTCTTTATTTGCAGGAAAGTTAATTGTTAATGATTCAAAAAAACCCCTGTCATTTCGGGTGAAAATCTCACCCGAAATTGACAGGGATTTTTCATATGCGTAATGTTTACCGCATGATAAACCATTTCATTGTTTCATTACTTTTTATCGCCGTATTTTTTCTCATAGTTGGCAATACATTTTTCAATAACCGCAATTGCTTCTGACGGACCACCAAAGTCCTTGACGTCTGTTTCCTTATTCTCTAAATCTTTGTATACCGAGAAGAAGTGCTGAATCTCTTCAAAGATGTGCTCCGGCAGCTGCTCAATGTCGGTGTAGTAATTGTATGTTGGGTCGTTGTACGGAATCGCAATAATTTTCTCATCCATATCCCCATTGTCACGCATGTACATAACGCCAATCGGGTAACAGCGAACCAGCGACATCGGCTCAATTTCCTCCGAGCAAATCACAAGTACGTCAAGCGGGTCCTTGTCATCGCCGAGCGTTCTCGGGATAAATCCATAGTTCGCCGGATAATGGGTCGAAGTGTAAAGAATACGGTCCAAAATAATCAATCCCGTTTCTTTGTCTAATTCGTATTTTTTCTTGCTTCCTTTCGATATCTCAATTGTCGCAATGAAATCGGTCGAAGAAATCCGCTCCTTGCTGATATCATGCCAAATATTCATGTGTGGCCCTCCTAATTTTTTCTTGTGTAACCCCACGCATTATTAGCGAATATAGTTTGTACGGATTACCGGTTCTCTCTCCGGGAATGTAATGCCCTTCTCTTTTCCTGCTTCAATGCATGAAAGAAGCCATGCCATATTGTTTCCGAGCGTCCGCATCGTCTGCATTCCCTCTTCGTCCTGCTTCACTTCTTCTGCCTTGCCCCCATGCACCTGATTCCAATACTGGGAACCAACAACCGGCATACAGTTAATGGTAAAATACTTATTAATCTGGTCGAATGCCGCCGATGCTCCTCCACGACGACAGCTTACTACAGCCGCTGCCGGTTTTCCGGTCATTTTACTGCCACCGCTGTAAAACGCACGATCCATAAATGATGTCAATGCTCCACTTGCCGCAGCATAATGTACCGGCGAACCAAATATATATCCGTCCGCCTCTCCGGCCTTCGCAACAAATTCATTTACAACGTCCTTGCGGAAACATCCTTCTCCCGTCTTCGCACAGGCTCCGCATCCGATACAACCGGCAATTTCTCCATTACCAACCCAGAAAATTTCCGATTCAATGCCATATTTCTCTAACGCACCTGCCACTTCTTTCAGCGCCGTATATGTGCAGCCTTCTTTATGAGGACTTCCATTTACCATCAGTACTTTCATGTCATCCTTCCTTTCCAATGAATCAATCACTGCTCTTTTTGATACATTTTATTATCTTATCTTGTCTAGTATAACAGACCATTCTCCAAAAGGAAAGTAAGAAATGCTTCGCATCCCTCTAAAACATCATCATACGTCTCGTCAAAATTGCCGGTATACCACGGGTCTGCGATATCTCTTCCGTCACCGCTCCACGCTAAAAGTTTGCTGACTTTCCCCTCCTGGTCACCGCCTAAAATCCGGTTTATATTCTTCATATTCCAGGTATCCATGCCAATGATGTAGTCAAATTTGTCGTAATCGCTGCGGCTTAACTGGCTCGCTCTATGTGGCAGAACCGGCACTCCTACCTGACTTAGTTTGCGCATAGTTCCGCGGTGCGGCGGGTTGCCTAACTCCTCCGTACTCGTCGCCTTGGAATCAATTGTAAATTGGTCGGAAAGACCACGCTTGTTTACCATGTCTTGGAAAACAAATTGCGCCATGGTGCTGCGACAGATGTTGCCGTGGCAGATGAATAATACTCGAATCATAACTTTCTATATCCTTTCGATACCTTTCAACACCTCAAAATTCTAAGCACATCGGTGTTTTCTGTATCCATATTCTTTTTTTCATTTTTTATCAAAATACACCTTATTTTCTCATATTTTCACACTCAAAAGGTGTAAAAAAAGGTGTAAATTTGAACGTTTTGCACCTTGCCTTTTCGACAGGCTAACTAGAAGTTGAACATCTCCATTTCTTCTTCACTTGCTAACTGCTCCACAATTTCTTCCTGGTGCATCAATTCATTTTCTTTTTGCATCATTACATACATTTCTTCTTTCACATCATCTACCTGCAGATGTGTGTATGTATCAAAAGTAATTTCCATAGAACTATGTCCCATAATATACTTTAGCTTGGCAGGATTCATACCTGCTTTTGCCATCTTGGTACAAAAAGTATGTCTGCACACATGAGGAGTTATCGTTGGCAATGGTTCCTTATACAGCTTATTGTACTTCTCTCTGATAAATTGAAAATACTTTTCCCAATGCAATGCCACCATCGGCATGTCATTCTGGTCTAAGTAAAGGAAACCACTATACCCATCGACCACAGGTTCCTTCTTTACTTTTCTACGATTTTTAATAATCGTCCGAAAGCACTCCGCCACTTGCTCTGTCATGGGAACTTTTTGCACACCGGCTGTTGTTTTTGTCTTCTGAATAATATATGCTTTCTTTTCGTTATACACCCGAACCAATTGATGATCTACATTTATCACCATATTGTCAAAATCTATATCCGAAATTGTAAGCCCAACAAATTCAGAGATTCGCAATCCCGTGTTAAACAGTATATATACACCCTCATACACTCTATTATAGTGTACATCGGAGCGAATAAAGTCAAGAAATAACCTTTCCTGCTTTCTGGTAATTGCCTGTCTCATAACACTATCATTAACAATCACACTAGCCAATTCAAAGTCAAAAGGATTCTTTCTTATAAAGTCATCCTCATAAGCCAATTGAAATGCCGGTCGTAACACGCCTCGAATGGAATGTATGGAACTATATCCTCTTCCATTTTTCTGCAAATTGATTAACCATGCTCGTGCATCTGATGTTCGTACCGACGATATTTTTCGCTTGCCAAAATCATCTTTTTTCAAGAAATTGACCACCGTTTTGTATCCCAGCCGTGTACTTGGTTTAACACCGATTTTTTGCGAAATATATAATTCCACCAAAGCTAATACTGTCATATCTCCACGACTTATTGCCAGTCTATCCTGCTTATCCTTCATGATTCGCGCAATTTTCTCACGCAACGATTCATCTTTTTTTCCATTTACTGCAGGGTCATTTGGCACTAATCGAGTAGAATACACATATCTGGATTTACCTAACTCATCCACATATTTATAACGGTATCTGCCATCCGCCAACTGTATCTCTCCATTGTGAAGTTTTCTGTTCTTTTTGTCTCTTCTATTTGTTTTCATATATGCTTTCCTTTCTTTTCATTAAAGAAAGTCAAGCCCTAATATGATATAAACATGATAACACATTTCTTTACTTCTGCAAAAGTTTTATTTTTCTACATTTATATACTACTTTAACTAAACCGCATTTGCAGAATCCAAATATTCTTCAAATAATTTTCGCTTTATCTGAACACGATTCCCAACCATCAATATATACGGTGCATATGGATCTTCTGATACAAGCGCCCGAAGCCTCGCGCGTCCAATATGAAAATATGCTGCCGCCTCATCAATAGTCATGGTATATCTTTGCCAAATAGGAACATCCAATTTTTCTACTTTTGATGACATGGTTTCACCTCCACCATTAATCAGGCACTTCACACAAGAGTCCATTTACCAGTCCTTCCACTTCTAAACGATATATCATTAATCGAAGAAGATAATTAGCCATATGTCGTGCACCACGCTCCCAATCTTCTATTGTTCGACAAGGAATCCCAAAATATTCGGAAAATTCTTTCTGCGTCATGCCTGCTTGTTTTCTTGCTTTCTTTAATAATTCCATTGTTTCCATTTACGCCCCCTTTTTACAATGTGTGTTTCTATAACTACAGATTACCACGCATTGCGTTGTTTGTCAAGGCTAATTGAAACAAAATCTCCAGTTGAAATCATCAGTGGTTATGGTTAGTAACCCACTCGGGACTTGCACCCTCTTCTCTTGGACCCTTACGGGGAGTATCATTATCACAGAACAGTCGCAACCACGGAATCACCACAATTCCTCTTTTGCATGGATGTTATCGCTCCCGGCATCTCACATCAGGTGGACGTTCAAAGTTGAAAACACATTCTCATCCCATCAATCCTATCCTTACCGATCCTGGCGCATCTGCGGCACGGCGCAATGCGTAACTGTTCCTCATGTCTGATGAAATCATCATATTCAGTTGTATGTATCCACCAATTCTGTGGACACATCTAAATTATAAAATCGGGTTTTGAAAAATGGTAGACTAAATGTTCCGTGGTACTTGTATCGGTTTATCGGAATATCTTGTGCAAATTCCTCAAAGAAAAAGAGGCAGCAAAACAATTGTTTATATGCTACCTCATACATTATGTATTTTTCTCTTAATTGCTATTTTCATCATTTGCTTCTTTCTGCAATCCGCTTCAAGCTATGCAAATATTCAAGCATTATTTCCCGGTACTCTTCCGGGAGTGATCTTGCTTCAAGAATTGCTTGAATCTCCTCATCTTTTTCCAATACAAGGATTTCCTCGCTTGTTTGAAACAGGTCAAAAGGCTCTATCTGCATTCCATGGCATATCTTAATGATATTACTTTCACGGATATCATAATCTTCTTTTCTTATGATGTCATAAATTGTACTAAGAGAAATCCCACTTCTTTGTGCAAATTTATATTTCGACATCTTTGTTTCTTCTAAATATTCCAAAAGTTTTTTTCGGACTATGCTTTGTTCCATTCGGAAAGCACTCACATCCTTTCTGTGACCACATTTGCATTATACAATGACAATTCTATTTTCAACAGACTAATTGTTCCGTGATACTTATTACGGTTCTCCGTGATAATCACGCACTTTTCTATAATCTATGGGTCCGGACGTCGTATGTGTTCCTCATCGGCATGCTTCCATAATATTCTAAGCAACATCAATAGAAGCATTTTTTTGGTACTGGTTCTCCCCATCTGTGTTCTTCTCCCTCCTATCCTTCATCCCACAGAACACAGACCCTCTATACAAAAGAAAAAGAGGATTCATGTTCCTGACATGTTCCTCTTTACTCTTTTACTGCTTATTCATATTCATTTGCTCGCCGGACTCGGCGGTATGTACTCTGTCAATTCTCCTAAATCCACATTCAAATACAAGCACAATTTACATAGAAATTTCAAATCCCATCGGGTTTGCTTGTCTTGGCAATACCTATTGAAGTTTGTGCGTGGTATATCCATATCTTTACATAGTTTATTTTTACTAATTCCACGCTCATCCAATATTTCTTCAATCCGCAAATGAAGATGACCTAAATCAGTAACATACTCATTCGTATTTTGCATGCGAAACATCTCCTATAAAAGTATATTTTAATTTTATAGGATTAGTCACATTTTTATAATTCACAGTTATGCGACTGACAGATATATTACCCTCTTACTCCATTTTTATCCATCTCAGTCTGCTCCTTTACAATACAAAATCAACAAGTTTCATTTTGTACTTGAAAAGGAAAATGCCCGCATAAAGGAATTATTAGAAAAAGCAAATAATCACTAACCATTAACCACCAACCACCGCAAGGTATTCACAAGCCACAGAATACACTATGCGGTGGTTTTTTCTCAGTCGGTGAAACCCGTCCACCTATTCCAAATACAGATAAAAGTAGTGGCTGTCAGCGGGATTGAACTGCTTCCCGTCAAGTAGACAATTGAAAAAATATAAATTTTTCCTGCCAGT
>ERZ773194.3336-NODE-3336-length-13902-cov-4.907489_pt1 | contig 13902 bp, 13 predicted proteins | sample MGYA00511240_ERZ773194 | MGnify/ENA primary metagenome ERZ773194 (study PRJEB29015, sample SAMEA2737774) | human gut metagenome | biome: human gut; feature: human-associated habitat; material: faeces | place: China | collected 2012 ... | reverse complement strand
TGGCGCAATGTGTTGCGCCAGGGGCGGCTTTCATTTTCGGGCGATCGCCCGACGACCCGTCCGAAAGGGTCAGTCGTCGATGTCGATCAGGTTGAATTTCAGGTCGAACGTCAACTCCAACCCGTTGGTGAGCTTCACCTCGTAATCCCGTTTGTCGCGGTCGATCTGGACGACGGACGTATCGGGATAGTACTGGGAAACGTACTGCGCGATCTGCTGAGGGATGATCGCGGCAGGAACCGTCGAATATTTGCAGTCGACCTCTTTCCAGTCGCCGTTTCTCAGGAATTCGACCTTGGAACTGCTGGTGAAGATCACCTCGTAGGTCGTATCGAAGAGTTCGCGCTCCATCTTGGCGAAGGAGACCTTTTCGTTGGGGAAATGCTGGCGGATGAACTGCTGCGCCTTTTCGGGCAGTTCGCTGACGCTGATCGGACGATCGTTGTCGGCACTGACGGTAGAGGTGCCGAGGGCGAACACTGCGGCGGCGAGAATCAGAAGCTTTTTCATGGCGTTTCGTTTTTTTAATGAATTGAACATTGTCCTTGTTTGATGATGCAAAGTTCATACGCGATTTTGAAACGAATTTGAAAATTCCCCGTCGCAACGAATTTTTTTCCGTTTTTTCGAAAAAATCACGGCCAACGAACCGAAAAGCGGTGGCGCCCCCCTTCGAAACGATAGTCGATCCGCAATCCGTAATACCGCCCGACGGCACTGACCAGCGCGAGTCCGAGACCGGTGGAACCCTCCTTGCGGGCGCCCTGATAGAAGCGTTCGAAGATATGTTCGGCATCGAGCGGCGCCGTACCGTCGTTGGTCACCGTCAGCGTGCGGTCGCGCAGCTCGACCCCGACCGCACCCCCTTCGGCCGTATGGAGGTAGGCGTTTTTCAGCAGATTGGTCACCAGCGTCGACGCCAGAGACTCGTTCATCCGCACGACGAACGCCTCCGGAGCGAACACTGTGCAGGCGATGCCGCGACCGGCGTAGATCTCGTCATAGAGGGCGACCTGTTCGCCGACGACCGCGGCCAGATCGACCTCCGAGCTCTCGGGGAACTGGCCGTTGTCGATCTTGGTGAGCAGCAGCAGGGTCTTGTTGAGCCGCACGATCTGACGCAGCGTGCGCTGCATTTTGAGCAGCTCTTCCATTTGCTTTTCGGTGGGTTCGGTGTTGTCGAGCAGCCACTCGATCCGGTTGCCCAGCACGGCCAGCGGAGTCTGCAACTCGTGCGACGCATTGCCGATAAAGTGTTTCTGCTGTTCGAACAGCGCTTCGGAACGGTCGACGGCCTGCTGCGCCGCAGCGCTGAGCCGTCGGAACTCCACGATCCGCGTGGAGCAGGGGACGGGCGCACCGCGACGGCCGGGCGTATAATCGTCGAGCCAGCGCAACAGTTCGTAGAGCGGGCGCATACTGCGGTGGAAGACCCAGACGGTCAGCGAAATGGTGGTCAGCAACAACAGCAGGTAGAGGAAGACCACCCAATAGAGGATCGCCCGCAACAGGTCGTCCTTCTCGAAGGTGGGGGTGGCGACCTTCAATTCGTAATAGGCGCCGTCGGCATCCTGGAAAATCGTTGTCAATACGCGGGCCGGCTCGGTCTCCTCCTTTTCGGGAATGTAGACCTCGGCGTCGTAGTAATCGATATGCGGACGGACGGCGGCTTCGGGAGCGCCGATGGGCACGATCGAATAACTGTTGTTCGACCCGTTGTTCGGCTTCGGCAGTTCGCGTCCCGCGAGCATCCGCTTGACGATCAGCTCCGAATAGTCTTCCAGCGCATCGTCGGCCTCGTCGTTGATCTCGTCGACCATCGTAAAGTAGAACAATACGCCCCAGAGCGCCATCAGAGGCAGCAGGGCGAGCGACAGGCGCAGGGCGATGCGGGAGATGAGTTTCATGCGGCGGTGCGTATTCGGAAGCGGGTGCGGTCGCGTACCCGCTGCGGGTTATTCGGATTGCGGCGGCGAGAGTTTGTACCCGAAGCCGTAGACGGATTTCAGCTCGACGGTCGCGCCGGCCTCGGCGAGTTTGCGCCGCAGATTCTTCATCTGGGCATAGACGAAATGGAAGTTGTCCGCGTCGTCGGCATGGTCGCCCCAGACGGCTTCGGCCAACACGGCCTTGTCGACCAGATGGTTCGGGCGCTGCATGAAGTAGAGCAGAATGTCGAACTCCTTTTTCAGCAATGCCAGTTCGCGTCCCTCCACCTCCACGCGCCGGCCCTCCGGCCAGAGCGAGACGTTGCCCAGCGAGAGCGACAGATCCCCGCCGCTGCGGCCGCGCCGCAGCACGCTGCGTATACGCGCCAGCAATTCGGCCGTGTGGAACGGTTTGGGCAGGTAGTCGTCGGCGCCCTGTTCCAACCCCAGAACCTTGTCTTCGAGCGAGTTGCGTGCCGATATGATAATTACGTTCTCGCGCTTGCGCAGCTCCTTGATATGCTCCAGCAGCCGCAGTCCGTTGCCGTCGGGGAGCATGATATCGAGCAGGATGCAGTCGTAGCTGTATCCCGCCACCTTGGCGTCGGCTTCGGCGTAGGTCGCCGCCGTTTCGACCACGTAGTGCTCCTGTACGAGGGCACGGTACATGATCTCGCGCAGCGACGGTTCGTCTTCCACGATCAAAATCTTCATGCGACAAAATTACGAAGCAATTTTGAATTAAAATCAAAACGGCGCACCCTTTTGCAAATTAAATCATACCCATCCGTACAGACTGCACGAAACCTGCCGGCTGAGCCGACCGCCGGCTCCGGCGACCGACCGCGGCGGGAATGAAGACGGCAACTACAACGAACGCCTCGGACGAAGAGTGCGTCAAGGACTGCCGCCGGACGATTGCCTCGGTCCCTGCAACAGTCTCGTCGCAACCGAGGCAGGCGAGACGTTTCGAGCAAGTACGGTTCACGAAGAAGGCGACGTAGAAATTCACATCGCCGGACAGAACCTGAAAACAAGATCGCTTTCTACGATGGATTTCGTATCTTCACAAAGATTCACCGGAGTAAAAATCAGACATAAAAACAAGGTGCCTCTCTGCGATTTTGCAGAGAGGCACCTTCGAGGTCTGAAGCGAACGCCATAAATTTGAATCAAATTTTACCGATTTTAATTTTATCTTATCTATATATCAATATTTTAAATCCATTTTTCATCAACTGCAAGGTCTGTAAGTTTTCGAAAATTCGGCCTATGCCGTACAAATACCGTACAAATTTCCTATCTTTGTCCCAGAGATAAAACCCAACCGTATGGCTACTTTCTCCTACCGCATCCGCACAACCCGCAAGGGAATTCTGACCAAGATACTCATTCGATTCAATGTCGATCGACACACCTCGTTCTATGCCAACACCCAGTATCTGGTGCTGACGGACGCCTGGGACAACAAACGGCAGACAGTCAAGAGCCGTTTCACCTTTACCGACGACTTCACCGAGCAGCAGGGGCGCGAGCTGACCAAGAATCTCGCCGAACTGCGAAGCCACATCCTCGGAGAGATCGCCAAGGATCCCGAACACGCGATGACGAAAACGCGGCTGGAGAAGATCATCTACAGTTTCCACCACCCGCGCAGCCTCACCACCGGCCGCCATGTCCGCAGCCGCGAATCGCTCGGCGACTACATCGCCCGCTTCACGCACGAGATGGAGGATGGCACCCGACTGAACATCCACAAACTGCGCTACGGGGCATCGACAATCAAGAACTACAAAGGGTTTATCATTCAATTCGACGAGTTCTGCAAAGCAAAGCGAAAGAGATTCGATTTCGGCGATATCGATCTGAAATTCTACGACGATTTTGTGGCATGGTTCACGGCGAAAGATTATTCGATCAATACCATCGGCCGCCACGTCAAGGAGCTGAAGATCATCATGCGGGCAGCGCGCGAAGAGGGGCTGCACGACAATGGCCTGATCGAAAGCCGCAAATTCCGCGTACTGACCGCCGATGTCGAGAATATCTATCTGACCGAATCGGAAATACGTGCTATTGCCAACCTCGACTTATCCGACAATAAGCACAAAGATATTGCCCGCGACGTCTTTTTGGTCGGCTGCTACACGGCACAACGATTCAGTGATTACTCTACGATCAACGAGGGTAACATACGCACGCTGGAGAGCGGACAGCTGGTTATAGACCTGAAACAGCAGAAAACCGGCAACCACGTCATTATTCCCGTCCGACCCGAATTGCAGGCGATACTGGACAAGTACGAAAACCGTTTGCCGAAGTCCTACGAACAGAAAGTAAACAAGTTCATCAAAGAGATTGCTCGGGAAGCGGGTATCACGGAAAAAATCGAGGTATCATACGTCGAAAATGGGGAAAGGAAGACGCACTTGGTAGAGAAGTGCGATTTGGTAAAGACTCATACGGCACGCCGCAGCGGTGCGACGAACATGTATCTGGCGGGCATTCCGACCATCGCCATCATGAAAATCACGGGCCACAAGACCGAAAAGGAGTTCATGAAATACATCAAGATTACGGAAGAGCAGACCGCGATGGAATTGATGAATCATCCGTATTTCAGCGGCAGATAGTTCGAAATGTTACCACCGTAAAATTTACGACGATAACAAAATCTCGAACGAGCTTTTAGAAGAAGCATTTTAACTCCTCTTTATTCGCGAATAAATTGTAACTTTACAGAAAATAGAAATATATGACGGTTGAAGAACTGACAAATATACTCGATTCATTACTGATTCTGCCTGCGGAAACGGAAGTGGTGGAGTTCAAGAGGGCCGAACGCAATTTCGACGATCGGGATTTGGGACAATACTTTTCGGCATTGAGCAACGAAGCCAATTTGAAGGGCAGGCCTTGCGCTTGGCTGGTTTTCGGTGTGGAGAACCATACGCACGAGGTTGTCGGCAGCCAGTACAAGAACAGCCGTCCGGCGCTCGACGCAATGAAGAAAAAGATTGCCGATCAGACTACGGGTCGGCATACGTTCGTCGAGATACATGAATTGCGGTACAGGAACGGCAAAAGAGTTGTGATGTTCGAAATACCACCTGCCCCGCAGGGTATTCCCATAGACTATCAAGGCCATTATTATGGTCGTGACGGAGAATCCTTGCAGGCATTGAGTATGGACAAAATCGAAAGAATAAGAAATCAAACCAAATTGAAAGATTGGAGTGCGGAAATCATCGAAAATGCCTCATTGGAGGATTTGGAGCCGGCAGCCATCGTCAAAGCAAGGGAGTTGTACACGAATGCCCGCAAGGACAAGGCTGACGAGATTGCGTCATGGGATGACACGACTTTTCTGAACAAGGCAAAGATTACGATTCGGGGAAAGATTACCAATACAGCCATCGTGTTGCTCGGCAGAGAGGAGAGTGAGCATCTGATCTCTCCGGCAGTCGCCAAAATCAAATGGATTCTGCGCGGACCGGATAATGTCGAGCGCGATTACATGATCGCCTCCTGCCCGTTCATTCTGGCGGTTGACAAAATATACGACAAAATCCGCAATCTGAAATACCGTTACATAAATCCGGAGTACAAGACGCTCTTCCCCGAAGAGATCGACACATATGAACCGTATGTCATCCGCGAGGCATTGAACAACGCAATCGCCCATCAGGATTATACGCTCGGCGGTCAGATCAACGTAGTGGAATACGACGACAAACTGGTCTTCTCGAACAAGGGTTCGTTTATTCCCGGCAATATCGAACGGGTACTCGTCAGCGATGCTCCGGAGGAGCGATACCGAAATCAATTTCTGGTAACGGCTATGGTGGGACTCAAGATGGTCGATACGATCGGCAGCGGCATCCGCAAGATGTACAATTACCAAAGACAGAGACTATTTCCCCTGCCGGATTACAATTTGGCCGACAATCGGGTAGAAGTTACCATAACGGGCAAAATTCTCGATATGAACTACGCCAATATTCTGGCGGGAAATGCGGATTTGAACCTGCTCGACATCGAGCTGCTGAACCGTGTACAACTGGGGAAACCGTTATCCGATGAAGAGATCGCCCGATTGAGAAGCAAACGCCTAATCGAGGGTCGTAAACCCAAAATATATATTGCAAAACATATCGCCCAAAAAGTCGGGCAGAAGATCGAATATTCGGAACATAAGGGGCTCGGAAATAAACGTTGCGAAGAGTTTCTGCTGACGGCATTGCGGGATCACAAATCATTATCACGCAGGGAGATCGACAAACTGCTGTGGAACCTTCTTTCCAACCTGCTCGACGACAGACAGAAAAAAGATAAAATTACGAATCTTTTAGCTAAGTTGAAAAGACAAGGCAAGATAAGAAACGAATCACAAGGCCCGAACTCTGATTGGTTCATTGTTTAATTTTACACGCTTTTTACACGCTTTTTACACGCTTTTTACACGCTTGTATATTATAAACATCTAAAAATATGCATATTACAATCTTGTAAAATTCCCCCCCCCAAAAAAATATCAATTATGTCCCGCCGTCGCAAAATAGAGATCAAAGCCTCCGAACTGGCATGCTTCGACACGTTGGTCGAGACATTGCGCACCCGACCAGCGTTCGCAGACTTCGACCCGGCAAGTCTACATGTGTGGGCATACGAGAATTACGAACCGACAATCAGAAATGCAGCAAGGGCTATTCGTCATCTTGATCATTGGTTGGCGGCACATCGAAACGAAATGTTTCTCTCGTCGTATTCGGGCAGTCGGTTGTTCTGTAAAAAGGAATTGGCCGAAGCTTTGGGAATTACACGCCCGACACTCGACCGGTGGATTGCGAACGGCTGGCTGGAAGGATGCACCGTACGCGCATTTTCGAATGGAGAAGGGTGCTATTCGGCAGACGCAGTGCGTGAAGCATTGGAAAAATTAAAATAAAACTCACAAAAACAGCATTGTTTCGGAGGACGGTTCTTATCAAAAACCGTCCTCTTTTATTCATCGAAACAATCACTTTACACACTGCGGTCAAAACGGAAAACAGAGGTAGACCGATGCAATTCATTCCTAAAATTCCATAGACTGTCCGACTATGTCCGTTCGTGGCAGAAGGTAGCATTATTTTGTAACACAATTACTTATTTTAGACAGCCTCGATAAATGATTTTCTTTGCGACGTTAAATCGAATAAACCATGGCAAAGGAAATCTATCTGAACGGCATGACTGCCGATCAACTTTCGAAGATGATCCGGGAGTCCCTGCGCGACGAATTGCAACAGTTCCGTCCCGCACATCCGAAAACCGACACGAAATATCTCACGCGGCGCGAAACCGCCCGCCGTCTGCGCATCTCGCTCGTGACGCTCACCGACTGGGTGAACCACGGCAAGATCCGCGCCCACAAGATCGGCGGGCGCGTCCTGTTCCGCGACAGCGATGTCGAAGCAGCCTTGAATCGAATCGTTCCCATTAAATAATTCAGTGAAAGAATAAGTATTTTTCTTTTCACTGAACATAGATTGTTATGAAAACGATTCAAGCTATCAAACATCTTTCCATTCGGACCTACCTCGCCGAACAAGGTTTGCACCCGACCAAAGACAATCCGCGATACGGTCTTTATCTTTCACCGTTACGCAAGGAACATACGCCGAGTTTCAAGGTGGACTACGTGCGAAATCTCTGGTATGACTTCGGACTGGGCGAAGGCGGTTCCATTATCGACCTTGCAATGCGGTTGGAGCGGTGCGATTTCGCACACGCCGTCCGATTGCTGAGAAACAGAGAGAGGGTACCGATCGCTGCACCCCGATCTTTGTCGCCTTTATCGACCGTTCCCGCGCTCCGTATCCTCTCCGACACACCGCTTCGTCATTCGGCATTGCTCGACTATTTACGGCGGCGCGGTATCGTTCCGGAGGTTGCCTGCACTTATTGTCGGGAGATACGCTATACGATCAATGGCAGAAAATATTTCGCCATCGGATTTCCGAACGATGCCGGCGGATGGGAGTTGCGCTCGGAATGCTTCAAAGGAAGTGCATCGCCCAAACAGATTACGACGATCGACAACTGCACCGATACGGTAATCGCCTTCGAGGGGTTCATGGATTTTCTCTCCTGCCTTTCGACGAAGCACCCCGACCAACTACGCATCGACGTAATAGTATTAAACTCGGTCGTCAATCTTCCGAAAGCGCTTCCGTTTCTCGCACGCCATTCGACGATTCATGCTTTCTTCGACAATGACGATGCGGGTCGTAAAGCGACCGCCGAGTTGATTCGTCTTTGCCCCCGCAGCGAAGTCGTCGATCAAAGCTGTTTCTACTCCGGACACAAAGATGTCAACGACTATCTGATCGCCCACATAAAAGACCATGCGAAAAAGTTGGCGGCCCAGAAAAACACCTCCAAAACAAAGACGGTTCAATCTGTTCGGAATAATCCGCAACCCCCAAAAGCAAAAACAGCAGCGGTTGAGCCACAACGCCGGAAAGGGGTAAAGGTTTAGGAAGGCAAGTTTGTGTTTTCGTAAACGAAAACCTACCGAACATCCCGCTGGTCTAACTCCTGCACACAAACCGATGAAACAAACACAGAACAAGGGCGGACGGCCGGAATTGAGTAAAGGTCGTGTTCGCCGATATATCGTCAGTACGCGACTCGATACGGAGCATTATTTACGTCTTCGGTCATTGGCCCGTACTTCGGGGCAGCGTCCGGCGGAAATCATCCGACAACTGCTTCGGACAGGAGCGGTACGAGAACGCCTGCGTCGCGAGCATCTGGATTTCGTAACCCAGCTCAAAGGCATAGCTCGCAACTTGAATCAACTGACACGGCTTGCCCATGCGAAAGGATTTTCAAGTGTCGCATCCCGTCACGCGGCCATTATGGCATGCCTCGAAGCCCTGCTAAAACAGATCCGCGATGATCGGTAAAATCATTGCCGGTTCATCCTTTGCCGGGACTGTCGGCTATGTGATGAAGGAACTGTCGCGCATCCTCGATGCCGAAGGCGTAAACCCGCCGGAGGTAAAGAACATAATCGAGGATTTTAAGGATCAGACCCGACTGAACCCTCGGTTGAAAAACACGGTCGGGCATATCTCCTTCTCGTTTTCGCCGAAAGAAGCTCCGCACATGACCGATGCGCTGATGACGCAGATCGCCAAAGAATATATGCAGAAAATGGGTATTACCGACACGCAATATCTGCTGGTACGTCACCTCGACCAGCCCCATTCTCACTGCCATCTGGTCTATAACCGGGTCGGGAACAAGGGGCAGACTATATCGGACAAGAATATTAAAATACGCAATACGAAAGTCTGCCGGGAACTAACCGAGAAATACGGGTTGCATCTTGCGCCGGGAAAGGACAGCGTGCGGCGGGAGCGATTGCGCGAACCGGACAAGACCAAATACGAAATATATGATGCGATCAAAGGATGTCTGCCCAAATGTAAGAGTTGGAACGATCTGGAAGGTAGATTAAAAGAGCAAGGCATCGACGTCCGCTATAAGTATTGCGGAAATACCGACCGAAAACAAGGCGTTCTATTTTCAAAAAACGACTTCGAGTTTTCGGGATCGAAGATCGACCGGCAATTCAGCTTCTCGAAACTGAATCTGCATTTTGCGTACGCACAACAGCAAACCCGACATCGAAGCGCTATTGTCAAAGACTTCCATGCGGCGGCAGGTTCCTACCGTTCGGCCTTCTCCGATCTGTTCGGAACGGGTGGCGGAAAGACCGACACGGATAGGCCGACGGTCAATTTCGGCGGTAATATCGGCGAACTTCCGTTGCCGCCGAATAGTTCGCCGGTCGAATTGTCCGAAGCCCAATTGCAACGCAAACCCGGCGAGAATCCCGAAGAGTACCTCGCCCGCATCACGGCATTGCTCAATACCGTCGCCGAAGCGATGGCGATTGCCGCAATGGAGCGGGAACGTCGCTTGCGAGAACGCATGACCAAACCCAAGCAGAAATTGTAAACAGGAAGCGATACAACCATGAAAGAGAATAATATGATGTCCTACGAAATGTATGAGGACTTCAAGGAGACGATGGTCAAAACCATCAAGACCGAACTAGCGGCAAAAACAGCGAACAATAATCAATCAAGCGACAATGACTTGTCGCAACGATTGGAGCAAATCGTATATACAGAACAAGAGCGGCATCAGGCGATAATAATCCAGCTTGCCGGACGATTGGAGAGCATAGAGCAGAACTATACCAAAACGCAAACCGGTATCGATAATCTGCAAGCATCTGTCGAGGCAATCAAAATCCCCGCCGAACTGCCGCCGAGAATAATCCGACACCGAGTGATTTTCAGCTCCGAATCCCCATTCGTCATTTATTTGGTGCTGTTCCTTTTCATAAGTTGCATGATTTTGTCGTCGGCACTCTATTTCGCTACCCGACCGAACCGAGACCGCATCGATAACGATCTGAAATACCGCTATATAAAGATGAAAGGCGACGCGACACCCGAACGTATCACCGAACTGGAAGAGCTATTCGAACTAAACCGCGACAACGCAAAAATCCGTCAGATGAAAAAAGACGTCGAAGAATATGAACACACTATCCGCCAGAAAATCGAACTCGAAGAACAGACGAGACTGAAAGAACGGGAAGCACAACAACTTGAAAATAAAATAAAACAAATTAAAAGCGCAGAATAATCTCATTTTTGGTGTCCATATTTCAAAAAGTTCATATCTTTGTTATGAACTATATTTGTCATCAATGATATCACCATGTCTACGATGGGCCGGAGGTAAACGCTGGCTTATAAGATATATAGATAAATTATTACCTCCAAATGGGTTTCAGAATTATCATGAACCTTTTTTAGGAGGGGCTTCAATGTTTTTATCCATTGGACTAGGACATACAGCATTTCTATCAGATCTAAATAAAGACTTAATAGAAACATATATTGCTATTAGGGATATACCCAATGACATTATCTCAATACTCTCTACCTATAAAAACGAAAAAGATTTTTATTATAAAATTCGTAGCAAACAATGTAAAACAGAGGCCGAAAAAGCAGCTCGGTTTATCTATCTAAATCAAACATCGTATAACGGCATATACCGAGTTAATCTTAAAGGTGAATATAATGTCCCATATGGTTTTCGAAATAAAAGAATCTTGGACGAAAAAGCCATATTGGACGTTAGTCGTTCATTGCAAAACACTCATTTAGAAATCTCCGACTTTGAGATTGTAAAAGAAAATATCGGTAAGAGAGATTTAGTTTTTCTAGATCCTCCGTATACAGTTTCTCATAATAACAATGGTTTTATAAAATACAACCAAAAAATATTCTCATTAGAAGACCAATATCGGTTAAGAACTCTGATCGACTACATTAATGACGCTGGGGCATATTATATCTTGACCAATGCAGCACATCAGACAATTAAAGAAATATTTAGCTGCGAGAATCGATTAATAGAATTTAATCGAGCAAATTTAATTGGAGGAGCAAACGCACAACGAGGGCAAACATCGGAATATATTTTCACTAACATATGATACTGCAATGACGGAAGAAACCATATTAAAACTACAAGAATCTTTGACTTTGGATGGTAATGTAAAAAAAGTATTAACCAGCAAAAGCAAAGCGACTATTTGCGAAACTATTCATAAAGAGTTAGTGCAAAAATATACTGACAATGGATGGTCTGTTGTAAAAGAATACAAATCAACCGTTAGAGTTGAAAAAAACAAATCTCAAGATGTATCATTCGAAGATGAAGTTTGGTGTATGTTAGCCAAAATGGGCTTTCACATTCTTAACAAACATCGATATTTTCGAATCCCATATTTTTCGCAAGACGAAAAGCTCACTCAACAAATCGATGTATTTGCAGCAGACGATGAAACTGTATTGATTGTTGAATGTAAATCTACGCAGACACCCAAGCAAAGTTCATTCAAAGAAGCTATCGAGGCAATTGGAGGTAAAAAAGAAGGAATCCTGACAACTATTAGAAACCTATTCCCAAATCGCAAATACAAGGTTAAGTTTATTTTCGCTACAAAAAATTATTATTTATCCGAACAAGACAAAAACCGTTTGGATAACTACAACATCTTTCATTTTGATGATGAAGCGATTAAATATTATCAAGATTTGACGAACCATTTGGGGGTTGTTGCCAAGTATCAACTATTGGGAAATGTTTTTGAAGGTCAGACTATACCTGAAATTGAAAATCGAATACCGGCAATCAAAGGGAAAATGGGAGGATATACTTACTACTCATTTTCAATAGAGCCTGAAAAATTGTTGAAAATTGGATATGTGCTTCATCGCAATAAAGCAAATAGAAAGCTGATGCCTACATATCAAAGGCTCATTAAAAAATCTAGATTGAAATCTGTACAAAACTTTGTAAGCGATGGAGGCTTTTTCCCAAACTCCATTATCATTAACATAGATACTAACGGAAAACCTATTCGATTCGATAATTCCGCCAATCAAGTAGAACATAGCATCTCCAAAATAGGAGTTTTACATCTCCCTAAAAAATATAGATCCGCTTATATTATTGACGGACAACATCGTTTGTATGGCTATACAGGTTCCTCATATAAAACTTCAAATAGCATCCCCGTTGTTGCATTTGTTAATCTCGACAGAAAACAACAGGTTGAATTATTCATGCAAATCAATGAAAACCAAAAGCCTGTACCTAAAAATTTACGTAATACTCTAAATTCCGATCTTCTGTGGAATTCCGATAATAAAAATGACCAAATAAAAGCACTAAAGCTACAGTTAGCTCTTGCTCTTGGAGAAGAAATGGACTCTCCTTTATATGATAGAATTATAACGGGAGAAAATCCGAAAACCTCTCTTCGCTGTATCACGATTGAAACTATTAAGATTGGATTGAACCGTAGTAAATTTCTTGGAAGTTTCGACAAAAATTCTATAAAAGAAGACGGAACTTTTTACAAAGGAAGTAATGAAGAAACATTAAATCATTTGTTGCCGTATTTAAAAAGGTGCTTTGGATACATTAGAGATAACTTACCCAACGAGTGGAGTACAGGAGAGCAAGAAGATGGTTTTTTGGTTATTAACGGTCAAATTGAAAGTTTGATTCGTATTTTTAGTGATATTATTGATCATTTAGTAAAACAAGAAAATATTAACACAAAAGCACTATCTGTTAACGAAATATTTAAGGACGCAGAATATTACATTGCTCCTCTGATAGCTTTTTATAAAGCTTTAACAATCGAAGAACGTCTAGAATTAAAGAAAAGTTACGGTGTTGCAGGACGAACAAAAGTTTGGAGAATCCTGCAACGAAGCATCCATAATGTACACCAAGATTTTCAACCAGACGGACTGGAAAAATATTGGAAAGATGAAGATAAACGGTATAATGAGGAATCGTTCAAATTTATTCGGGATATTGAAACTTTTATGAAAGAAGATTTCAAGAATAAATTAGAAACAGAGTACGGTACAAGCTGGTTTAAACGAGGAGTTCCTAAAGCAGTATATGATAAAGCAACATCACTAGCTGCCGAAAAGAACTATTCTATTGCAGACGAATCAAAAGAATATTCACCGTGGGACTGCTTGACTATAATAGATTACCGCCGAATTGCTACTTATGGTCCTAATTGGCAAAATATTTTTGCCAAATCATATACTCGCCCCGGAGAAGAAAAAATAAGCGGAGGCAAAGAGGCCAAAACAGAATGGATGCAGAAACTAGAATCTATTCGCAATAATAATTTTCATTCATATAGTGTAAAAGAGGAAGAGTATAATTTCCTCGCAGAACTTCACGGTTGGTTAATTGATGACAAATAAATTTTATATTTTAGAGTAATATAACATTTTTTTAATTATTGCCGCACAAATACCGTACAAAATAAAACAGAAACCGCGTTGCAGCTATCTGCAAC